>Ga0209777_10005595_pt1 | contig 14395 bp, 8 predicted proteins | sample FrelakmetHBP12HB_FD_187147 | JGI IMG/M metagenome (GOLD analysis project Ga0209777, IMG submission 187147) | Freshwater lake sediment microbial communities from the University of Notre Dame, USA, for methane emissions studies -HBP12 HB (SPAdes)... | ecosystem: Environmental > Aquatic >...
CGATCTCCGCCTCTGTCTTATAACGGCTCGTGAGTTCCTTAAAGACCTTCTTGAATATACTTTTTCCTTTTATCTTTCCTTCCCTGCCATCCCATCCCTGACCGTGGTGGCCGATGGCGTAGCGGACATCGATTCCCAGATTGATCCCTTCTTTATTGGAGATGGGATTAATCTCGGAAAAGAGTTGGGTCAGACCATATGTAGTGCCATTCCCTTCACCATATACCGGGTCGAAACGGTAGAGCAGTTCTGGGTGGTTCTCACCGAAGGGCCATGTCCCAAAAGCCCAACGAATGAACTTGCACATCTCACTAAAGTGATTATTGGCCAGGATATCACGGTCCACAAGGAAGGCCAGGAAATTAGTTAGCGAAACGATGGGATTGGCGCCATTAGCCCGATTTTGTTGTGGCGCTGATCCGTGTTGGGCGCCAGCCACTTTGGCCGTAATCCGCACCTCAGAGCCCTTTTCTTTGGTCACGTTGATGTCCGCCGGATGATAATTCACGTCGTCAAAAGGACAGGCCCGATACCAGTCATAAATATTGGCCACGAATTGATCCAAATCTGCATCTGACAGGTTTTTCCCATTGATAACAGCTTCGGCGGTAACCGGGATCATATTGGCGGAACCCACCGAAGATTTCAAATCGGCAATATGCCAGGTATTCACTGGGGGCGCCGAAGTAACATCGTTCGAAATAGTAAATGTCGGCCGTTCAATGCCTTTTTCGGCGCGCACACTCCAATAGGCGTCGAACACGATCCCCAGATCCGGCTCTTCTTTTTTATTTGCTTTCAGATAATCGGGCGTGGACATATCGGTTTCCTCCGAAGTATCGAACAGCACCTCCAGAATCAGTTCCTCTTTCAATTTCTTGATCGCGTTAGGATACTTGTAGTCCATCGACTTAGGATCCAACTCGTAGGCCTGTCGCAATGCCCGTCTAAACGCCTCAAAAGCCACCACAGCCGGTCCTTTATCGTCGATTGCGCCCCGTCCGATGAGGAAGGGAGTCGATACACCGTTGTATATGCGGTTCTCCTCGCGTGCATTGAATGGATCCCAGTCCAGGTTGCCGGGAGGTACTGTATCCAAGTGGCAGATCAGTGAAACCTTTCTGGGTTTTTTAGTCTCTTTTGGAACTTCTAAGGCGCCAGCGCGAAAGCCAAATACCCAAGATTCTTTCTTACGGGGATCTTTTTTTTCCGGCCACTCGAAGAATGTAATCGGCACCGTATTCGGCTTATTTTTAAAATAGTCTTTGATTTTTCCCAAATTCTCTATCACCGTCTCCTCGTTTTCTTCATCCCGCCATGTTGGATACCCGACTAATTCCTTGAGATCCGGAATAATGACATCAAGCCAGGGTTTCTCAGGAGTTGTCTGAGTCGTCCTTTTTTTATCCTCGGTCACAATGTAACCTCCTCGTATACGTTTTTCAAAGTACTGAACTGATTGATAAGCAAGCGCAGTTTTTTTGAAAAGCTGCTCCGTTAGTAACCATCCCAGTGGTTTCACATTGGTTTCAACCTCCTTTGGTTCTACTTTTGATAACTTATTGCCTTGATTTGCTTACCTCATCTCTGGCGGCGAGGACCAGCTTGATTAGCTTTTGCATGGAATCAGCATTGATATTGACGTTCATAGGGAACGACTTCAGGGCGTATATTACCGCATCCGGATCCGTTTTCGCCCGGTTATATTCGGTGGGGCGAAATCCGCTGGTATAGCTGATGTAGGGCGCGTAACCAACTCCCGGATGCTGGTAGCCGGTACGGAACCAATTCCATAGCTGATCGGCCACTTTTTGCTGCAATTCGTTGTTCCGTTTCAGTTCGTCTTTCGCCTGGGGATCAATCAGTTCCTTCTGGTATTGTTCCCGGGCGTTGGTCTCTTTCGGGTAAACTCTAAACAGGGTTACCAGGCCGTAATCATCGGGATTGACACAAACGATTTCATCATATTCTGTGATTTTTTGGCGTAAATAATGTTGCATCTCCAAAATTCCGCCCAAAATGGCCTGAAATCCCTCATACCCGAAATACTTCAAGGTCGCCCAGCCTGCCATGGCGTAGGACCCGGAACGTGAGACTTCCAAGGTGTATAACCCGGGATTATAGGAGGTCCGCTCTTGCAGGTATTGGGAACCTGGCCTCCGCATCAGATATTCAAATTCAACCCGATCCTTGTAGACAAAAATACTGCAGTTGTAAGGCGACCAGCCTACCTTGTGAAAATCGCAGCCGATGGCGTCTGCGTATACCATGCCCTTGACCGCCTCATAGTTTCTCTTAATCACCGACAGGATCTCCTCGGAAAAGCCCAGCGGATTTTTGGCGAAACTATAGTTGGCGAACGTCAGCCAGGACCAGCCAATGACTGAATCGCAATAGAGAAAGGTTTTGCCATAAGGAGCGGGATTGGGATATTTATCGATTAATTCCCGCACTTTGGCCACCGGGTCGAAGGCGTTAGCGTCAGTGGTGCCCATGGTGCAGATCACGGAAACCACCGGGACTCCCTGGTCGTGAAAGGCTTTCAGCTTCTCTTTCAGGTCCTGAGGATCCATGGCGTTGGTATCGATATCCGTCTTAATCTCGACGATGTTATCCATGCCGAGCCCAGTCCAGTCAGTGGCGTTTTCCCTGCAATAATGGCCCTGTTGGGAGACGAGTATTTTGGCATCGGTTCGGATCCCAGTCTGGCGGGACTGAAGTCCCAGGACCCGGGTGAGGGCGTACTTCAAGCCATAGAAATAACAGCCTGAACCGCCGAAGGTATAAAGGCCCCGGGCCGTGCAAGGATCCCAGCCGACGAGTCTGGACAGCATTGCGGCGGATTCAAGTTCTGCTGCAGCCACTTTCCCGGAGTATTCCCCTTCAATAATGTTGGGACTGAATACATCCGTCATCATCGCCGCGATGATGGCCGCGATATTGGCCGGCGGGATCACGTTAGGCATGGTTAGGGGGTGGTTCCAGTTGGGCAGCCCCTCAAAAAGTTGAACCGATTTTTTAACGACGTCACTTACATTGGCCAGCTTGTCGCCGAGTTTGGCCCGCTCCGTTTCTGCATAATTGGGACCCTCCGGATCGGTCTGTCCGGGACCCAAATAGGCGGGACCGGGATTTTTGGGTTTCAAATTGTCTAACAGCGCAATCGCCTTTTCGATCTCTTCTGCCAATGGATCCTTCGCAGGCGGACGGTATGGGGAGGGAAATGCATTGCGCATTTCCAGCCATGTTTTCGTCCAGTCTGGCTTTGGAACCTGGTTTAAAGCGTCATTCTCCTTCCAAATGGCTTCGAACTCTTTCGTGTTCATGACGATACCTCCGTTTTCATAGTATTGATAAATAAATCTCTTTCTATACCAATATCGAATAAGCTTGTCAAATTTCCAATAGCAATGTTGCTATAATGAAGTCAGGGATTGTTTGATACCTTATTGTAGCGATTTCTCTTTCGTCTGCCCCTGACTTTGCCCTAGAATGCATAAATCCATGGATGAAATGCATTTTAAAAAAGGAATTATCCATGTTTTTATATAAATATACCCTTGCCTCGACTATTGAAAGTATCCACGATCTCGGTCGATCCCATCCAACTGTTAGACGGCCCTGGCCGGCAAGGGTTCCTCATCAGCAGAGCATTGGTAAAGTTCTAAGCATATTCTATTTAAATCTTGCCCCAAAGTTTTCTAAAGCATATCCTGTCTGCATTTTTCATTATTTGAACCACCGATTGCCGGAAGCTCTACCTCAAACGATAGTATTTCTGGGCGACACATAGAAGACTTAATGCTGTAATCGATTGCGCCAAAAACCATAAAGCAGCACTGGAATGGGATAACTAATCATATTAAACTGAAATCGACAATGGTATATTGGAAGGGACTAATAGTCTCATTCAAGCAGCAAAGGATTGTACAAGAGGATTCGGATCAACAAAGAATTTTATTGTTACTATCATCGGATAAAGACCCCCTTTATTATCGCCTAAGGTGCCGCTCCTTTTTTGGAGAGTCTACGAAAGATCTTCGCTGCCTGGTCGGCGGCGATGCAACCCTCTGCACATTTTCCGCAGTGGTTGCACCTTTCTTCGTCGATTGTGATGGTATCGTTCACTGTAATCGCCCCTTGATCGCAGTTCTTCATGCAGATGCGGCATCTCGTGCACATCTGCACGCGCAGGATGGTCTCGGCGACTCTTCGCAGCAGCTCCTCTGCCTCCGATTTGCCTGCCGTGATCATGATATGGCCGTTGGCAAAGGCTGTGGCCCGCCCGTAATCCGTCTTTACAACCGCGGCCCCCAGATCTTCAGCGTATTTCACCTCGCCGAGCATGCTCAAGGCTCCGGCCACGCCCTGGAAAGGATGATTCTGGGGCGCGGTAAGCATCGCTTCAATGGAATATTCGAGACCGCAGGGCGACCTTCCTCTCACCACATGCAGCGCAATCTCCTTCAACTCCCGGCCCCGGGCTTGGAGGTCGATTTTATTGTCGGCAGCAATCTCTATCATCTTGGGTGGATGCCGTTTCCAGCGCCAGAAGCCCCAATCTATGTATCGATCTTCCAGATGGTTCGCCTCCGCCCAGGATCGCAGATGACGAGTCCACAGGGAATGAAGTTTTGGATGCGACTTCTTCAAGTGAGCGAATTCGGATTGCAGAGAGGCCGGGCAGAGCCAGCAGCCTATGCGCTCGAAGTCCTCCTCGTAGAGCGGATTAGGCTCCAGGCTGTTCCAATAAATGTAGAGCATAACCTCCAGCGCCCTCCAATTGCGAATGGGAGCGAGTGTGGTCTGGGTCGGAACATAGGGATTCCTCTCCACGGCCTTGATGGTGGAGCGGTTGAACGATTCGTAGATCCGGCGCCCTTCAATGGTCACGCACCCTTTGGGATAATGCTGCTCCAGAAAGGACGTCATCGGCCCGAGCTTATTGGTCTTGCAGCACCAGCGAAAATCCTTAGCAGGAGGGCCGAAATTCTGCACATTTGCAAAGAAACTGCTTTCTTCTAAACTATCTTTGGAACAGCCCTCTGCTTTTATCTCATGCAGCCGGAGCTTTTGGGTGCGGCAGAACTCACGTACGTACTCGACGGTTTCAGGGAATTCCAGTCCGGTATTGATGAAGAGAACCTCAATTCTGGTTAGCGCCTTCCGGCCCAGGATGAGCGAGGCCAGGCTATCTTTTCCGCCGCTGAAGGAGACGTTCACGGGAAGCCGGCTTCTGGATAGATAATCCTTGATCTCGCTCAAAGCCGTCTTCTCCAGGCCCTTCAGGTGCAATTCATTGGCAAGAATTGTCTCCTGCAGAGTGGACTTATGGTCGCCTGGCTGAAAATCCTGCTGCGTAACATCCTTAATGCGTATGGATTTCGAGCCATCTGCTCGCTTGCGGACAACTCCCACACCTGCGAATTTTCCGATCTTCAGGACAACGTTCTCGCCTTCATTCAGGTCATCGGCAGACTGGCTTATGATCATATCCCTGGCCAGCCACTTGCCTTTTATGTGCCCCTTTAGAAGGGAATCGTGGCAGACCACAATGTTCTTCTTGGCATGCCCGGACAGCAGGGAGGCGCCCGCAGTCTCCAGATCCAGCTTATGGCAGGAAGCGGTGATATCAAACCATACTGTCGCAATATGGCTTCCGTCCAGGATCACCTGATCACGGCGGTCAATGCCTGCGATCTTATTGAGCAGAATTATCCGGCCGTCCAGGAAATGTGCGTATCCATAATTCTCCTCGAAGAGCTCCCGGAGAAGCTCACGACCCCCCCTAGAGCAGAGGCGAACATCGCCCGGGGGTGAGATCGGAACCCGAGAGCCGGTGCTATTGCAAATGGAGCAATTGGCCGACAGAAGTGGAAGATTACATTTCTCGCACCAGAATAGCTCGCTCGTGCCCGGAGAAAAGGTTCTGCTGAATTCGTGCATAGATTCATCCAGGGTTCGGGCTTCTGGTATTTAACATGTATCTATGCGACCCTAAGAGTTATATCCGACCTGATCCGATAGCGAACTCTATATGAAAATCGCAGCCCTAATTTTGTTCTTGTTCATATCTTCCGGATCAGTCGCCCAAGGGTCCATGCAGCCCCACAGTGGAAGCGACTCCTACGGCCAGGGATTGAGCTATCCGGATAACTCTGGAATGTTCTCCATCGAATCCTTCCCGGTTTTAAACAGCACAAACGGCACGAGCCCGGTCTACCTGGGAACCAATGTCTTTCAGCCCAACGAGAGCCTTATAAAATCCCTCAACCGCACCGATTATTATCAGATCATACGGCCACAATGGGACCAGTTCGACTTCTACTTGCCCATCCCCAGCAGGTACGAATGGTTTCCCAACGACAGTGATACCCCCCTTCCAGCGGCCAGGAAGATCAACGGAGACGACTGGAAAGCGGGTTCCAAAGACGTGGCGACTTCAACAATGAAGCAGTTTGTGGAGAACGATGTGTTCCAGCCGGGAGTCGAGCCCCACAATGACCCGGATCGAATGGAGTTGAACCATTTCCTGGAGAGCGATGAGCCGCCTGGAAGCCCGTTGCTCTAGAAATTGTGGGGGGTGCAATAGGCCAAAACGAATGGCAGGGATCTATCGCGCCTTGGATGGCAGGGGCTTGCCAAGCAGATAGACCTGATCGACCGCCTCTACAATCTCATTCCCCGCACGTTGCCATAAATCATATCGAAAAAAGAGGGCATGGATATGTGAGTTATACATACTACTTGGAGTTGTGATCATCGCGTATAGCCAAGCTCCTTAGCCTAGCAAAGGCGGCATTCTTTGGGCTAAAAGTCCTCTTTCTCAGTTCGAACTGGAGATTGCCTTAAATACGGTTGCTTAACTACCTGTCTACTATCAGGGGTTCGGCCCAAAGTTATTCCGTTAATGCGAAATGTGGAGACTATTATTTGCGCGCCTTCGGTTATCAAGGATGGCGGAGTTTAGGGTTAAAGAGTGATCGCTTCAACGTATAACCGTCCTTGCCAAGGCTGTTAGGAAGAGGGCAAACAATAGCATGCCCAAAAATTTCTCCAGAACGATCAGATACTGAAATCTACCTGCAGCTTTGAAATCCGAAGGGGTAGATACGAATCCGCTTAATGTCTTAGTCCCGGATGCGATATTGGTGGCGCTAAAGAATATTGCATCCCAAATCGAAACCCTCTTATCACCTTTGTGGACACCATCTACTCTGTAAAACACTACACCGAACAGAAGGATCGTTATCCCAAACCAGAATAGAGAAAACTCCGGCCTGGTACCGTATCCATAAAGAATCGATAGCATCCAATCGGTCGGCCTGTAGATGACCGGCAAATATCGGTTTCGTTCTAATCTATACGCATAATAGCTCTTATCAGCATCAGACCAGTAACCTAATTTCTTAAAGTTCTCTATCAACAGAAGGAATGAAGAATCGTCAAATTCCAGGTGGGTGATATTCTCCCATCTGATGAACATCCTTTCATATTCTGCCCTCGTTAAGAAGAGAATGCCTCCAAATACAGTTCCTTCAAATAGGGCGTCCCCTTTGAATTTGCTCTCATTGAAGCCTGCCGATTTTAGAAACTTTGCATCGCTGAATTGGGCTCTATTTTCGAAATCGACATTATCGAACGTAGCTGATCCATTAAAGAGAGTGCTTTTAAAGGAAGCTTCTTGTCCGAATTTAGACTGGACGAAATTGACCTCGCCGTTGAATTTTAATGCGAAAAAGGCAGTGTCTTTTTCGAAAGCTGCATGCCGAAAGTCCGTGTTCCCATTGAAAACCCCATTTAGCACCTGAGTTTTTCCATTGAAGATTGACCACGAAAGATCTGTGTTGTTGAAAGTCGATTCGCCAAAATTGGCCGAATCGCTGAATACAGCTTTAGAGAATAGAGTCTGCTTTCCTTCGAGCCTCGATCGCAGGAAATTAACCTCTTTCATGAATGAAGTTTTATAGAAAGAGAAATTCCCGCGGCAGCTTGAATCTTCAAATGTTGTGCTGTTCTCAAATACGGTCTTGGAAAATGATGTATCCCCCAAGAAAGAAACACCTCTTAACGATGCTTTCTCCTCAAAAACAGCGGCATCGAAGCCACAATAGCCTTCGAATAGGATTCTCCTGAGGGACATACTATTGAAGAATTTCGACTTTAAGAAGAAAGCGGATTTCTTGAATTTAGATCCATTAAAACTAGTCTCATGCATGAATTTGGAGCCATTGAAATGCACATCTCCAATAAAGACGTTATTTTCAAGTCTGGCAATATTTTTAAATATTTTATTTTCTAATTTTACATTTCCATTAAATATAGATCTTGTGATGCGTATAGAAGAGTTAATCATATCGGCGGATTGATCGCGAAGTCCTTCCTCTTCAGAACCACTTTTGTTCTGAGGATCTTGGAGCTCCAGATCCCCATAGATTAAAACGTGGTCATAGCTCACATCAGATCCGTTCCTCAATTGATCAAGTATGTCCTCGGCTGAGACCTTCTGGGTCTGTGGGCTTTCCTCAAGGTTGGCTCCAAATCCTACGTTGCATACGATGATAATAATGCTCAAGCAGATTATTAACGCATTATCTTTCACCTAAACCCCTCGATTTTTTCATAATCGCTTTTCGTTATTATAGTTTTGTTTTCGTTTAAGTTTAATATCGATATAACATTTTTAAATTCATGAAGCAGATCATTTTTATTGGGATATGTTACTAGAAAGATATAACTAATATAATTGCATAATTGTATCTATGAAGTTTACAAAGCTTCTTGTAGTGCTTGGGCTAATATTGCCTGTCGCCTCCCATGCACAATCGATTGATAGTGGATCCTGCGATGATGCGCTCAACATCCTTAGAGAAGATTCCAGCGCGAACTATGACCACGCAAATCTTCTGCTGAGCAAATGCGCCTGCTTCGATACCATTGATGAAAAATCGGATGCAAAGGAGTGCTATCAGAAAGTGGCGGATTATTGCAAGCAGATCTGCCCCGAAGACGATTGCGATATGAAAATCACAACCCTTTTAATCAAGGCTGAAAAGGGGATTGACGATGTTGATGCATCCATCAGGCCGCCGCCCGGTGGTATGGACTGCGTTTGCAAATTGAGCGGCAACTATGATTCCATTATTGCCAAGTATAATAAAACGATATCCAAGAATCAGGATGATGTCACAGCTTGGAACGACCGAGGTGCGTTGTTAGGAGAGAATTGCTGTTTTGATGAAGCCCTGAGATCTTTTGAAGAGGCAATTCGCATCAATCCAGATCTGGCGGAGCCCTGGTACAACAAAGGAGTGTTGCTGTTTGAAGCAAAGCCGGATGAGTCTCTGGAATGTTTTAATCGGTCCATAAAGATCAATCCGGATTTTGCAGAGGCTTGGTTCAATAGATTTTCGCTTCTCATGTCATCTCAGATAGACATGGCTAGCCCTTCCGCGAAAGAAGCGCTGGCGAGCTATGATCAAGCTTTGAAGATAAAACCTGAGCTGGAAAATTACATTCCACCCTATCTTGAATTTAAGAGAATGGCATGACAAATTCTCTCTTTTTTTTGAAATACGGCTAAATAAGTCATTAATATCAAGACTAATTAATATATCATAAGGCTAAAGATTATATATGTAGAAATAGAGATAAGTGTGCATGACTGGGAAGTCAAGAGTCTTCCTTTGTTTGATAATAATTCTTATCTATTGGGCTAATTTTTTTGAAGCAGAAGGGGAGCTAGGCAAAGCCTACTCTAGTGATATCTCATTTGAGGATTTTAATCCCAATTCAACCATCAATTATACTTTTGCCGGAAATTTGTCAAATAAAGTGGCCAGCTTTCCTAAAAACACAACCGAAGATATAATCAAGAGTAGGATTGAAAAGGGTATCGAATTCGATAAAGATACCTACACCTATTCTATAGCCAGGGATGTTGTGCCTGGCTGCAAAAATTTGCCATCAATATCTCAGGTCAGTGCTATCAATGACTATCTAAAAAAAGGCGACGGCCAGAAAAAGGACTGGGATTATGTTAACGATCCTCGCGGAGAGGATTCCTTTCAAAATGCAAGTTATTCTTTGAAATATGGAGGTAACACAAGCGTCGGAAAAGGAGACTGCGATGATTATGCCATAGTTGTATCTTCCCTGATCGAATGCATTGGAGGTGCGTCCATGATAGTGTTCGCCGAGAAGGAAGGCAAGGGTGCTCACATGTATTCGGAGGTCTATTTAGGCAAATTTGGAGAGGACGATGATAATGTAAAAAACATAATAAAGTGGTTATGCTTGAAATATAGAAATTCAAGCACAAGCAATATAGTTGTAGATTATGATTTACAAAGAAGGGAATACTGGCTCAATCTGGACTGGGACTACCCATATCCAGGAGGCATTAAGGGAAAATATTCTAAATATGTTCCCATTAGGGTAAGAGAAAATGTACCCAAATTTCCTTTGGACCTGGCAAATGAAAAGCCGGTGCCGGTCATCAATTACAATAAAAATCTGCTCTTTGCTGAAGATGAGATATGGTTTGATGCCTCTGAAAGTACGGATGATGGCAATATCATAAAATATGAATGGACCTTCGATGACAACTCTTCCCATAGCGACTCGATCAATTCCTCGCATATCTATGATGAACCAGGCAATTATAACGTATCGCTAAATGTGACGGATAATATAGGCGACAGTAACTCTACTAGACTTCTTATCTCGATTGGCAAGGCCAGAACTTTTGACTTGGCCTACAAACCAAAGGCTCCTGAGCCTGGGGATCTGGTTACATTCAATGCCTCGGGGATGAAAGTGAAGAAATATTATAATTGGTCCTTTGGCGATAAGGAATTCCAGGAAGGACCCGATCTTGCCGTGTGCACGCATCAATACCTTAAGGCTGGAAGCTACTTGGTAAATTTAACGACCATAGATAATTCAGATAAGTTCAAGAATATATCCTCCTTAATAGTAGTCAATGAACCTCCTCATGCCAAATTTGAGTGGAGCCCAGCGAAGCCTAATGAGAAAGAAAAAATAGCATTTACTGCGAAAGACAGCTATGATACTGAAGGACTCATAGAAAGTTACTTCTGGTCTTTTGGGGATGGGACCAATGCCACCGGAAAAGAAGTCACCCATTCCTATGACTATGGTGGCGAATACCTTATCCGCTTCAGCGTAAAAGATAAGGCTGGCCGCACAAATGAGACCCAGACGATCATCAACATAAATTCGCCACCGATCGCTTATTTCTCCTTCAACCCACCCAGTCCGACAACTGATAACACCATCAAATTCGACGCTTCCCTGAGCAGCGATCCCAATCCATTTGGCACCATCAAAACATACGAATGGGACTTTGGCGACAATAATCCGGTGGAACGCGGAAAATTTGCAGAACATAAGTACAAGAAAGAGGGCAACTACACTGTCAAGCTCAATGTCATTGACGATAAAAACCTTAAGAACACTCAGTCGCTACTAGTCGAAGTACGAAATCGAAATGTTCGAAATCCCCCCCGAGCTTATCTTATCTTTGCACCAGATCGTCCCACTACTGATGACTATGTAACCTTTGATGCGACATGGAGCACCGATTTTGACGGCTACATCAAGGAATACAAGTGGGAATTGAGTGATGGAAATACGAGTGACAAGAGCTCCTTCCAGCATAAATTCCAGCGTGAAGGAGAATATACTGCAAATCTAACAGTTACTGACAATGATAACCTCAATAGCACTCAGTCTCAGACAATTTCTGTTGGAAAGCCTGAGAGCCCAGCCGCAATTATCTCCTGTCAATTGGATAGAACAGAGGCAGGTAAAGAGGTAACCTTCGATGCTTCGTCAAGCCAAGGGGATATTTTAGGTTACTTATGGGACTTTGGCGATAAAACCCCTGGAAAGGAAGAAGCCATTGTGAACCACACCTACGAGCCGGGCAATCTCAAGACGGTCACATATAACGTGACGCTCACCGTTCATGATAAGAAAGGCAGGAAAAATTCTACGTGGCGGAACTTTACAGTTGACCCGGCTAAGGTAGAACCGCTCGTGCCTGACTTTACCTATCAGCCGGAACACCCGGTGGCAGGTAAAGAGATAACCTTCAATGCCTCCACGAGCAAAGGTTCCATCAGGAGCTACGAATGGAACTATGACGATGGTTCCCCCATGGGATCGGAGAAGATTGAAAAACATACCTTCCCAATAAATGAATCAGGAACTGTGATTTACGAAGTGACTCTTACACTAACCGATATAAATGGTGAACTGCATCATAAATCAAAAGATGTATCAGTCTCACCACCTCCACCGCCGCCATTGCAGTCATCTTTTACGTTCCAGCCTGAAAATCCGATAGTTGGTCAGGAGGTTGTCTTTGACGGTTCAGCGAGCCAGGGCACAGTAAGTAACTACTTGTGGGATTTCGGAGATGGCTCTCCCACAAGAGACGGCGCTCTTGCCACTCATGCATTTACAGCGAGTCCTTACATAACAAAGACTTATGATGTAACACTCTCAGCCGCGGATAAGGCCGGCAAAAAGTATCCCCTTACCAAGAAAGTGACTGTTCTTCCTCCAAAATTTCCTACCATAAACTCCCTCTGGATAGAGTATAATAATCAAAAATGGCAATACCTACATTGCCCTCTCTACACTCAGGTAAGGTTGATAGCTAATTCCCAGGGAGGCAATGCAATTATGAAAGAATACTATAAGCCGGATCCAGGCCAAGAGCCAGATAATACTTACAATTTTAATTATGGAACGAATGAGATAGCCTTTGGAGCAGATAGGCTTGGGGAGCATATCTTAGCGTATAATATCAATGGCCAGCTAAGCAATATAGTGATTATTTACGTGGTCGAGCAGGGTCAAGTAGAAGGGTCCATTTCCCCTCCCCAGGGGTCCTATTCCCAGCCCAATTCAGCCTTTTCATCATCATCTCAGGCCCAGCCCATTTATTTGGGTCAACCCTCTTCTTCCGGCCAATCCACCTATCCGGGGTCTTACAGCCAATCAACTTATCCAGGGCAATCATATTCTTCATTCCCATCTCATTATCCGGGTCAATCGTCTTCTTCGTCGTCAGACTACAATACATTCGAGTCGCCATATTCCGGTGAGGAGTGGCTCTGAATAAAGTTAATCTACAGCCACATCAACTTGCAACGCTACAAAATCCTCTTCGTCTGATGTAACTACTCCCGCATCCTCCGCCGGGCTGGATCACAACCTCACCGAGTTGGAGAGCTTAGACTAAAGAAGCCGCAATTTCGCGAAATTCCCTTCCAAACGAAGGTCTTTGACAGATATTCGCGGGTAGAGCGGGCTTTGATTAATGCCATAGTAGAATCGTACCTGCAAGGAGTCTCAACCAGACGAATTCAGGATATCGTCTCTCGACTGGGAATCGAAGAATTATCTGCTTCAAGCGTTTCCAGGATCGCCAGGGAACTAGATGAAAAGGTTAAAGAATTACTCAAGAGACCTATTGAACATCCGATTCATTATCTCTTTGTAGATGCAAGCTATTTTTAAGTAAGAACCGATTTCAAGATATGTTACCAAAGCTTTTCTGGTCGTTATGGGAATCAGAGACACTGTTATCGCGAGATACTGGGCGCAGGGATAGCCGATGGTGAAGATGAAATCGTCTGGTCTGGGTTATTTCAAGATCTGGCGGACCGAGGACTCACTGCAGATAATTGTCGATGCTTACCAACTTCTCTACCTCGCCCTTGCTTATGCTTGAGTCCAGCAATACCCTCTCCTGGACCTCGATAGGAGCTTTAGCTCGCAGAGCCAGGGCGAGACAGTCGCTGGGCCGGGCGTCTATCTCATTTTGAGTGCTGTCGCTCTTGATAGTAAGTCTGGCGTAATAGATGCCCCCATCCAGGTCATCGATAAGCACGTTGGTGATGCTGGCAGACAGGCACTCCAAAACGGATATGAAAAGGTCATGGGTCATGGGCCGGGGCGACAGTTCCCCCAATAGAGCATGATGAATGGAGATAGCTTCGGAGAGCCCCACAAATATGGGCACAATCCTCGCTTTTTCATCCTCCAGAAGGACCACGGGCGCGGGCGAGTTTCTTTCTGACTCGGCGATGTAAACCCCTTTAACCCTGACAGGAACCGGTGCCCCCATAACATCATCTTGCTCTATCATCTTATAAAACCCCATTGATCAAAATCCAACCTATTTTGACCGGTCTATGCCTATTCGCACACATACGCCTTCGATATCCCAATCCTTGACCAGCAATCCCTTCAATTCCAGTCCCATGCCCATCTGCAGGTCGGCTGCCCGAACCTCGCCTGCTATGTGCTCCTTCCTTTGCCTTGCCAGATCGAGTATGGGCTTGCTCTCAATATCCAC
>Ga0209777_10005596_pt1 | contig 14393 bp, 9 predicted proteins | sample FrelakmetHBP12HB_FD_187147 | JGI IMG/M metagenome (GOLD analysis project Ga0209777, IMG submission 187147) | Freshwater lake sediment microbial communities from the University of Notre Dame, USA, for methane emissions studies -HBP12 HB (SPAdes)... | ecosystem: Environmental > Aquatic >...
CGCCGATTCCATGTCCAGGGCCTCCGCTGCCGAGTTCGATGTTTTTCCACACCGAAAACATCGGCAGTTTGTGGGAGGCCCTTTTGTGTTTTTCGGCGATCAAGACTTACTCAGCGGCTACGCACCCTTCGCTTCCCGCACTTCTGTTTTGGCCTTGCGGGATCGCCTGGATTCTGCAACCTTAATGGCGCGGCATAGGGTAACTCGAACCAGGTTGCGTGCTCGCCGGGAGATAAACCATGCGACGCTTCGTTTCAGCAGGCCTCATACTGATGGCCTCGGCCATGTCCGGGTGCGGCGGCGGGCCGAGCCTGCCCGCCGGGAAAACTCCTGGCGGCGGAACGACCGGCCAGCCGGGCGGAGCCAGGGAGGCGTTGATTGGCGCCAACCTGGAGCTTTCCGGGGAATCGGCGCCTTGGGGCCAGGACACCAAGAAGGGCATGGAGCTGGCTTGCGAAGAGGTGAACGCCAGGCCGGAACAGACGGTGAAGCTGCGTATCGTGTATGAGGACAACAAGAGCGAGCCGGGCGCATCCAAGAATGCCATGAAGAAACTGATCGCCCAAGACGGCGTGCTGGCGGTGATAGGCTCAGTGGGGTCAAACCGGACCATCGCCGCCAGCGACGTGGCCATGGAAGAGAAAGTGCCTCTCATGACGCACGCTTCGACCAACGTCACCATAACCAGGAAAGGCGAATACGTCTCGCGCATCTGCTTCACTGACGACTTTCAAGGCCCGGTGATGGCGAAGTTCGCGCGCGACAGTCTGAAGGCCAACACCGCGGTGATCATGGTGTCGAGGGGCAACGCCTACTCGGAGGGCTTGAGCGCCTCATTTCGCAAGACCTTCACCGCGGCGGGCGGCAGGATACTCGAAGAACTCGCTTACCAGGCCGGCACCAAGGATTTCAAGACACACGCGACCACGCTGAAGCAACTCAACCCCGACGTGGTCTGGCTGCCCGGATACTTCAACGAGGTCGGGCTGATCATCAAGCAGGCGCGCGAAGGCGGCTTCCAGGCGCCGTTCCTGGGCACGGACGGCTGGGATGATCCGGAACTGTTCCGGCTGGCTGGCCCGGCCATAAAGGGCAACTTCGTCTGCAACCATTTCGACGCCGGCGACCCGGACCCCGCGGTGCAGGAGTTTGTGAAGAAGTTCGAGGGCCGGTACAGGACCAAGCCCGGCGCAATGAGCGCCCTGGGATACGACGCCGTCTACGCCATGGCCGATGCGGTCAACCGGGCCAGGGAACTGAAGCCGGAGGCGATCAAAGACGCGATCAATGCAATCAAGGGCGTCAAGGGCGTGTGTGGAACGATAACTATGGGCTCGGACCGCGAGGTCGTGAAGAACGCCGTGGTGCTGGAGACCGGCGAGACGGCATTCAGATACAGGGAAACGGTCAAGCCGTAGAACAGCGGTGGGTGGTGGATAGTGGGTGGTGGATGGTGGGGGATGCATTGATTTCTCGTGACTGAGTTCCTGAACTACCTGCTCAACGGCTTGTCTCTCGGCTGCATCTATGCGCTGATTGCAGTCGGCTACAGCATGGTGTACGGGATCATCAAGCTGATCAACTTCGCGCACGGCGAATTCTACATGTTCGGCGCGTTCGTGGGCTACTTCATGCTTTGCTTTGCCTTCGGCGGCGTGGCCAACGGGCCGGACCTGGGCTTCGTGCCGCTGCTTGCGGCGCTCCTGATGGCGGGGCTGGCCACGGGACTTCTGGCGGTAGCGGTCGAGCGGGCTGTTTACCGGCCCTTGCGCTCCTCGGGGCGCATAGTGGCGCTCCTGGCCGCGCTGGGCGTGTCGTTGCTTATGCAGAACGCCGGCCAGCAGACTGTGGGAGCCAAAGACCGAACCTATCCCCACACTTTCACCTTCCAGCGGTTTCCTCGAACACGGGTGGAGCCCAGCAGCATCGAGGCTGGGCAGCGCGCGCCCGCCGACCTGTCCATCGTCTATGCAAGGGTAACGGAGGGCGGGCGCGAGACAGTGGTCGAGAACCTGGCGAGCCGCGGGAATCCCGTCAGCGAGCGGGCTTGTGAGCGCATGAAGGAGCTGATGGGGCGAGCGTCCTCGCAAGGCTGCGAAGCGGCGGTGTTCTCGTATCCGGCGGTGACCGTCAGCAACGCGCAGGGGCTGATCCTTGTGGCGCTGGCGCTGACCACCGCCGCGCTTTACCTGTTGGTGCAACACACGCGTTTTGGCCGCGCGATGCGCGCCGTGTCGCACGATTTTAAGGCGGCGGCGCTGATGGGCATAAACGTCAACCGTGTGGTGGCGTGGACCTTTTTCGTGGGCGCGGTTGTGGCCGGGATCGGCGGCACGCTGGCCGGCGGGATGTACTACAACGAGGTGGGGCCGCTGATGGGCCTGATGCCCGGCCTGAAGGCGTTTGTGGCGGCGGTCTTTGGCGGCATCGGCAGCGTCCCCGGGGCCTTGCTGGGCGGCCTGCTGCTGGGCGTGTCCGAGAAGCTTGTGGAGGCGTATTGCAGTTCGCTTTACTCGGATGCCTTCACCTTCGCGATCCTGATTCTGGTGCTGCTGGTCTTGCCGAGCGGCCTGTTGGGACTTCCGCCGAGCGACAAGATGTAAGCGCGTTCAGTATCTCCCGAACTCCAGCCCCGCGTCAATGAAGGCCATGTAGTTGGCTTCGGTGGCGGGAGCCAGAGGCACATTGATGGGGGCGGCCGTAGGCATCAAGACGAACCCGCCGCCGGCCTTGGCCTGCGCCATGGCCCGCCGCACGCTCTGGCGGACCTCCCGCGGCGTGCCGCACTCCAGGACCTTCAGCTCAATGTTGCCGAAGACCGACGCGCCGCGCGCGAAGCAGCGGCGTTTCACCTCGTCCAGTTCGATGTCTCCATCCGGCGGCGGCTCACAGGGATCAGTGCCGTCGCAGCCCGTGTCAAGGATCAGGTCCAGGACGCGCCCGATCTTGCCGTGGCAATGCAGCCGCACCTTGGCGCCGCGTTCATGGATGAGCCGCGTCATCGCGGCCACATGCGGAACCATGAAGCGCTCGAACATCGCAGGCGGCGTGTAAGGAGGAGTCATGAACTCCGGCCCGCAGATGCGGTACAGATCGCACACGCAGACGGACAATTCCCGGCGCAGGTTCTCCATGACTCGCTCAGCCAAGACCTCAACCGTGCGGCCAAAATGCTCGGTCTCCTCAAACACCCACAGCAGGTAGTCCTCGAACTTCATCAGGTCCGCGGCCATGTAGGCCGGATCTGAAAGCGAAGGCATGAGGATGCCGTGTTCGCCGACCTCGCTCTTGATTCGCCCGTAGTCGCCAGCGTCGTAGGTGACGGGCAGATAGGGCACGCTGAGCGCCCTGTCCACATCCGCGATGCTCTTGCACCAATGCTCCACAACCCACGAGGTGTGAACGCTGGCGTCCTGCTCAGTGACCCTACGCAAGTCGCCTATGGGCGTGTGCAGAATGACGGCCGTGCGCGTGAAAGAGCCGTGGCGTTCCTCCTGCCGGCCGAGGGCAGACTCATGCGCGGAGGCCAGGAAGCGCCCGTTGCCTCGCGGCTCCCACATGGCTGCGCAGTCGGTGTCGGCGCGGATGCGCTCAAGCAGCCGCGCGTAACTCGGCTCATGGTTCTCCCAGGCGTGGCTGTTGTAGCCCACCAGTTCGTAGGTGCAGACCGGCACCCGGTCTGGCACGCCGCAGGCGATGGCGGTCAGCATGCGGCGCCGGCTTGTCCACGGCTGGCCATCATTCGGCATGTCTCACGACTCCAGCACCACAGAGAACAGCAGGGATGAAGGATGAAGGATGAAAAACAAATCCTGAGAGGCCGTCCCTTCAGCTTTCATCCTTCATCTCCTATCCTTCATCCTTGCTCCGTGCCTCTGCGTCCTCCGCGGCAAAAAATCCAGGCTAGCGGAGCGCCAGCAGGCTCAGCTCGATTATGTTGCCGTTGGCGGAGCGCCAGCTTTCGAGCAGTCCGGGGGGCGGGGCGTTTTCCAAGTTGATCCGCGCCACAGCGGCTTCGGCGCCCTCGAAGATTGTGTTCTCCATTTCCTGCACGTTGATCTCGGCTGCGCGCAGGCCATCCAGAATGCCCGCCAGAACTCCGGGACGGTCCAGATGCCGGACTACGAGCATGTGCGTGGCGGGGGTGCGCCGGGCCAGGTTGACCACGTTGGGCACATGACCGGTTTCCTTGAAGGTCTGAATTATACGCACGGTTTCCGCGGCGATGGCCTCCTGCGCCTGCTCAGTTGACGCGCCGATGTGGTGCGTGCCGTAAACATTCGGATCTTGCCCGAGCGGGTCGCCGAACGGTCCCGTGCCCCCGGCCGGCTCGTTGGCGTAGACGTCCAGCCCCACGCGCAGCTTGCGTTCGCGGATGGCCGCCGCCAGCGCGCTCTGGTCCACAAGTTCCCCGCGCGCGGTGTTGATGAAGTAAGCGCCCTCGCGCAGGGCCTGGAAGAACTTCGCGCCCAGGATGCCGCGGGTATCATTGTTCAAGGCCAGGTGCACACTGACGATGTCCGCTTCCCGCGCCACTTCCTCAGGGCTGGAGCGGTGCTTGATTCCCAGTTCCTCGGCGCGCTGGGGTGTCAGGCTGCGGCTCCAGGCCACGACCGGCAGACCAAAGCCGCGGGCGCGCGGCAGCATCTCCAGGCCAATCCGTCCGACTCCGATGAGGCCCAGCGTGCGGCCAAAAAGCCCGCGGGCCTTGGAGAACTGCTCTTTATTCCAAAGGCCGGAGCGCAGAGAGACCACGTTGTCCGGCACGCGGCGGTCGAGCGCCAGAATCAGGGCGAAGGCCAGTTCCGCGACAGCGATGGAATTCTTGCCAGGGCAATTCGAGACGTAGATGCCGTGCTTGGAGGCGGAGGCCACGTCAATGGTGTTGTAGCCGGCGCCGGCGCGGACCACGAGTTTGAGATGGCCGGCGGAGAGCATGGCTTGAGTGACCTTGGTTGAGCGCACGACCAGGACGTCTGGCGCATGCTGCTCCACGGCCTTGACCAGAGCGTCATCCTTGGTGCCCGGCTGGTACAAGACTTCGCAGCCGATTGCGGCAAGGCTTTCCCGACCTGACTGTTCGAACTTATCGGCGATGAGCACGCGCATGGTTATGGTCCTCACCCAAAGGAGTGGTCTGATTATGGCCCTGTCTGAGAGAGCCGCCAGCGCAAGGCGTACTTTTCAAAGAGCAGTTCAACACAAATTCGCTGCATTTTCAACTAATTTTTCCCATGCCAGGGCATAGTCTCCTTGCGGCCGTGGGCTTGTTACGACCAGCGCCTTACAACAACGACCGGAGCCGCGGCCATCAGGCGGCGGAGCGCTTGTTAACGCGCGCGGCTCGGAAAGCACCTATGAGCCGCGCCACACAAAGCCCCAGGCTCGCCCGGAGCCAGGTACTTACGTGTATACTACGATAGTTCCAGCCGATTTCAAGTGCAAAATGGAAAAATCCGAAAGAGTTTCAGCCCAGGCTTCTCAACGCTGAGGACGCCGAGGAAGGCGGCGGCGACTGAGGGAGTGGCAGGTGGCAGGACGGAGGCAGTAGACGGAATCGGTCAGTCCTGCGTGGCCGTTATCGTCACAAATATTGTCTGGCCCGCGCCAACGCCCGTGGTCCCGGCTGTCGGCGACGTGAATTGCAGATCAAACGACTGGTTGTGGCCGGAGTACAGTTGAGTTGCGATGACCTGCGGCCCGTTCGCCAGATCAAGCGGGTACGGGGGCGCTGGATACGGCGGTCCACTGGTCGCAACCTTCAACTCAAACTGGTTTTGTCCTGCGGCCGTCGCCACGGCCCAGCCGGCTGGATAGGAGGTTGAGCAGTTCACCGTAAACTTTTCCCACACGTTGCCGTTGTTGCGTGCCACCAGGCCGTTGGGCAGATTGTAGGGCGGGCCACTGAAATAGCTGAAGGCCTGATAGGTAACGCCATAATGGGCGGGGTCTATGTTCCAGTCTCGCGGCGCAATGCTCAAGTCGTCAGCCCAGCAAATCGAGACATTCACTTCCGCTGGCGCTAGGTCCACGGCCGTGCCAATGGCCTGGTTTAAGGCCGTATTCGGGGCCGCGGCCAAGTCCGCGATGCGGCCCCCGAGGTTCACGTAGATTCCCGTAGGCGAACCAAACGTTAGTGTGCCCGGTGAATACACCCCGCCCGGCGTCAGCAGAGGATCGCTTTGCAGCGTGAGCATTAGTTGCCTGGGATCCTGACTGACAGATACACTCGCGCCATTGCCGTAGGTGTCGTTCGCCACGGGCAGGCCGAAATCGCTGGCGAGCGCATGGTTGTTCGTCACGGGTTCGCTGAATGTCAGGTATATCGGGTCGTTCGCGCCCACGCCGGCGCCCGAGCCGTCGTTCCACGAAGCGGACATTAGCACCGGCTTGGCCTTGTCCGTGGGCGTTACGGGCGCCGCGTCAAGCGCCAGACCCAGACTGCCCCCCGCAACCACCTGCACACCTGGCGTGGCGTCCGTATCCGGCGTCGCGCCCTCCACCAACCTCACGAAGAACTCAGTGTCATTGGCGCTCGCGCCCGTCTCATAACTGGCGACCGTGTAGCCTGCCACAGTGATCTGCAAGCCCGCGAAGTTGTCATTCAAAGGCACATTGGTTACTATGCGGATGGCATCAATATGGCCGTTGCCGTTCGTGTCCTGCGTCTCGCGCGCGGTGGTGGACACGCCGACCACGCCAATCTGCACATCCTTGCTGGCGTTGTTGTAGTTCACCGTATCAGTGGGCACGAAGTCCACGTGCAGCGACTGGCCGTTGCCGACGTTCAAGACTGTGCCTGCTGCCGGCGTGTAAGTCAGCACGCCTGGCACGCTGGCAGTCGCGTTCAACTGTGCGGCGCCGAGGGCCGTGCCGTAGACGATATCAGCGGGGGTTGCCCAGGTAAGCGTGGGCGTTAGCTTGGTCACGTTGATCGTCGCGCTCTTGCTGGCGTTGCTGTAATTTGCTGTGTCAGTGGGCACGAAGTCCACGTGTAGCGCCTGGCCGTTCCCGACGCTCAAGACCGTGCCTGCTGCCGGCGTGTAAGTGAGCACCCCTGGCACGCTGGCTGTCGCGTTCAACTGCGTGTTGCCCAAGGCCGTGCCGTACACGATATCGGCGGGATTCGCCCAGGTAATCACAGGTGTCGCCTTGGTGACGTTGATTGCCACGTCCTTGCTGGCGTTGGTATAGTTTGCCGTGTCAGTGGGCACGAAGTCCACGTGCAGCGTCTGGCCGTTCCCGACGCTCAGGACCGTGCCTGCTGCCGGCGTGTAAGTGAGCCCCCCCGGCACGCTGGCAGTCGCGTTCAACTGTGTGACGCCGAGGGCCGTGCCATACACGATATCAGCGGGGTTTGCCCAAGTAATTGTGGGCGTGGCCTTGGTCACGGTGATGGTCAGCGTGGCCGAGCCCGTGTCGCCAGCGTTCGTGGCGCTGATTGTGACGCTGGTTGTCCCCGCCGTTGTGGGCGTGCCTGTGATCGCGCCCGTGTTGGTATTGACTGTCAGTCCAGCGGGCAAAGGCGTCGCATTGTAGCTGGTGGGGCTGTTGCTGGCTGTAATCTGATAGCTGAACGCAGTGCCCACAGTGCCGCTCGCCGTAGTCGCGCTGCTTATCACGGGCGGCGGTGTGGTGAACGTCTGCGTCAGCGCGGCGACGTTCGGCACGCCTATGCCGGTGCAAAGGTCGAAGCCCGGGCCCGCATTGTAGCCGTTGCTTCCCGTAGTGATGTCGCGGAAGTTCGCCGTACCCAGCAGGGGATAAATCCTGGGACCAAGCAGCCCGAGCGGCTGCAAGCCGCTGTTGGCGCGCGCCTGGTTCAGCAACGCGCAGAATCCGGCCCACGTTGGAGCGCTCCAGCTTGTTCCACCGTATTGCTTATCCTTGCCGCCCAGTACGACCAAGGCGCCGGTGTTTGGATCGGCGGGTGCTGAGACGTCAGGGCATACGCGCATGGTTCCGGCCGGAACGCCTGTACCAGTCTGCCACGCAGGCCGGCTGAACTGAACGCTGACGCCGCCACCGGTACCCGAATTCGGGTAGTGGCCGCTCCAGGCACTCTCGCTGCTGACGGCGCCTGTGACAGAGTCCAGGTACACGCTCGTGCCTCCGACGCCGGTAACGCTGGGATCGGACGAGGGCGTCTCACATTGAATCATGCCGTTAGGGTTGTAACCATCGTCGCCGGTAGAGACAAAGACGCTGACGCCACTGCCCGCCATACTCGCGAAATACTGCGCGTCGGTTTGGAGTTGGCTGGATGAAACTTGGGCTTCACCCGCGCCGAAGCTGCACGAAACCTGGTGCAGGGCAGGTTGGGTGGGCAAATCATTTATGATGGCCTGGTAGGCCTGGTCAATATGCGCGAAAGTTAGGTCTTTCGTGGCGTACACGCGCACTTTGGCGCCAGGCGCAATGGAGCTGCTCCATTCAGCGTCCAACGACTCCTCACCCGATGGGTTGGGAAGGTGGCGGCTGTTAAGCACATTGACGTATTCCATATTATTGGTTGATTGGCTGACGCCGGCTTCCGTCCAGAATTGAGTCAAGTCGGAGTTGGCCGGAAACGTGTCAATGACGATGGCAATCTTCTGCCCGGCGCCCGTGAGCCCCAAGCCATTCGCATCGTACGCCTTGAGTATTTCGCTCGGCAAGAAAGGCGGAGCGTTAGGGGTCTGCGCCGACGCCTTGCGAAGGTGGCTGTGCGGCTGAATGTGAGGTTGAAGTCCGTTGATTCCCAGTACCGCCGCCGCCAATGAGGCAGGCAAGCTCGGTGCGGTCACAGCGGCGATGTAAGTTTTTCCGTTTGCACTAACTTTGGCCACACTGGTCTGGAGACTCTTCTTAATCAGGTCTACTGATCCGCTAACGAAAATCCCCAACTGGCACGGATCTGTTTGGGTAATCGTCAATCCCTGACCCGTCAACCAGTCCAAAGAGGCCCGGTAATCGGCTTTGAGCGGATAGTACTTCGCGGCCATTTCTTCGGGTGGAATGATCTCGCCCTTGGCTATGCGGGCCTGCAACCCGGGCAAGTCGCGCATCTTCAAAGCGACCATGAACTCCATCGTGCTAGCGGCCTCGGCCGCCGTCAGTTCCGCGGGCAATAACGAGCCGGCCGGAACGTCTTTGATGCTGTTGGTAAATGTGGCGCGCAACGCTTCCGCTGCCCGCGCGCCGGACGCCATGAACAATCCTGGCGCTATCGCCAAGGCCAGCAGAGAAGCCAATGCCAGCCGCCACACCGTTGCCGCCCTTGCCCCATACGCATCCGTGTCAGGCCCGACCTTGCGCCGGGTTAGAAACATTGGGTGCTGCAAGCTACAGGGAGGGTCACGGGGGACTAGAGAGGTGATCTGGGCCTGCCTTGTGGATGCTACGCGTGTCACAAGCCCCCCGTTGGCATGAGAGAAGGCGCCAATAACCTACTTTCTCAGGATACCTCCTGGTTAAGGCCCAGTCAATAGTTCGCTGGTTTCCTTCGCGGTGAGATGTCCAGCCTAAAACGCTTGCAGCAACCTGCGAAATCCGGCATCATAAGGGGTTGTTAGCCGAAGTTCGCGCGTCTGGAAACGTTAATGGGGAATGCGGAGGCCTGGTGGCCCGCCTCACCCCGGGTCCGCTTCGCCTGACGGAGCGCCGCAGCAGACAGGCTCAGGTCAGCCCTCTCCCCAGGGGGAGAGGGTTAATTGGTCTGCAGGAGCTTGCCTTGGAAGACTGTGTTGGCCATAACTGCGGACTCTTCGGAGTCTACAACGTTCCAGGCGCTTCCGCGAAGACCTACCTGGGCTTGTTTGCCTTGCAGCATCGCGGCCAGGAATCCGCGGGCATCGTGGTTTCAGACGGCAAGAAGATCCGCTCGAAGAAAGGCATGGGCTTGGTGACGGAGGTGTTCTCCAAGCGCGACCTGGCGGAGTTGGAGGGCCACAACGCCATCGGGCACGTGCGGTATTCGACCGCAGGCTCCAGCCGTCCCCAGAACATCCAGCCGCTGGTGGTGGATTACTCCGACGGACTCATCGCCGTGGCGCACAACGGCACGCTGGTCAACGCGCGGCGGCTGCGGGATGAGTACGAGGCTTACGGCTCAATTTTCCAGACCTCCACAGACAGCGAAGTGATCGTGCACCTGCTGGCACGGCCGGAGAATGTCGTAAGGAAGGACAACCTGGCGCAGTGCCTGCGGCTGCTCAAAGGCGCGTACAGCTACCTCTTCCTGACCAAGGACAAGCTGATCGGCGCGCGCGACCCGCAGGGCTTCCGTCCGCTGGTGCTGGGGCGGATGCGGGCGGAAGGGCAGTTGGGCACGATTGGCGAGGGTTACGTGATGTGCAGCGAGACCTGCGCGCTGGATCAGGTGGGCGCGGAACTGATCCGGGAAGTGCAGCCCGGCGAGGTGGTAATCATTGACCACGACGGCGTTCACTCTGGGGAGATAGTGCCGCCCAGTGAGGTCAAGCCCGCGCACTGCATGTTTGAGCACGTTTACTTTGCGCGGCCGGACTCGGTGCTCTTCGGCGACGACGTGCATAACGTGCGGATCCGCTTGGGCGAGCGCCTGGCCGAGGAACAGCCCGTGACGGCGGACATCGTGATTGCGGTGCCGGATTCGGGCAACGCGGGCGCCATAGGCTACTCACGCAAGTCCGGCATTCCGCTGGACATGGGCTTCATCCGCAATCATTACGTGGGGCGCAGCTTCATCAACCCGCGGCAGGAGGAGCGGGAGAGCATGGTGGCAATGAAATTCAACGTCGTGCGCAGCGTGGTGCGCGACAGACGCGTGGTGGTGGTGGAAGACAGCCTGATCCGCGGCACGACCTTCCAGCACCAGGCCAAAATCCTGCGGGAGGCCGGCGCCAAGGAAGTGCATCTGCGCATCACTTGCCCACCCACGCTGTTCGCCTGTTACTACGGCATTGATTTCCCCAGCCGCGAGGAACTGGTGGCCGCGCGGCTGAAGAACATTCCAGCGATCGAAGAATGGCTGGGGGTGGATTCGCTCGGGTACCTCAGCGCCGAAGGCCTGCTGGCTTCGGTGTCCCAGTCGCCGAGCCATTACTGCACCGCCTGCTGGACCGGAAAGTACCCGGTGAAGCCGGTGGACAAGATGAACAAGTACGTCATGGAGAGCGCCGAGGTGGTCACCAGTGACAAGGGGTTGCGGAAAGAATAGCGGTCGACGTTCACCACAGAGACACAGAGGCACAGAGAACGGAAGGACTTTAGATTTTCGATTTTGGATTTCGGGTTGAACAGCACGGAAGCGCAATGGCCAAGAAGCTGACTTATAAGGATTCCGGCGTTGACCTGCAAAGGGCGGACGCCATCGCCGCGGACATCGGACGGCTGGCCAAGAGCACCTACGGGCCGGAGGTCATGGGCGGCGTGGGTGGATTCGCCGGGCTCTTCTCCCTGGGAGGCGAGGTCAACCTGCTGCGGGGCAGTTACAGGAACCCGGTCCTGGCGGCCTGCACCGACGGCGTCGGCACCAAGCTCAAACTCGCCTTCCTGGCCGACAAGCATGACACTTTGGGGATTGACCTGGTTGCGATGTCCGTGAACGATCTGATCGTGCAGGGCGCAGAGCCGCTGTTTTTTCTGGACTACATTGGCATGGAGCGGAAGGATCCGCGAGTGTGCCGCGAGCTGCTGGCCGGGATAGTGGAAGGCTGCAAGCGCTCCGGCTGCGCCCTCCTGGGCGGCGAGACGGCGGAGTTGCCTTCGATGTACGCGCGCGGCGAGTACGACTTGGCCGGTTTCTGCGTCGGCGTGGTCGAGAAAGAGAAGGTCATAGACGGCCACAATGTGACGCCAGGCGATGTGGTGGTCGGGATTCACTCCTCCGGCCTGCACAGCAACGGTTACAGTCTTGTGCGCAAGGCCCTCCTGGAAACGGCAGGCCTGCAACTCGGGCAGTCCATGCCGGAACTGGGCTGCACGCTGGGCGAGGAACTGCTGCGGCCCACCCACATATACGCCAAGGCAATCCGCGCGGTGTTGTCGCACTACAAAGTCAAGGAGAACGTGCACTCCCTGGCAAACATCACGGGTTCAGCCCTGCCTGGCAACATCCCGCGCACCGTGCCGAACGGCCTGGTGGTGCGCATTAAGAAGGGCAGTTGGAAGGTGCCGCCAGTATTTGCGCTGGTCCGGAAAGCCGGGGACATCGCCGAGGAGGAGATGTACAGCACGTTCAACATGGGCATCGGCATGACCATCCTCTGCCCGCAGTATAATGCCAGCGTCATCCAAGGCATTCTGGAGGAGCACGGCTTCGGCAGCGATATCATAGGCAGCGTGGAAGCGGGACTTGATTCCCAAGCCGAGGCCGTCGTGCGGTTCGATTGAAGAAATCCGAAATTCGAAACTCGAAGGAAAGAGAAAAACGGCAAACGCCAAGACAACAAAAGGGCGTTCAATCCAGCAGTTTCCGCTCTTTGCACCAGTAAACGGCGCGGCGGTAGCCTTCGAAGACATCAACGGTGGATTCGAAGCCGAGCATGTCTACAGCCTTGCGGTTCGAACAACCAACATTCCAGTTGGCCTCACCCAGCAAGTGGAAGGGCATGGAATACAGGCCGAACGCCGAGAGGGCGCAGTCAACGCCGTAGGCCAGTGTGGCAGCGCAGGCCGGCAGGGGGATGAAGTGCGGCCGCACACACAGGGCCGCGGCCATGGCTTCGCAGACTGTGCGAGTAGTGCAGGCGCGGGCGTCACAGAGGTTGAAGATTTCGCCCGCGGCCTTGGGATGGGCCAGGCACAGCTTGATGCCGGCCACCAGGTCGTCAATGTAGCTCAAACTGCGCGCGTAGTTTCCCCCGCCGACCAGGGGCAAACGGCCGCGATAGACGCGGCGGAAGATATCCACATGCCGCGCCGGCACGGGCGGGCCGTAGAACATGCAGGGCCGCGCAATCACGACTTCGAAGCGGGACGGTTCGTGCAACTGCAGCAAGCCCTGCTCAGCCTGCAGCTTGCTGCGTCCATAATGCGAATGGGGCTGGCAAGGCATATCCTCCGTCAACAACACGGTGGGCGAGCCGGCCCGGCCTTGGGCGGCGTTGGAGCTGACGTAGACAAAACGCCGCACTCCGGACTTCTTTGCGGCGCGAGCCAAGGCCAGCGTGCCGTCGCGGTTGACCGCATACCATTCGCGCGTGCGGCGTGGATGAATAACCCCCGCCGCGTGCAGCACGGCGCCGCCGTCCATACCGGCGCAGGCGGCTTCCAGCGAGGCGGCATCCAACAGATCGCCGCTGACGGTTTCAGCGACTTCAGGGTGCTCTTTACGCCAGGCCGCGAGCCTGACCGGAGCAAGCGCGCGTTGCACCAGGCAGCGGATATTTGCGCCGTCGAGCTTGGGGAGCAAGGCGTCGCAAAGCCAGCCCGGTCCGCCGGTGACGAGCAGGTTCTGAGTCATGGGCCTATACTCTTGCCTCTTTCCTCTCCCCTTTTCCCTTTCCCTTTTTTCCTCTCGCCCTCTTACTTTTTGCTTCCCTTACGGCCCACCCAGTAGAAAAAGAACAACTTTTGACTGTCCAGCTCAACCGGCGAAAAGCCGAGAGTGTCAATAATGCCACGGACCTTCGGCCAGTTATCGAGGTAGTCGGTCAGGTAGGGCCATTCCTCGTCCATCTGCAGCTTGAAGCTGCGCAGTCCGGAGGTGGGCCAGGCCAGCCAGGCCTGGCGGGAACACCACAGTGCCAGCCGCAACTGGGGCGAATCGAAATGGTCAATCAGCGCCAAGCGCCCTCCCGGCTTGACCACGCGCGCCGCCTCTTTCATGGAGGCGGATATGCCGTCCACGCCGCCCAGATGATGCAAGGAGTGCATGCAGATCACGGCGTCGAAGCTGGCGTCGGCGTAGGGCATCGCACGGCCATCGCCCGCTTTCAGTTCCACCCACGTTTCGCGCTGGAGAGCCGGTTCCAGCGTGACATCCAGCCCGGCGAGTTGCGTGAAGCCCTGGGCGCGCAGAATGCGCAGGACCTCACCCGTGCCGCAGCATAGATCCAGGACCCTGGTGTCGCGCGGCCAGTTGAAGACGCCCAGCCGCTCCAGCTTCACGCGGTGCTTCTTCTGGCGGCGCGCAATCAGTTGCGGATCGCGATACGCGCCCTTCCAAGCGCTGGATTCCTCATGCAAAGCGGATTGGGTTCCTGGTTGCGCAGCTTGGCCTTCAGCCTTCATTCCAGTTGAGCCCTCCAGGCAAAAGAGGCTGAATCATAACGCCGCGGCGGGACACGCACAAGAAACTAAGGCGGCTGGCCCGGGAATTGAGTGGGTAGTCCTATTGGGGCGGGGAAGATGGGGAAAATAGAAGAGGCCTCACACAAAACTGCCGATGTCTTGGGTGGTGAAGTCTGACCCAACTTGGCAGCGGAGGC
>Ga0209777_10005597_pt1 | contig 14389 bp, 15 predicted proteins | sample FrelakmetHBP12HB_FD_187147 | JGI IMG/M metagenome (GOLD analysis project Ga0209777, IMG submission 187147) | Freshwater lake sediment microbial communities from the University of Notre Dame, USA, for methane emissions studies -HBP12 HB (SPAdes)... | ecosystem: Environmental > Aquatic >...
GATGAGTAAAAACACGATATATAATATCTTTACCAATACGATGTATCACGGAATGTTTGAATATCCGAAAGGTAGCGGTCTTTGGTATAAGGGGACTTATGAAACTTTAATGACGGCTGAAGAATATGATAAGATACAAATTTTACTTGGGAGAAAAGGGAGACCACGTCCAAAAACGCACGTATTCGCATTTACAGGGCTTATGAAATGCGGATATTGCGGATCGAGCATAACAGCAGAGGAAAAGTGGAAACATCAAAAGAATGGCAATATACACCACTACATACTTTATCACTGCACAAAAAATAAAAATAAACATTGCACTCAAGGTTCGATAAGGGTTGAAGAATTAGAAAGACAAATTAAAATTTCTATTGATTCTTTGACTATTCCAGATGACCTATATAAATTTGCTTTGAAGTGGCTTAAAAAAGAGAATACCGGAAAGATAGAGACAACCGAATCTATCCTTGATGCGCAAAATAAAGCATATAAAGAATGTTTAAAGGAGTTGTCGGGTTTAATTCATATGCGAGCTGCGCAAGAAATAACAGAAGACGAATTTAAAATCGAAAAGGAGCCTTTAATTGCGGCAAAGAAGCATTGGGAGGATATTTTTAATAAAACCGGCAAAGATATGGATGCCTTTATGAAAAAGACAGATGAAGTCTGCGGATTTGCGAGAGACGCGAGAGTAAGATTTGAAAGTAAAGAACCATACGATAAAAAAGCAGTGTTTTCAAGATTAGGTTCGAACCTGTTGTTAAAAGATAAGATAGTCGTGATTGATATGGAAAACACCTTAATCCCCTTAAAAGACGTCGTAAAAGAAAACAAGCGGTTAGAACCGCTCAAAATAGGCAAGAATAGAGCTGAAATAGAAAAACTTTACTTAAAAAGTCCACGAATGCTGCGGGACTAGGACTCGAACCTAGATACCATCCTCCAGAGGGATGTGTCCTACCATTAGACGATCCCGCATTAAATATCTAAATATTTTTTTACGACAATCAAAGCAGAAATTGCCCCCACGCCCACTCCAAAACCCAGTTGTATTAATACAAAAATCCATAAATTAGCCAGAAAATATCCGAATGCATTAAAGCCGGGCAGAATTGCTCCTATTTTAGACGATAAAAAATAAGCAGACATTGCAGAAATCAGAAAACAAATTAAAAATGCGATAACTCCGTAAATTATTCCCTGTATTACGAAGGGCCCCCGGATAAACCAGTTACCAGCGCCCACAACTTTCATAGTGCTGATTTCCTCTTTTGAATTTTCTATGGCAAGTTTTATCGTATTAAAAACAACTAATATGGCAACAATAATCAAAATTGCTCCCAATATGAGCCCGAATGTATTTATATTTGAAGTAATAGAATAAACTTTTTCAATTGTATCTTTTTTTTGGGAGTAATCTACTTTATCAATTAATTTGCTGAAATCTGATGTCTGCAAAATATTTGAAATCTGGGCATATTGCGAAGGGTCTCCGTTGGTCACAATATTTAAAGATGGCAAAAATGGATTGCTGCCCACTTCTTGCAAAGCTTGGGATAAAACTGCATCATTTTTGTGCTTTTCATTAAAAGATGCAAGAGCCTGATCTTTTGAAACGTACTCAATATTTTTTATATTTGGCGATATCTTTAAAATTTCTGCTTTTACATCTAAAATATCCTTTTCTGATGTTCCGTCTACAAAATAAGCTGTTATATCAATTTTATTCTGGATTTGAGTGGTTAAATAGCCGGTTAATCCCTGAAAAAAGAAAAGCCCGGTCACAAGCATAATTGTGATAGTTAAAACAAAAATTGCTGCAATTGATATTCCCTTATTCCTGCTGAAATCATTAACTGCGAATGTTAAAATTCTTTTAAAATTAGTCAACATATTATTTAAAATCTATAAATTTTATTATCCAATATATGCCTCCGTCAAGGGTAGGTGTTTGCAATTTAATGCTTTCCCCTTTTTTTACTTCGCCTTTTTTAAATATATTATAATTTCCATATCCCATGAGTTCTCCTTTTACGGATTTTATTTCAATAGAATCAGAGCTTATTTTTTTTACACTGAATACATAGACATTAGAGTAATCCTTTAATTCGAACTCCTTTCCATTTTCTAAGTTTAAAACTGTTTTTGAAGGCGATGATAGCTGGGTTCCCGATTTTGAAGGCGCCTGCTGGATTTCCGGCCAACTGGACCAGGGTTGTTCAACCACTTCTAATTGGATTTGCATATTTTTTTTATTATATATAAAAAATAAAAATGCAATTATTATGATGATTAATATCGCAATGACCGATAAAGATATTTTATTTATTTTGCGCATAATTTTAAAAACTATTTCAATAATTTATTTCAATAATTTAAATGATAAATCTCCCTTCTGCCTCGTCTCTTAATATTTTTCCATTTTCTAAGGTAATAACTCTTTTCTTCAATTTATTTATTATTTCCCTGTCATGTGTCGCTAAAACAACTGTTTTGCCCGTCTGGTTTATTTTCTGCAAAAGCGAAATCACTTCATAAGTATTATACGGATCAAGGTTTCCTGTCGGCTCATCAGCAATAATAATATCGGGGTGATTCACAAGAGCTCTGGCAATTGCCAGTCTTTGCTTCTCTCCCCCTGAAAGCTGGTCTGGAAAATTATTAACCTTATCTTTAAGCCCGATAACTTCTAAAACTTTAGGGACTTCAATCGCTATTTCTTCGTTTTCTTTGCCTTCTACCTGCATAATATAGGCTACATTTTCATAAACGGTTTTTTTAGGCAATAATTTGTAATCCTGATGGATACACCCTATTTTTCTTCTTATTTCCTGAATTTTAAGAGGATCTGCATTATTTAAATTTATGCCTTTAAAATAAACTTCTCCGGAAATTGGAACCTCGAGTCCCAAAATCAATCGCACCAAAGTTGTCTTGCCGGCTCCCGATTTCCCCACAATAGAAACAAATTCTCCTTCTTTTACTTCAAAAGAAACATTTTGCAATACAGTTGTGTCAGGCGGATAAATTTTTGTTACATTATTGAACTTAATCATTGAATTATTCTAATTTCTAATTGCTCTAATTATTCTAATCAAATATCAATTTCTAAGGTCTAATTTATAAATATTTATTTTTGACATTTTGGCTTAGACATTTTTATTTGATTAGGTCAATTAGGATAATTAGGTTAATTAGACATTTTCAGTTCGGCTTCGATAAATTTTTCTAAATCTCCATTGAGAATTCCTTCTGTATCCGATGTCTCATATTGCGTTCTCAAATCTTTTACCATTTTATAAGGATGCAATACATAAGACCTTATTTGGTTTCCCCACGAAGCTGAAACCAAATCTCCTTTTATCTCTTTTATTTTTTTTGCATGCGCTTCTTCTTTCAACTGATGAAGCTTTGCATACAAAATTTTCATCGCATTTTCCTTGTTTCTGCCCTGTAATCTTTCTGTCTGGCTAGCCGCTACAATTCCTGTTGGAATATGCGTTATTCTCACTGCTGATTCTGTTTTATTCACATACTGGCCGCCGGGGCCTGAAGCCTTGAAAGTATCAATCCTCAAATCTTCCGGTTTTATTTCAAGCTCAACATCTTTTTCTTCAATTTCTGGCAAAATGTTCACCAAAGCAAAAGAAGTATGGCGGAGTTTCTGCGCATTAAACGGAGAGATTCTTACCAACCTATGGACTCCCGATTCTTTTTTTAAAAAACCGTAAGCATAATTTCCTTTTATTTCCATTGTAACAGACTTTGTTCCAATTCTTCCTTCCGGCCCTCCTGCTTCCCCGAATGTTTGATGCAAAATTGCTGCTTTAAACCCTTTGGCAGCGCAATATTTTTCATACATTCTTAAAAGCATTGTTGCCCAGTCCTGCGAATCCTGTCCGCCCGCTCCGGAAAATATTTCCAATATTGCATTATTCTTATCGTATCTGCCGGACAAAAATGTCTTAAATTCCTGTTTCTGTATTTTTGCCTCCAATTCTTTTTTCAAATCTTCATCCTGTAAAATTTCGAATTCTTCCAATTTTTTTTTAAGTTCTTCCAAATCTTCAATTTCATTTTTTATTTCTGAAATTTCCTGCTGAACTTTGCCTGCATGTTCCGTGTCCTGCCAAAAATCAGATTCCAAAGATTCTGTTTCCAACTTTTTTAATCTTTTTTCTTTTTCTTCTATGTCAAAGATGGTCCATCAAATGACGGATTCTCTCTTCTAAATTTTCGATTGTTGTTTCTGCCATAGATGGAATTATATTTACCTCTGGTCAAATAAAATCCTCCGGGATTTTAATTTTGCCGGAGGCAAAATTATTTGACTGGGTTAATTTTAATTTATCATATTAAAAAAAATAAAAAAAGGGGGCTGTGCGTGGCTGCTCTAACACAGTCCCCCGGCGAAGCGAAGAAATCCAAACAAACCTCTACAGATTTCTGCAAGGAGAGTGCGAGCGCTCCTTGCCGAAACAGCCCTTGAAGGCAGGGATGAAGGCCCAAAGGCCGGAGGGAGCAAGAATGTGGGACAGTATCCTCGCTCATAGCTTGAATCTCATCATCGCCATGGATGGGCAGGCCTGTCTGGACTGACCGGAGCAGACAGAACCACCCTTGGATAAGCAGACTTTGAAAAGCGGCCGGAATTGAACCTATTGGACTTGGCGCTCCGGGAGTTAGTGTCCCTAAGCCAAACCATGCACCCTTCGCTATCTGCTGGAAGAACTAAAATAATAATACCACACTCTATAAAAAATTTGAAGAGCTTTACCCTCCCAAATTTTATAAAATAAAATTTGGGAGGGCGAGCAAAAGAATTGCTATAACTTTGAGCCGCTTGCAAGAATCGGACTTGCGTCTATGGTTTACGAAACCATTGCTTTACCACTAAGCTAAAGCGGCACAGGGCGAACCCACTTGAGCGGGTGAGCGGAGTCGAACCGCCGTCTATTCCTTGGGAAGGAATCATAATAGCCGTTATACGACACCCGCGAAATAATTTGTATTATATCCTAAAATTTATTTTTTAGCCAGTTCCATGATTCCGACAGCCAGCCAGACCATAATTTTATGTCCCAAAAATTTTGGGGCTTTTGGGCTGTTTTTATTTTTTCCGGCGACGATATAAAAGAATAAACAGTCTCGCCCGGACGCGCCTCGCCTAATTGCTCGTAAGCAATTTTTTCTAAATAATCTGGATTATCGGAATTTGCAATTTCATCTTTTAAATTCTGGCTGCTCTTTTTCAAGTCTTCAATCTGTTTTTGATAAGCATTAATTTGTAAAGCCAATTCTTGTTTTTTTTGATATATTTTATAATCTGCAGAAATTAAAACAATAATAACCACCAAAAAAATAATCCCTATTGTTTTGAATAAAAGCTTTTTATTAAAAAATTCCCTATTTTCTTTTTTATTAAAATCTGCTACCATTGATCAAACGGATTAACACAGATTGACGGACTGATTTACACAAATCACGGATACTGAAAATCTGTGATATGTGAAAATCCGTAATTTATCCGTGATAATCTGTTTCAAAACATGAAGAGAAAAACATTATTTAAAATTACCTGGACTATTTTGATAAGCTTGGTTGCCATAAGCACTATTTTGCTTTTAGTAGCTCAGGCTCTAAGATAAATATTATCATAAAAAATCCGCTTTTAAAAGCGGATTTTTCTTTTTGATTTTTTATGACATTCCTATTTCTTTAGCGGCAGATTCGTAAGTGTCTAATATTTTTTTTGCTTGGTCAGTTGACAATTTATAATCCGGATTATAAACAATATAATTCCTAACTTTATGAGCATTCAACACATCATCTAGAATCGGCGTTATCAATCTGCCTGCCTTTTTTAAAACTGTTTCAAAATCTTCTCCCTCGTCATATCCCCTGTTGTCCAAAACTTCCGCCAAAAAATCATCGGCGTCAATTATAGCTAGCTTATAATCTGATTCAGCTCCTGATTCAGTTCTTTTTTTAATCCTGTCCCATTGTTTGGTCAATTCTCTCTGGCCGAATGCCTGCCAGGAAAAAAATTCAGTCACATCTTCCAAAAATTTATATTGAAGCCATGAGGAATTAAGCATAAAATAAATCACTGCTGCCAAAAAAAACATTGAGCAAAAAACAAAAACCAGCTTCACTGGAAAAAGCATATCCTGTATCTGCGAAGAAGAAATGAAATAAATAAAATCTTTAATCCCAAAAAAATTATAAATAGAATCCCATGTCATTACTCTATTTTACCTCGCATAAAATAAAATGCAAATTCCGTGAATAAAAAAAAGCCATGGGATAGAACCACGGCCTGCGGGTTGTGGATACCAGATGGGACTTAGCTGTCAATGTGCCGGGGCGATGCGGACTTTCACCTGTTTCTTCTTCTCATCGAGACCGGTGAGAGTGACCCGTTTCAGAAAGCGTTCGTCTACTGTGACGGGTTCGCCGGTTAACAGGCAACATGCGTGAGCGATCCCCGTCAACAAACTGATATGAGGAATATCCACTTTCCATTTCTCGCCATAGCCCTCGATTTCAATCTCGAGTCCCGAAGGGCATATGCTTTGCACCAGGTAACTTGTTGTCATCCATGGCTCTTTTCTCCTTTTCCTGTGGGTGACTACTCTGTTATTGCGATCAGCTCAGTGGTGAAGTGTTGTTTGAAGGTTCGCGTTTGGGGTACTAATGGGCAAGAACGATTTTGTCGTCGTCAACAACTTGAAGTCCATCGTCCTTTTTGACAACCCATTGGCCAACGTTAACATATATATCTTTGCCTGGCGCCTTGATTGTCATTTGTCCACCAGGACAGAGGGCGCTAGTCTGATACCCTGTGAAAAAAACCATTCCGGTTACAGCAGGCCTTTGTCCGCACCATTGCATTGCCTCAAACCCATCTTGCGTTTTTGCCATCTTTTCTCTCCTCACTATTTTGTCACCTTGACCATTTCAAGGTGCTGTTTTGTTTTTATTCTAAAAACCAATTTTTGTCAACCAAAAAACCACCTCAATTAAAAGTGGCTTCAATTAATATTTTTTATTACTCAACGATGCAACGCACTTCGCTGTCCGGTTTCACTTCCATAAATCCTGATTTTACTTCAAAAAATCTTTCTTTTTCTTTTTCATCTATTATTCTGATGACGCCTGCAGACAAGACAGTAATTAACGGCTCATGATGGTCTAAAACAGTTATCTCCCCTGTTGTTGTTTGGCAATTTAAAAGCGAGGCATTACCCTGAAATAAAATGTTTTTTAATGAGTAAATAGATAGCTTCATAAATAAATCCCAAATCCCAAAATCCAAATCCCAACCAAATCCTAAATCTTCAAATCCCAAAACGTTTTGGTTATTAGGATTTCATGATTTTTGTTGGTCATTGGGGTTTGGTCATTGGGGTTTAATTAACTACTTCTTCAATTCCTCCTTTGAGATAAAAATTTTCTTCCGGGATGTCGTCATATTTTCCTTCCAGTATTTCAGCAAATCCCCTTACAGTATCTTCTAATTTAACAAATTTCCCCGGCCTGCCTGTAAAGTTTTCTGCAACGAAAAACGGTTGCGACAAGAATTTCTGAATTTTTCTTGCCCTGTCAACTGTTTTTTTGTCTTCATCTGAAAGCTCCTCAATACCTAAAATAGCAATAATATCCTGCAAATCTTTATATTTCTGCAAAACTTTCTGCACATCTCTTGCCACCTGATAATGTTTTTCCCCGACTATTTTTGGATCCAATGCACTTGAGGTTGAAGCCAAGGGATCTACCGCAGGATAAATTCCGATTTCTGTTAATGGCCTTGAAAGCACAATTGTTGAATCCAAGTGTGAAAATGTTGTTGCCGGAGCCGGATCTGTAATATCGTCAGCAGGAACATAAATTGCCTGCACAGAAGTAATAGAACCATTTTTTGTTGAAGTGATTCTTTCCTGCAATTCAGCCATTTCTGAAGCCAATGTCGGCTGGTATCCTACTGCCGATGGCATTCTGCCAAGCAAAGTTGAAACTTCAGATCCCGCCTGTGAAAACCTGAAAATATTGTCAATGAATAAAAGCACATTTTTCTTTTCTTCATCGCGGAAATATTCTGCCATTGTCAAGGCACTCAATGCAACTCGCGCGCGAGCTCCAGGAACCTCATTCATCTGTCCGAAAACCAAAGCTGTCTTGTTTATAACTCCGGACTCTGTCATATCTTTATATAAATCATTTCCTTCTCTTGTTCTTTCGCCAACTCCTGCAAACACAGAAGCTCCTCCAGATTCCTCAGCAACATTTCTTATCAATTCCTGCAAAAAAACTGTTTTTCCAACTCCGGCTCCGCCAAAAAGTCCAATTTTTCCTCCTTTGATAAATGGAGCAATCAAATCAACAACTTTAATACCAGTTTCAAAGACCTCTGTTTTTGTGGACTGTTCTGTAAATGCAGGCGGATTTCTATGAATCGGCCAATGTTTTTTAAATTTCTTGTCGGTCTTATTAATCGGCTCGCCGATTACATTGAATAAATTTCCCAAAACTTCCTGCCCTACAGGAACTTCAATCTGGCTTCCTGTATCTTCAACTTCAGCTCCTCTTTGAAGCCCATCAGTTGATTGCAAAGAAATTGTTTTTACTTTTGTTAAATCAAGGTGTTTTACAACTTCCAAAATAATTTCTTGCTTGCCGTGCTTTATTTTCAAAGCATTATAAATAGCTGGAAGAGAGTGACCTTCTTCAAATTCAACATCGACCACCGGACCTATAATTTGAATTATCTTGCCTTTATTCATATTATTGTTTTATTTTTATTATTTTATATTTTTAATTTAATGCTTCCGCGCCTGCCGAGATTTCGCTTATTTCCGTTGTTATTTTGGACTGGCGCGATTTGTTATATTGTAAATTCAATTTTTCTCCTAAATCCGATGCATTGTCTGAGGCGGTTTTCATAGCCATTCTTCTGGCAGAATGCTCTGATGCATTAGCTTCCATCATCAAATGATAAAACTGCATAGAAAATAAATGTTCTGCTAATTTATTCAAAACTTCATCTGCTGACGGCTCAATTTTATATTGTTTTATTTTTAATTGGTCGGGCACAAAAGTAATCTGGTGCTCTTTCATGAGTTCTGCAAATTTTCCGCGCTCTGGAATTATCTGCAAAACAGTTTCTCTTATGTGCTCGTAATCCACCGGCAAAACTCTTCTTACATGCGGTTCTTGTTTCAAAGCAGACCTAAAATGAGTTGAAATCACAATTACCCTGTCCCACTTGTATTCCAAATATCCTTTTACAATAAAATTTGTAATTGGAAAAACCTGCTCTGTTGATGTAAAATCTCCTGCGCTGGTAAATTTTTTGACAACGTTAAGTCCTTTTTTTGTTAAATAATTAAATGCTTTCTCGCCAACTGCCACATAAAAATGTTCTTCCTTTTCCCATTCTTCTCTTTCTTCTTTTTTATGCTGTTCAAATTTTTTGAACACCGAGCTGTTAAATGCTCCTGCCAAACCTTTGTCTGAAGAAACCACCACAAACAAAACTTTCCTCACCATTCTTTTTTTAAATAATTCCGGAAGTTTTTGATCTAAGCTTGATATGGTTGCCAAAAAATCCAAAGCCGCAAAAGCATAAGGCCTGGATGACAAAGCTATCTCCTGCGATTTACGCATTTTGGTAGCCGCCACCATTTCCATGGCCTTGGTAATTTTATTTATATTATCGACTGATTTCAGTCTTTTTTTTATATTTTGAGGTGATTCCATTTTGGTTATTCAACTATTGACAAACTTATTTTATTGTTATATTATATAGTTAGTACACAACGCAGCTGTGCTGCAAAAGGAGATCCAATGGAATGCAAAGAATTTTTGCGTTTATTCTCCATTTTCCGAGAAAAAGGCATCTCGGAAAATGGCATCTCACAAGAAAAATACGAGGCAATAGCTGAGCACGGACTCAAATGTGGCTATTGTTGCTCCTTGTGGGATGAGTATATAGATTCGTTGTCATGATCCCCTCAACCCATGCGTCGCGGTTCCGATTTATTCGGGACCACGGCGCTCTTTTTTTGTTAATTTGCTTCGATAAATTTTTTAATTACTTTCTTAATTTTTTCTTCCATTTCGTCTGTGATCGCTCTTTCTGATTTTATTTTCTCTAATAAATCATCGTGGATATTTTCAACATACTCCAAAAACTTTTTCTCAATTTCCTGCATCTGCTCTGGCTGATATTTATCAAAATAATCGTTTAGCGCGGCGTATAAAACCAAAACCTGTTTTTCAAAAGAAATAGGAGCTAAATCTGATTGTTTTAAAATTTCTGTTACAATTTTTCCTTTGTTAATTCTCTTTTTTGTTGCTTCATCAACATCTGAGGCAAACTGCATAAATGTCTGCAATTCTCTGAATTGAGCTAACTCTAATCTTAATTTGCCGGCAACCTTTTTCATTGCCTTTGTCTGGGCAGCTCCTCCAACCCTTGAAACAGACAATCCGATGTTAACAGCCGGCCTTACGCCCTGATAAAATAAATCTGACTCTAAATAAATCTGGCCGTCTGTAATTGAAATTACGTTTGTTGGAATGTAAGCTGTAACGTCTCCCAGCTGTGTTTCGATAATCGGTAAAGCAGTTAAACTGCCTGCTCCTTTTTCTTTTGAAAGCTTGGCAGCTCTTTCTAATAATCTTGAATGCAAGTAAAAAACATCTCCAGGATATGCTTCTCTTCCTGGCGGCCTTCTCAAAAGCAAAGAAATCTGCCTGTATGCCCATGCGTGCTTTGACAAGTCATCGTAAACCACAAGCGCATCTTTTCCTTTGTCGCGGAAATATTCTCCAACAGCGCATCCTGCAAATGGAGCCAAATACCAGAAGCTTGCCGGACTCGAAGCCGAAGCAGAAACAACAACCGTGTAAGACAAAGCATTGTGTTTCTTTAATGTTTCAACTATTTTTGCAACTTTAGATTCTTTCTGGCCTATTGCAACATAAATGCAAATCGGCGGATTTTTAGGATTATCCTGCAATTGATTTATTATTACATCCAAAGCAACTGCTGTTTTTCCTGTTCCCCTGTCGCCAATAATCAATTCTCTCTGCCCCCTTCCAATAGGAATCATAGAATCAATTGCTTTAATTCCTGTATGCAAAGGATAATTTACCGATTCTCTGCCGATAACATTTGGCGCATCATTTTCCAAGAAATTAAACTGTGGTTTGTCTTTGTCTGAAAAAATCGGCCCCTTGCCGTCCAATGGATTTCCCAATGGATCAATGACTCTTCCCAACAATTGCTCGCCAACTGGCATAGAAAGAATCTGTTTTGTCCTTTTTACGGTCTGCCCGGATTTAATCAAAGAGCCGTCTCCTAATACCAAAGCTCCCACAGAATCCTCCTCCAAGTTCAAAGCAACTGCCTTGATTTTTTCTTCACCGGCCTCTATAACCAAAACCTCCTGTGACTGCACGTTAGTCAGTCCGGAAATTTTCAGAATGCCGTCTCCAACTTCAGACACTCTGCCAATTTCTTCCCATTCAGAGCTTTCTTTCAATCCCTCGATAGCTTGTTTAATTTTTTCGATTATTTCTTCACTCATGTTTGTTTTGGTTTAATACTATTGACAACTTTTTGTTTTTATTATAATGTATAATATTCGATTGCTATTATCAATGGTCGAGCGTGAGCTCGTTAACAATTTTTCCGAGAGGAGGTGAATTACCGTGAACGAACAGTTGATGAGGAGAGGAGATTTCAAAAAAGGTGTTCTCTTCGAATTTACACAGCCAACAAGGTTGTTTGCCACGTCCGGGACAGGCATAAACCAAGTCCTTGGTCAAATTAGGACTGAAGAGGCTGGTACCTTCGAGGTCGTCGATATTGACGAAACCCATCTCATCCTTGAAGTCGAATGGCAAGGAAAGAAATGGGACACGAAATTCCCTCTTGAAGCAATTGCGTGAACATCCACCCAACTTATGCCGGAGCTGTCTTACGACGGCCGAGGCTTTTTTTTACAAAATTTTCTGAAGTTTTGACTGCATTGAAGCGTCAAATTGCTTTGAATCATTAATAATTATTTTAATGCCGGCTATTAATTCGGGGTTTATCTTTTCTTTGACAACGTCTCCTTTTTTTGTAAAATCTTCTACCATTTTCTCCTGGTTAGCCGTCATTTTTCTTGCTGTTTCAAAAGTAATTTTTCTCTTGCCCTGTTTTTGCAAAAGCAAATCTTCGGTTAAATTTAAAATTTCTTTTGATTTTTTCTCATATCCGGCGCTGACCAAAAGCTTTACAAAATTATTTACAATCCTTCGGCTTCGCTCAGGACCTTCGGCTTTCTTTTCATCAATATCCTTTTTAGAAAGGATTTCAGCCAAAGCTTTTGAATATAATTTTGTTTTATTAGCCTTCATTTTTTATTTCAGCTACAGCTTTCTTAATAAGCGCCTCGTCTACGGCTTCCGGTTTTAATTCAACTGTTTTTACAATTGCTTTTTTAACCAATTCAATCGCATTTTTAAGAACAAGATCCTGTGCCTGTTCCTGCTGCTTTTTATAGCTTTCCTGCAGCTCTTTCTGTATTAAAAGCTGGTTTTCTTCAGATTTTTTCTGCAACTCCTGCTCTAAAACCTTCGCTTTTTTTTCAGTATCTTTTATTATATTTATTGATGTGTTTTCGGCTTCTTTTATTTTTTTCTTGCCGATTTCATCAACTTCTTTCAATCTTATATCCGCCTCTTCTGCCTTGTCCAAACCTTCTTTTATTTTTGCATTCCTGTCTTTTAAAATCTTTATGACGGGCTTGTACACAAAAAACGTCAAGACTATCAAAATCAAGGCAAAATTAATAAGCTGGCTCAAAAAAAGCTTCCAGTCGATTCCAAATTGGCTTATAAAAGCATTCATCTTCTTTCTATGTGAATTTAATAATAAGGGCGACGACCAAAGCATAAATACCCAAAGCTTCTGCGAAAGCGATAGCCAAAATCATATTTGTCTGGATTTTGGAAGAAGCTTCTGGATTTCTACTAATGCCGTTTAATCCGGCAGCGCCAATCATGCCAATGCCGATTGCCGGAGCAAATACTCCTACTCCGATTGCGATGGCTGTTGCCAATAAGCGCATTGAATCTACATCTGCCATATTTCTACTAATTTTTAATTTTTAATTTTAAATTTTTAATCAATTTTTAATGACTAAATGTCTAAATTTGAAAACGGTTTTTAATCATTTCAAATTAAGTAATTTCAAATTGATTTCAAATTGTAAATTTCAAATTTCAAATTATTAATGTTTTTTTATTTACGACCTTTTAATATTTATTAATGTTCTGCAATTGCTATATTTGAAGCTAAAAATACCAAAGTCAGCATAGCAAAAATAAATGCCTGAATCAACCCGACAAACATTTCCATCATCAAAAAAGGAACCGGAGCTACATATGGCAGAAGGAAAACTATGATTATCAGCAAAACTTCTCCGGCAAAAACATTGCCGAACAGCCTGAAAGAAAAAGAAATGATTCTGGATATTTCAGATATAAATTCCAATATTCCGACAAAAAATTTGATGGGGCTTGAAAAATTCAGAAACTTTTTAATATGCTTGAAAAATCCCAATACGACAATTCCAAAAAAGTTAGTCATAAAAACTGAGATAATTGCCAAAGCCAAAGTAAAATTAAGGTCAGCGGCGGGAGAGCGCAACAATGGCGTTTCCATATTTCCGTTTCTTAAAACAAAAGAGCCGACTCCGGGGAGCAGGCCAAGCCAGTTTGAGGTCAATATGAAAATAAAAATAGTTGCAATCAAAGGCAGATATTTTTCTGCAGCTTCCCTTGTGCCCAAGACAGATTCCATCAATCCCAAAAAGAATTCTATAGTCATTTCAACAATTGCCTGTATTTTTCCCGGAACCAATTTAATTTTACTTCTGAAAATAACAGAAAAAATTATCAAAAATAAAGACGCAATCAGGCCCAAAAGCAGGCCGTTTGTCATATTAAAACTTCCTATGCTGAACAATTGTTGCGCTTTAAGTGAAATTTCTTCCATAAAACGATAAATCAATTTTTTATTTTACATCCTTTTTTTGCAAATTGCAATAGTTTTCAATTTTTTTATCAAAAATTGTCTTTACTTTATCGAAATGCTAAAATAAATCAAATATATTAATATAAAAAATTTATGAAGGAACATATACCAAATCCGCGAATTGCGGAAAGGGCCAAATCAGGCCCTCATCTTACAAAACATGAGCAGATTGGCTTTAACGGCCGTTTAGCATTGATTATAACCAATATGGTAGGCACAATGTGGTGCGCTTACCTATTCGCGATATTGGCATTAATCAGCCTTCCCTCAGCAATTCATGGCGGAACAGCAACT
>Ga0209777_10005598_pt1 | contig 14388 bp, 16 predicted proteins | sample FrelakmetHBP12HB_FD_187147 | JGI IMG/M metagenome (GOLD analysis project Ga0209777, IMG submission 187147) | Freshwater lake sediment microbial communities from the University of Notre Dame, USA, for methane emissions studies -HBP12 HB (SPAdes)... | ecosystem: Environmental > Aquatic >...
TACCGTAATGGGTTCTGCAAGCTTTGTCTTCTGCGTAGCATTGTACCACACCGAGGACGCATGGATGGAGAGGATTCTCATGAGTTTCCCATCCCTATGAGTGTACTGATCGCATCGCTCGTGATGAGGCCGATGAGGTGCTGGTCTTCATCTACAACCGGCAGGGCTGAGATGGAATGCTCCTCCATTTTCTTTGCTGCAGACTCGATCGGTTCATCCGGGGCTGTTGTGATGACATTTTTTGACATGATCTCATCAAGCCAGAGAAAATTTCTGGCAACTGCTTTTGCGATATCCCACGAGGTGACAATGCCGACGAGCTGCCCGCTTGCCGACAGTACCGGCAGGTGGTTGACCTCCAGGTTGATCAAGCGCCGTGCCGTCACAGCAGTTGTTGCCCCTTCCTCAATGGTCGGGACATCCATGATCATGACATCGCCGACCACGGTTCTTGAGAGGAACTGGGAGATCAGGTAATTGATCTGGCCGGATTCCAGTAAGAACGCATCATGGCCGTAGTTGGAACGGATCTCGCTGTACCGGACCTCACGTTCGTTTGCCGTCAGTGCTTGGACGATCTCCTGCGACTGGTAGGGGGGATAGAGCCAGTCAGAAGAGACCGAGATGACAAGGAATCCTGCATGTACTCCTGCAAGCCCTTTTGCGAGCGAGTCGTCCTTTGTCAGGTCGAAATAATCGATCGCCTTCGTTATGTAGAGGTATGAGTTGGCATCGAACCGCTGGGTGAATGTGTCACCCTGATGATGGAGATAGCTCTCCACGGCAAAATCAGTCGAGAAGTCAAACCCGATCCGGTCCTTTGCCTGGAGCGATCGGCCGAACTTCGCATGCATCGACTCGTCGGAGAGATACGTGATGTGTCCGACCATGCGGGCGAGCGCGAGTCCCTTGACCGGGCCCGGTGCATCATTCGATCTCGTATCATAGTAATTCCCGCCGTTCCATTCGGGATCTGAGATGATCGCATTCCTACCGACTTCATTGAACGCGATCTGCTGGGGCGTAGAGTAGCCCGTAGCTGCTATTACGATCGCCTTTTTCACCATATCCGGGTAGCTGACCGTCCACTGGAGCACCTGCATGCCACCCATCGATCCGCCGGCTACCGCATAGAGCTGCGGGATGCCGAGATGGTCGATGAGAAGTTTCTGGGCATTCACCATATCGCTGATGGTAATTACCGGGAACGCAGCCCCATAGGGTTTGCCGGTCGCCGGGTTGTCTGAGGATGGACCGGTAGATCCTTTGCATCCCCCGATCACGTTCGAGCAGATCACATAATACCGGTCTGTGTCAAAGGCTTTGCCCGGGCCGACTACCGCATCCCACCAGCCCGGATTATCCTCACCCTCATGAAATCCCGCAATATGGGCATCGCCCGAGAGTGCGTGGCAGATCAAAATGGCATTGTTCCGTTCCCGGTTCAGGTTTCCGTACGTCTCGTATGCAACAGTCAGGGAAGGAAGAGTATCCCGGCTTTCAAGTGCAAGCGGGGAGGGATGGTGATAAACGTGTGGTGTTACGGTGCCCACAGACCCTTTGATCATCTACACACACCATCCAGTAAAGCGGAGAGTTCCGCAACAATGTCATGGATGTTTTCATATGATCTGATGGTCACGGGATGCATCATACCCCAGCCAGTGCCTGCTCAAGATCTGCAATGATGTCTTCGATGTCTTCGGTTCCCACCGAGAGCCGGATTGCATCTGGGGTAACACCGGTCTTTTTCTGTTCTTCCACGGTAAGCTGCTGGTGGGTTGTGGATGCCGGGTGGATGACAAGACTCTTGGAGTCCCCGATGTTGGCGAGGTTGGAGAAGAGCTTTAATCTGTCGATGAACTTCAGGCTGGCTTTCTCTCCACCCTTGACACCGAAGCCGACGATGGGGCCAAACCCGCCCACAAGATATTTTTGTGCCAGCGCGTGGCTCTGGTGTTCGGGAAGTCCCGTGTAGTTTACCCATTCCACCTTCGGGTGTTTTTTCAGGAACTGGGCGACTGCAAGAGCGTTCTCTGAATGACGGGGTACCCGTAAGTGGAGCGTCTCAAGACCGAGCAGGAAGAGCCATGCGTTGAACGGGCTGAGAGCGGCACCGGTATCCCGGAGGAGCGAGAGCCGGATCTTGAAGATATAAGCAATGTTTCCGGCACCGGGGAAGTTGCTGAATGCATCCCAGTACTTGAGGCCGTGATAGCTTGGATCGGGTTCAGTGAATTCGGGGAATTTCCCGTTGTTCCAGGCAAACTTTCCTGAATCGACGATGACGCCGCCAATCGAGTTCCCGTGCCCACCGATATACTTGGTTGCCGAGTGGACAACAATATCCGCACCGTGCTGGATCGGTCGGACAAGTCCGACGCCCGTTGTATTATCCACGACCAGCGGTACCCCGGCGTCGTGTGCAATCTTTGCGATTATCTCAAAGTCCGGGATGTCCAGCTTCGGGTTGCCGATGGTTTCCGCGTACATCGCCCGGGTCTTTGGTGTTATCGCCTTCCTGAATGCCTCCGGTTTCGTGGAGTCGACAAAGACAACCTTCCTGTCGAACTTGGGGAATGTGTAGTTGAAGAGCTCGTATGTACCGCCGTACAAATTATCTGCAGCTACGATCTCGTCACCGGGACGGGTGATGTTTAAGAGCGAGTAGGTGATCGCTGCCTGTCCGGATGCGACACCGAGTGCTCCGGTGCCTCCCTCAATTGCCGTCATTCGCTTCTCAAACACATCGGTTGTCGGGTTCATGAGCCGGGTGTAAATGTTCCCGAGTTCACGGAGACCGAACAGGTTTGCTGCGTGCTCTGTGCTCTTGAACACGTACGATGATGTCTGGTAAATCGGTACTGTACGAGACCCGGTGGTTGGATCAGGTACCTGCCCTGCATGGAGTGCGGTTGTTCCAAGGTGGAATTTCTTTTCTGTCATGCCTGATTCCTCATTTCGTAACGGGTATTTCGTATTTTTCTGCGATTTCGCAAAACACATCGGCAAGGTAGCGGATCTGCTTTTCGTTGAGACCATAGGTATTCAGTTTCCAGGTCCGTGTTGCACCGGCAAACTCCCCGACAATTCCACGGGACGATAGTTCATCGCTGAAGAAGAATCCACGGCGCTTGTGAGTCTTTGCTACGGTGTCGAAGCTTCCTGAGGTGTCGATTTTCGTAAGGGTGTGCTTACGCGGATATTCCGAGAGCACCAAGCTTCCGGAGATCTTCAGGAGCCGTTCGATGAAGTAGTTGGACCTCTGTACCTGTTCATCCCAATGAAGCACCCGTTCCTTTACTGTTGGGAACGATGCCATCATGGAGAGCAGCGTCCCGCCCATCAGCGTGCACCCGAGCAGTTCCACCTCCTTGATACCGAACTTTCGTTTGGTCAGGTCACCGACCATCGCGGTTGTCCTCAGCGCTTTTGGCGTCCATTCATCGGTCATCGCAAGTACCCCGGATGGTGCGACCGATGCCATACTCTTGTGTCCGGAGCCGACCACAAAGTCAGCCCCGATCTTCTTTCCGTCGACCGGCTGGACACCGACCGTATACGCCCCGTTATAGAGGAAGGGTATGTCATACTGGTGGGCTACTTTTCCGATTCCTGTGATCTCGTGCTCGTTGGCGAACTGGTAATCAAAGTGGTCGATCATGACGAGTACCGGGAGTTTTCCGGTCTCCGCTTTGACCTCTTCGATCTTCTGTGCGGTTGCTTCTGCGGTGACGATATTTTTCGCATTCAGCGGCACTTCCCTGATGACCCCGCCGGCATTTTCCACAGCAAGGAATTCAGTATAGTGAGCGAGCGCTGAGACGATCACGCTATCACCTTTCCCGACCAGCGTGCCGGCTACTGCCTGAAACCCCCGCCGTGCACCCGGCACGACCCGGGCCTGGTCCATGTTCAGCCATTGTGCAAGTTCTGCGTGGAATTCCGCGATTCCCGGCTTAGTGATCTTATCGAGCCGGAACGGTTTTCGGCAGGCGTCACACGTTGAGTACCCGTCACCATAGGAGATGATGGCTTTTCGCGCCTCTGTAGTCAGCCTCCCGGCTGCCTGAATGGGGTGGATGTTAATATACTGTTCCTCCCGTGATCTGATGTCGAGGGTCCCGGCTATCTTGGTAACTATTGGTGTGCCGGTTCCCGCTTCAAGATCAGCGATGATTGCCTTGAGTTCGGCAATCCGCTGATGAAACGTGGCCTCCTCTCCGGCATCAAATCCGGTCGGGAGCGATTCGCGGAAGAGCCCCCGTACCTCTTCAAGCGTAAAGAGTGCTTCAAATGTTTTCTGGATTCTGATACTCATGGTTTTACCCCGCCCAATTCGAAGAAATGCTGTGCACATCTTCTCTTCCTCGAGGCACTGCGTGCCTCTTCGGAAATCGAAGTTCCGCTGGTGCGTCCCTTCTTTTCTTCGGGGTTTTTTTGCCCCCTCAGAAAGCCAGGGCCCGGAATCGAACCGGGATGTAGTTGATCTGCAATCAACCGCGTAGCCACTCCGCCACCCTGGCATTGTCGCATGTTCACGATTGTGAACTTGACTATAATAAATAACAATTGTGAATATTTATAGGTTCTGCAAACGGCAGAATTTTCCTATGTTACACTCGACCATGAAGGGTACCGCAGCGGGACCAGAGACGAGGTACTCTAATATGGTGTTCTACACCCGTTGATTGTTCTACTGACCCTGGAGGGAACCCTTTCCGATCTAGGGAGTCACGTCATAATCTCAGGGAGTGGCGGAGCAAGCATACCTGGCAGATGTCGCCACTGCAGGGATCGCTGCATTCCCGGCAACGGCGGATCGGTTCACAAACCATGGATCCTGCACAGTAGTATTCGATCTTCCTTTTACTCTCCATAAGGCGAAGCATGGTGCCGGGGTACCGGTACTCAAGCGTTGTGAGCATGGCCCTAACCTCCCGTCTTAGGGCATATCGGGTGTACGGACACTCCGGAAGGCTCGTCCACGCGTCATTGAGCATAAGGTATGTCGCGATCTCTTTTTCAGAAATGTAAGCGAGCGGTTTGATTCTTTGGATGAACATCCCTGAGGAATCGTTACTGGAATTTCGGACAAGCCGCGGAAGGTCGCCCCTCAGCACGTTCATCAGGACTGACTGTGCCTCATCGTCGAGGTTATGGCCGGTGGCAAGTTTCGTCGCTCCAACCCTGTGTGCCCCGATGTTCAGTGCCTTTTTCCGCAGGATGCCGCAGATACTACACGCCTGCGATTCCCTGCCTTTAAGAAGATCATCTAATGTGTCTCCGAATTGTTCCGTAAATGAAATACAATGATGCTCGACTCCGAGACGCCGGGTGAGATCTTCAGCCGAATGGACTGTATCCTCGCGGTAGCTGGTGATCCCCTCATCTATGGTAATTGCGACAAGTGAAACGTCCTTTAATGCGGGAAGGAGTCTGCATAGTAAAATCAGTAGCGCGGTACTATCCTTGCCCCCGCTCAATGCGACAGCGATTCGATCTCCATTTGAAATCAGTTTTTTGTTTTCAACGGTCAAGAGGACGCGCTGTTCGATATCTTCGATCAAATGAGCGCGGCAGAGATGTCTCTTTGCGTATCTGAGGTAAATGACTGCCGGTTCTACGCACAAGGAGCATCTTGGATCTTCCCGTTGTACAGATCCTATCCTCAAACATCACCCCCCATGTGCAATCCTGATGATCCGGATCTCGTCATCTGCACCAACTACTGTGTCCTCAGATACGAGTTTTCCGTTCCGTGAAACAATCACTTCAAGTGAATTGATACCTAGGTCAGAAAGCACATATTCTATAGGTGTGGAACCGCGATCAAGCGTCTGAATGCTCTGGTCCGGAAAAATAATTTTCATATGCCGATAGTAGGTTTGTGAGCAGGTTTCTTAAACATCCCGCTGGGGCGTAAGATCGCACCCGGTACACGGAAGGCACATGGTCTTTGCTTCCAGCACATTAAGCCCGTGGCGTTCGAGCGCAGCTTTGTTGATCCTTGTCAGGCGCAGGAGCCGGTAAGAATTCGGCCGGTCAATGGTGATCTGGCCTTTCCTTAATGGATGAGGGGAGATCGGCCGCAGGTTGGGGATGACGCCCATGTCGGTCAGAATCTCCACACCCTCCTCGACACATTCATCAGTCTCACCAAGACCGATAATGAAATTGGACGAGACATGGTTCTTCCCGAAGATCCCGACCGCCTTCTCCAGTGCGGCAAGAATATATTCCAGCGACAGGCCGGGACAGACCTTCCGGAAGATCTCCGGATCCATGGTCTCGACATTGTACTTGATCTCGCACGCCCCTGCTGCCTTCAATTCCTCCGATGAGGTTTCTGTGGGGTATACTGAAACACCGATGGGAAGATCGTATCGCTGTGCAAGTGCCCGGACAACCTTGACCATGTATTCCACCTCTTTTTCAGGGGATTCGACTACACCGCTTGTCAGGGATATCGCCTTGATGGTTCCCCGTGCTGCAGCATTCTCCACCATGGCGATAATCTCCTCAATCGTTTTCACCCGCCCGTTCAGGAGAGGAACCGGGCAGAATTTGCAGTCAAAGATGCACCGCTCACTTACCGTGATATAGGCCTGTTCAGGGCAATGGCACAGGGGCATCTCGAGTTTGCCATAGGCAATAATCCGCCCTTCTTTCTGAACTGCGACGCCATCCCTCCAGGGAATTATTTTTAACGAGGACTCTTTGTTGAGCGCTAGACGAACACGGTGCTGACCGTCATGGATGAAAAACGAGATCCCGCCAGCGCCCGGCCCTGCAGTTGCAATGGTCTTCAGCTCATCGGGCAAAAGGGAGGAGTCGACATCCCCGCTCCCGATACTGATTAAAAGCGCTTTTGTTTCTGCAGTGAGACCCCGGTGCACAGTATCATTCCCCGATTCTAAAAAAACCGTTGTTTTGATTATTAATTGCCGGAAAAAAGCCAATGCCCGGATTCGAACCGGGTTGTAGCTGATCTGCAATCAGCCGCGTAGCCACTCCGCCACATTGGCACGGATGTTCACAATTGTGACATCATATACTATCGTAGACCGGGGAATTATTTATAGCCTGATTTCAGGGCATGATTTGCCGCATTTTTTCTGAAGCGCCGGGCACGGAAAAAACCGGATTACAATCAAAAAATACATGATAGGGATCCTTACGTTTGTCGTATCATATCAGGCCCTGCACGGTTCAGCCCGTAGAGGCTCTGCCGCGCATCTACGAAATACAGGCGTTCAATAAGGACCTTCTTCTCTTTCAGCCGCGACAGGGCGTACCGGACTGTACGAGCCGGAAGATACGTCTCCCGGATGATATCCTTCTGGGTCATCTGCCGGTTGGGCTTTAAGATCATGTACACAAGTTTTGTGGAAGGAGGCAGGTGCTCGATATTCGATACATCAGTTCCATTTCCATTGCCGATCACAGCAAAGACGATCACTCATGGTTGACCACATTAACAGATGTGAGTTCACAATTGTTAAGTCTTTTGTTTATCTGTTTCAACAATTCAGCATGGTATTTTTGAAAAATCAAAGAAGAATGTTTCAGCAGCGGGGATCTGTAGTGTGAAAATATCAGAAGGAGTAATACAGAAACGAAAAAGAGATCTGTAACTCAGTTACCTACAAACAATTCAGTTGAATTTTCCGGTACCCTGCGGATGCTCGCCCGGTACCCACCTGTCGCCATCCTTGCGGAGCTCTTTTTTCCAGATAGGCACACCGGCTTTGATGGTCTCGATGATGTATCGTGAACCTTCGTACGCCTCCTTCCGGTGCCCGGCTCCTACGATAATGATCAGGATATTTTCACTGACTTTCAGACGGCCGATCCGGTGAATGATATCAACAGAGAAGAGATTATATTTCTTTGTTGCATCAGCCGCGATTTGCTCCAGCTCTTTTAATGCAACCTCCTGATAGGCTTCCAACTCCATTTCCCTGATATCATCATCACGCACAATCCCATCAAAGACAACAATTGCACCCATGCCGCGCTGCTTTGCATCGGTAATCAGCTTGCCAATATCGACATCATCGTGTTGTATTGTGATCATGGCACTAGTCTCGACTCACTTAACCGCCTGCGACCGGAGGGAAAACGGCGATCTCATCATCATCAACTACATTTGTAGTTACGGCATCAATGGTATCGACACGCTTCCCGTTCCTCATCAGGATAACAAATTCCCTGAATGTGTCTTTCTCATCGAATATGGCATTGTAGCCGTCCTTATTTCTCTGGGCAATCTCTTTGATCAGACCGGAAAGGACTGTGCCGGATGCTGGTTCTACGATGATATCTGTCCCGAGCAATTCCCCAAATTGTGCAAAAAAACGTACTTTTACTTTCATGGTTTCTTCCTCGTTCTCTTCCTCATGGTGCCGCATGCCATGCAACTTGGATTTCTTGTTACAGCAATCTCTTCCCCATGCGATCTCATCCCGTCCCAGAGGAAGAGCCGGTTTGCCAAGAGTTCTCCGCTTCCCAGAAGGTACTTCAGTACTTCGGTTGCCTGCACCATGCCAATGAACCCCGGTGTCACGCCGACGACCGGGAACACTTCCTTTGGAGGGGCGTTCGGGAAGATACACCGGAGACACCCGGTCTTTCCCGGGATGATCGTGGTCGCTTGCCCGTACAATCCGCGGATAGCGCCGTGGAAGAGCGGGATCTTCTTGTTAATGGCAGCTTCGTTGAGAAGGTATCGTGTGGGAAAATTGTCCATTGCGTCGACGATACCGTCGGCGTTGCCGACCAGCATCAGGACATTCGTTTCATCGATAGTCGTATCGATGACATTCACCCTGATATCCGGGTTGATCTCGCGCAGTTTCTCCCCGGCTGAGACCGTCTTCTTCTTCCCGATGTCCCGGTCATAGTGCAGGATCTGCCGGTTGAGGTTGGTCTGCTCCACTACATCCCTGTCGACAACCGTCAGCGTCCCGATACCGGCAACTGCGAGATAGAGAGAGATCGGACACCCCAGCCCCCCGGCTCCTGCAATGAATATCTTTGCAGATTTCAGTTTCTCCTGCCCCTCTTCACCGAAGAGCAGGATCTGCCGTTTATACCGTTCGCGTTCGCGTTCTGATAACATCGCTCACCTTATGTTAACCGGGAAATCTGTCACCCTGCCGGATACGGCTGTCCTGTTCAACAGCAATTTCGTATGTTCACTATTGATGTAGGGATTATTTATTGGAATATTTATCGGCAACTTTTTCCTGATTCTCACATAAACCAAATCCAAACGGGAGTGACCATCTGGATCCTCTGGCCAATCCGGCGAATGCCCGCTGTCAGTGCTCGCAGGTCAGATCCTCATCATGATCATGGGAGTGGGTTTTCTTCTCTTCCCAGAGCGGGAGCCCATTCTTCTTCCGGTAATCATTGATCGCCTTGTGGATCCCCTCCTCGGCAAGCACCGAACAGTGCATCTTAATCGGGGGGAGTCCTTCCAGTGCTTCTGCAACTGCCTTATTGGAGAGCTGCCACGCGTCTTCAAGGGTTTTACCCTTCACGAGTTCTGTCGCCATGCTGCTGGATGCAATCGCCGCACCGCAACCGAAGGTCTTGAATTTTGCATCGACAATGATATTGTTCGTAACTTTGATGAAAATTTTCATGATGTCGCCGCAGACCGGGTTTCCGACCTCGCCAACACCATCGGGATTTTCTATCTCCCCAACATTGCGCGGGTTCTTAAAATGATCCATCACCGTATCGCTATACATTGTATTCTCCGTTCTTCACGGCTTTTTGGTACAAGGGAGACATGTCCCGCAGACGTGATACAACCTTCGGTAATACCTCAAGTACGGTGTCTATATCCTGTTCCGTATTTGCGTCCCCGAGCGTAAGCCTGAGCGATCCATGCGCGACCTCAGGGGGGAGACCAATCGCAAGCATAACATGGGATGGTTCGAGTGACCCTGATGTGCACGCACTGCCCGTCGAACCGCAGATCCCCGCATCATCCAGCCATAGCAGCATGGATTCCCCCTCGATAAATTCAAAACTGACATTGAAGTTTCCCGGCAGCCGTCTTTCAGGATGCCCGTTGATCCGGATATCAGGGATTTTTTCGATGACTCCTTTGAGAAGCCGGTCCCGTAGCGCTTTGATCTTTACGCCATGTTCCATGATATTGGCAGTTGCACGTTCAATCGCTTTTCCAAGCCCGACAATTCCCGCGATATTTTCCGTTCCTGCACGCCGTTTGTGTTCCTGTCCGCCGCCATGGATCAGGTTCTCGATCCGAACTCCTTTTTTTATGTAGAGCGCCCCGACTCCTTTCGGGCCGTAGAACTTGTGGGCGGAGAGCGAGAGCAGATCGATGTTCTGTACCTTCACATCGATCGGTACGTTTCCAATTGCCTGCACCGCATCAGTGTGGAAGTACACTTTATGCTTTCGGGCAATAGCGCCAAGTTCAGCGATAGGTTCGATGGTTCCGATTTCGTTGTTGGCGTACATAATCGAGATCAGGATGGTTTGATCCGTGATTGCCTTTTCGAGTTCTGCGGGATCCACAAGTCCGTACTGGTCAACCGGAAGGTAAGTAATCCTGAAACCTTCTTTTTCTAAAAACTGGCAGGTATGGAGGACCGCGTGATGCTCGATCTTCGTTGTGATGATGTGGTTGCCCCGTTTCCGGTTCGCGAATGCGACACCTTTGATTGCCCAGTTGTCCGATTCGCTCCCTCCCGATGTGAAATAAATCTCTTCTGCATCTCCTCCCAGCGCCTTTGCCACCTGCGCCCGTGCGGCTTCAATGACTTTTTTTGAATCGCGGGCAATTGTGTATATCGAGGATGGATTCCCAAAATGCTCAGTGTAGTAGGGAAGCATCGCATTGAGAACTTCCGGGTGGGTGTACGTGGTGGCTGCATGGTCCATGTAGATGATCCGCTGTTTTCCCATCCTGCACCTCTTACCGGAATATGTGTGCTGACCTGTGGATTATCCTTTCCTGATAGCCATCGTGCGATAAGTATTTCATAAGATTTCCTGTCTGGATATCAGGTTCTGTAATCGAAATTTTACAAAATTATTGTTCATGATATCCTTGGGAAGGTGTGAATATTTCATGCTCCCATGATAATTCACAATTGTGAATGCAATGTATTATGTCACAATTGTGATAACTTAAAGGTTGTGATATCATGGAAGCACCCTGCCAGAAAATAGTCTGGGATGTCCTGCCGGCGATTCGGGCCGCAATAGCGGTCGAGCTGGTCAAATGTGGAGTGTCACAGGTTGAAGCAGCGCGGATGCTGGAGATCGCGCCTTCTGCTGTATCCCAGTATCTTTCCGGCAAACGAGGGTACCGCATCGAGTTTGAGATGGATGTTAAGAGTTCGATCGAACACCTCGCAAAGGACTTAAAAGAGGGTAAAAAGATCAACCTTGTCAAGCGCACCTGCGATATCTGTAAACAGTTGCGTGAACGTGATGAGCAGTGTGAGGATTCTGAATCGTCGCGATGCGGTTCATGATCCCCCATGAGAATTTTTAGAAACGAATATCACGAATTATTTTAGAAGAGATCTGCAGGTATGGACATCTCCGCCAAATACAGACTTCTTACAGAAAATATTGCTCAAAAAGGTTCGATGTTCATCGCTTTTTCTGGCGGTGTAGACAGCAGTCTTTTAGCGGTGCTGGCAACTGAAGTACTCAAAGAAAACTGCCGCTGTATCCTTCTTGACAGCCCGGTGATGCCGAGAGCAGCTATCGAAGAGGCAAAACGCATTGCCATTTTGTACAGTCTGGCGCTGGAGATAATTCCCGTCCCTGTCATGGATGATATGCGGTTTATAAAAAATCCCGTTAACCGGTGTTACTTCTGCAAAAAAAATTCCGCAAAAATCTTAAAACAACGGGCAGAAGAACTGGGATTTGCATCTGTTGCAGATGGCATCAACGTCTCCGACAAAGGTGAACACCGGCCCGGACTTCTGGCAGGCAATGAAGAGGGGATCATCCACCCGTTTATTGAGACAGGGATGACCAAAGCGGATATCCGGGAGATTGCCCATATGCGCTCCTTTTCGTTCTGGGACAAACCCTCTGAGGCATGCCTCTCATCACGGATTCCCTACGGCGATGAAATAACCCCGGAAAAACTTGCCATGATCGAAGCGGCTGAAGATTTCCTCCATACATCCGGATTCCGACAGGTCAGGGTCAGGACGTATGGAACCATTGCACGTATCGAAGTCATTAAAGAGGAAATGCAAACACTACTGAGCATACAGGAAGATGTGGTCAGAGGACTCAAAGCGATCGGGTTTTCCTATATTACGGTTGATCTTGAAGGATATCGTTCCGGCAGTATGGACGAAATACTTCAGTAACACACCAATATTGTCTGATTCGGGTGTGTACCGGGACCTCAAGGATTGGAAAAGATCAGAATTGGTGGTGTGATTGATAAAAAAAATTCCCTGCATACGGGTTGACGGTAACAGGTGCGATAAAACCGTGCATGAGGTTGTGGAAGAATCTCCCTTAGCCCTTTTTGTCAATGGCAGGCACGCGATGACCGCCATGATGAGCCCGGCAAACCTCGAAGATTTTGTAACCGGGTACCTGTTTACCGAGCAGATCATAAAAAATCCTGAAGAGATTGAGTCCATCAGGATCGAGAAGAACCGGATCAGCGTAATCACCAAAAACCTGTTCAAGGTACTCGGGCCAAAAAAGACGATTTTATCAGGTTGCGGCGGTACCAGTTCATTTATCGACGCAGAGAAGCTCCCAAAAATCAAATCTGATTTTATGATAAGCGCAGAAAAAATAACAGAACAGATAAAAACAGTGCTTGATTCCGAACTTCACCGCATGACCGGGGGAATCCATGTCGTTGCGCTCCTTGATAAAGAGGGAGTAGTTTCAGTTTCAGAAGATATCGGGCGCCACAACGCGCTTGACCGGGTAATCGGCTACGGGCTCCGCAATGGGATCGACTTTTCCCAAACTTTTGTAATCTCTTCGGGGCGCATCTCATCAGAGATGGTGCGCAAGTGCCTGATCGCAAATATCCCGATAATCGTTTCCCGCAGCGCGACAACATCCCTCTCCGTTAGTATCGCCGATAAGACCGGGCTTACCGTAGTCGGGTTTGCACGTGGAGGAAAGATGAATATTTACTCACATGCAGAACGAGTGACCGGATTGCAGCCTGCCTGACAGGGGAGAAAAGATGCACGCTGATTCATCGATCAGGGATGAGATCCTCCGGCTGAAAAAAGAGCGCAACGCGATCATCCTTGCGCACAACTATCAGATCGGCGCAATTCAGGAGATCGCAGACCTGACCGGAGACTCGCTTGAACTCTCCCGCGCTGCCGCAACCATGGAAGGCGAGGTCATCATTTTCTGCGGAGTGGATTTTATGGCCGAAACCGCAAGCATACTCTCACCGGAAAAGACTGTAATCCTCCCTGCCCCCGATGCCTGCTGCCCGATGGCGGAGATGATCACAAGCCCGGAGCTTGAGATGGTAAAGTCACGGTATCCTGATGCAGCAGTCGTGTGCTATGTAAACACCTCTGCGGAGGTAAAAGCGGCCAGCGACATATGCTGCACTTCTGCAAATGCGGTACAAGTGGTTAACTCGGTGCACCAGGACACGGTGATCTTTGTACCTGACCGGAACCTCGCTCGGTATACCGCCCGGTTCACAGACAAGGAAGTCCTGCCCTGGGAAGGGTTCTGCATTGTCCATGACCAGATCAGAAAAGAAGATGTGCAGGCTGCCCAAAAACGGCATCCCGGGGCAGTGGTGCTGGTTCACCCCGAATGCCGCCCCGAAGTCATCGATCTCGCTGATACCGTGGCAAGCACGTCAGGAATTATCAGGGAGGTGTGTTCCTCTCCAGAAAAAGAGTTTATTATCGGTACTGAAACCGGCATCCTGCACCGTATCCATAAAGAGTGCCCTGGTAAGAAATGCTATCCCCTTTCAGAAACAGCGGTGTGCAGGAATATGAAAAAGACCGATCTTGGAAAAGTCAGGGATGCACTCAAAAACCTGCAGCCACAGATCCATGTGCCTGAGGATATTGCCCGCAGGGCGCGCTGTGCCATCGATCGGATGCTTGCGCTCTGAACACCGGAACAGTTCCTCTCATTCTCTCCGAGATTTCAGGATTGTATCGAAAAATTTGATTTAATTAAAATTTGAAACAACCCAAAAAGAAAATTATATTTTTCGAAGTGCGCGAAGCGCTCAAGAAGAAAATCATCAGATTTTCTTCGAAGTGTCTCCCTTCATAACATATTTCACGAGCAGGAAGACCACCAGCGCGATGATCACAAAGTCGATGATTGCACCCACAAAGTCACCGGCAAGGA
>Ga0209777_10005599_pt1 | contig 14388 bp, 12 predicted proteins | sample FrelakmetHBP12HB_FD_187147 | JGI IMG/M metagenome (GOLD analysis project Ga0209777, IMG submission 187147) | Freshwater lake sediment microbial communities from the University of Notre Dame, USA, for methane emissions studies -HBP12 HB (SPAdes)... | ecosystem: Environmental > Aquatic >...
TCGCTGATCCGTCGTTCACGATTTCATCGATCTCGCCCGGTTGAAGTCCGTCCGACAGGCCGCATACCCGGCCGAGGCTGGTTGCCCCGGCAGTCGGTGGCTCGACCGCGTCATCCAGCTCATCGACCGGACGGATTTTACGTTGGGACGAATGTTCAGACAGCGGTCGGCGCAGTACAAGGACAAGACTCTATTCGCGGTGCCGCACCGGGATTCCGTCACCGAGTACTCCTGGGAGCAAGTCGCCCGAACAACACAACAGATTGCCTGCGGCGTATTGGCTCTTTTGGGAGACGATCCACGGGTTGCGGTCTTCACTCCCAACCGCGTCGAGGGAGCCTTGTTCGATCTGGCGTGTCTGACGAACGGCATCTTCAACACCATGGTCCCGGCCAACGTGGTGGAATCACAACTTCAGCACATTCTCGTCGAATCCGGCGCCAAAATGCTCGTAGTGTCCGGGTCACAGCAAGTGCAGATGGCTTTCGCTGCGCTCAGTAACCTGCTTTCCCTCGAATGGGTGGTCACGCTAGATGCTCTGCCCGGTGTGCCGCGTGCCAAGGTCATAACGCTTGCTAAGCTGCTCGGCCTTGCACAGGGCGTCTCACTCCGAGTCTTGGAAGAGCGGATCGCCGGTGTTCGCTCGAGCAATGTGGCAACGACCATGTACACGTCGGGAACCACAGGCGTGCCCAAAGGCATCAAGTTTTCGCATCTTAATCTGGTCAGTAAACGATTTGCCCGAACGGCGGCCCTTCCCACCATCGGCGAAGACGAGGTGTTCGTGTGCTACTTGCCGCTTTATCACACATTCGGGCGGTATCTGGAAATGCTGGGCGCCGTTCATCTGGCCGCAACCTATGTCTTTACGGAGGACTCGTCTACCGAGACACTCGTTCGACACATGCAGCGCTTCAGGCCGACGGCGTTGATCGGCGTCCCGAAGAAGTGGCTCGACCTCCACCGCCGAATAGCCGCCACCGAGGCGTCAGCGGACGATCCCAGAGCGCTTCGCCGGGCGGTCGATGGACTCACAGGGGGCCGGCTTAGTTGGGGGCTCAGTGCCGCAGGACGTCTAAGCTCCTCGATTTTCCGCTTCTTTCAGAATCTCGGCATTGAACTCTTAAGTGGATATGGAATGACCGAAGCTACCGGTGGCATCACCATGACACCGCCGGGCGAGTACGTTGACGATTCCATCGGCAAGGCCCTTCCGGCCATCGAACTCACCCTGGGAGAGGATAGTGAGCTTCTACTCCGCGGCCCGTACATTTGCAGTGGCTACACCAATCCGCAAGACGACGCGACGGCCTTTCGAGACGGCTGGTTCTGCACGGGCGACATTATGGCTCGTGACGCGACCGGATACTTCACTCACGTGGACCGAAAGAAGGATATTTACAAAAGCGCCAGCGGACGGACGATCGCTCCCCAGCGCATCGAGGGTCTCTTCGCCGACCTGCCTGAAATTTCGAGAGTATTTGCGGCTGGTGACGGACGCAACTATGTGACTCTGCTCATCCGGCCCAACCCCGGCCATTCTGAACTGGACATCGAGAGCATGCCTGAGGCGATGCGACGCGAGTACTTTCGCGGTTTGGTGGCCTCGTGCAACCGTTTCCTGGCGCCGTTTGAGCGCGTGGTGAACTTCGCTCTGATCAACCGGGATTTCTCTCTTGAGCAGGGAGAGCTGACGCCCAAGGGCTCATTTCGCCGGTCTGTCGTGGAGCAGAACTTCCGGGACGTAATCGAGGCGATGTACATCTCTTCCACCATCGAGCGTATGGTGGATGGACTGCGCGTCAGCATCCCAATCGCCTTCCTCCAGCATCTTGGCGTGACTGAGCCCGGTGTGCGAGTCGATAGCGAAGGGCTTGTTTTTCCAGCGATTGAGAAGAAGCTCTGCATTCACCGCGACCCAGACGCGGCTGATCGCGTGTGCATCGGTAATTGCTGCTACGACGCAATAGGTGACGAGGTTAATCTGGATTACTGGCTTCGGCTCCCCGAATTGTGGGTCGGCAACGCAGACCTAACGCACATCAGCGGTGAGAGCATTCTGCTTTGGTCGTTATCGGAGGGCGATCGGCAAACGCGCAGCAAGATGGTCGGCGTGAGGCCGTCCGGCTTTTCGGTTGGCGAGTGGCATTCGCGCTTCGCCTCCCGCCTCGAAGTTGCGCCGAATCTGCTCACCGTACACACTGCCGCGGTGATGCTGTTCAACGGCTCAAAGGAAGCCGCTCTGCAAGCCATCGATTACTTGGCTCAAATCATGACGGGGGGGCGGGTGCGCTACGAAGAGCTGGCCGTCTCACGACTCCAACTCGTCTCCCGGCACGCCGATGGTGCAGTCCGAAGCCGGGCGTTTGCGGCCCTATGGGAGAGCCGGCCGGCCGCTTCTTTTGGCCAGACGGCGTCACTGTTCTGTGAGTCCCGCCTGGATTTCCTCGATGCTCAGGCATGTGAACGGATCGCCGCGACTGGCATCAGACCCGAACGGTGGCGAGCGTTCCGCGAAGCTCTCGGGCACTTGCGCCGCAGCGTATCCGGCAGTAGCTCGGACGGGACTGGTCGCTTCGTCACCGGTCTTTTTCGTTCGCTGGGCCGAATCGCCGATCTTTGCGATGACAATTTTCTGCCTGTCCGCCAGGAGTTGATGGCATGGGCGCTCGCTCCGGTCTCAAGCTCCATTCGTCAGGCAGCATTCGAGATGATTGAGGAACTACAGGCCTCATTCCGCCGACGACTGGGAAGCAAGCAGAACCAGGCGATCGATCCGCAGACGGGGCAAGAGTACGGGTGGGATGAGACAGTTCGGTTTGAAGACGGCATCGATCCACAGGATCGTGCAAGAATCTCCAAGGCGATACAAGAGACGGAGCTCGTTCGTGAGGCCGCCTACCTGCTTCATCACAGACAACGAATAGACCTCAAAGATCTGGGCCCAAGCAGCATCTGGGTGAGCCTGGACGGTACGTGGTTCGGCCGCAGCATCTATCACGCGGGGGTCCGATTGCGCGACCACCAGAGATGTGATTTCACGTTGTGCCTCAGGAGCACGGCGCCTTTGGAGACGTTCTTGACGGACCTGCGTTTGATGTGCGTGGCCTCCGGCGCACTGGGAGAGTCGCCTTTGACGCCGCAGTTCGTGGGTCACTGGCCCGATTACGACATCTCGACGATCGAGCACATCGCCGGCGAATCTGTTGAATCTTCGACTCGGCACATGTACGAACATCCCGAATTGGATGTCCGAAAGCATCTTAAGCAAGCCTGGAAGCATCTTTCCTGGTCGGCGCTCATCGCGGCGTTCGAATTCTATCGACGCACGGAGGGCCGGTGGATGCTCATGGGAACCACCTCTCGGGACATTACCGTTCCGCTGAATGACTTTGAAGGTGACGCCCGGATTTTCTCAACGGCCGGTTGGTGTCGATTCGACGGCGAACTGAACATGGTTCTTGGGCTAAAACGGGCGTTCCTTGATCGCATTCGCTTCCACTTTCCCGCCTTAACGGCTCAGACAGACGACGAAATTATTTTCGCTGCCGCCCTTGAGGCATGTGGTGCGGAAGAAGGTCTGGCCTTCTTGAAGAACGCCATTGCTCAGGCAAGGGGCATCTGCGGTCCCGACAATCAGGAAGCCATCGAACTTTGCTCCCGAATGGAGGCGTTCGTTAAACAGGTCAGCGAGACTGGTTACGTGCCGAAATCGCTTTATTTCGCGATAAAGCGGTATCATGCTTGGTTGGAACAGGTTCCCGAGGCCAGCGTACACGCCCGGGCCGCCCAATTGCGGCAGATCGAGGGCTATTACCGCATCGACGCGGAGTCGCGCAGGTTCCCTGAGGTGCGACTGCGGCTCTATTCCGAAACGGTTCTCAAGGAATGCTCCGAAGCAGGGCGAGAGATCATCGAGCAGGCGATCTGCCGCTTGCGTGATGGGCAGGAAGTCAAGAAGGTCCTCGGCCAGCTCTATGGGAACCTGCGAAACAAGCTTCCGTCTTATGACGAGCAGTATTACCTCACGCGGGCCGCCTATCCCCACTTAGATCCCGATGAGAAGGCACAACTAGTTACTACGGCGGAAGTGGGAACCGCCAGAGCCGAACTCGTGACAATCTGCGCCGACCGCATTGGGCACGAGCTTCACATCAGGCCGGTGGCCGACTCTTTCGAGATGGATACGCTTTACCGCGCCTTCTACTCTGGTGGAATAGGCGGCGGACTCACTGCCCACGAGAACTTCCTGGTCGCTGTGGATAAGACGGGTTACATTGTCGGTGGACTCGCTTACATCCGCCGTACGCCGAGTCATGTGCTGCTCGACCGGATCGCTGTCTTGCCACGGTGCCGGGGCAGAGGCATCGGACGCGTTCTGCTCAGCGAGTTCCTCCGTCGTCAAGCGGCTGAAGGTGTGGCCGTCGCTTCCGCCCAGTTCATCCGCGCTAATTGGCTCGCCCAGTTTGGCTTTCGGCCTCATCCGCGATACGCTGGCGTTGTGCTTTTTCTGAGCAACACCGCTCAGCTCAACTAGCGGCAACGCCTTCCGCTACACGGGCGACCAATACACCTTTAACTTGGCGACCAAGACGCTGTCACCGGGAACGTGGCAGATCCGCGTCGCCCAGTATCAGGGCAACAGCGAGTTGGCGACGTTGGGGGTCGTCAACGTTTCATTGAAGCCGTAGCTCACTGGGATCGGGCGGTGGCCGGCACGACCGGCCTCCGCCCTTCTCCACTTTCCTCTCCTTGCTTAGCTCTCGAACCAGGCAGCTTCTACACGCCGGAGTGTCGATTGCGCCCGCCAGATTCACGCTGAATTGTGACCATCAGACCCGCCGTGACCATAACATGCCTTGAGAGCCCCGCCAACGCTTCGAAGCCCGGGCGCCTGTGGGTTCCGGCGTTGGTTCCGGGAAAGTCATTTGACTTTCTGCGAGCCTTGGGGAGATTGCGATATCAGGATTTGGGCACAGTCGCCACGAAACTCGTTTATTCCGACATCGAACTCCTTGCCTCCTTGGCCAACCTTCGGGGCGCCAGCATTGAGTAGCTGGCGATCGCCCTTGATCGGAACGCCCGTGCCCGCAACTTACAGCCCCAGTCGTCCTGATTATGGACCGGAAGCCACGGTCAGCGAATTTGAGGCGCCGGATCATGACTACTTCACCCACAACGAGTACGTGTTTGTCGGGAGGCACAAGCCCCAAACGTGACGCCGACCCGGCAAGCGGCCATGTTTTCGGCAGGACTGGACGCCGTCTGCGTAAAAGGTACGATGCGGCAATACTTGCTCCCTCGCGGCCGTCGAATTGCCGCCGGTACAGTCAGCAAACGACCATGCACGAATTGAACCTGCCTGATCATCATCGAACGTGGGCGATGGACACATCGTTGAGACGATCCCAGCGAACGTTGTTCCGACACCCGCAGTGCGCAGGGGTTGTGTGCCGCTGGCGGTTGGGATGTTGTTACAGGTTGTTGTGGTGATGGGCCGTGCGCCAGTTTCGGAGCGTCGCCTTAAGGAGTACGACATGCTGCCCGGACAGAAGAGGTATCCGCACATTTTCTCCCCCGGCAAACTCGGGAAGCTGGAAACCAAAAACCGCATCAAGTACGCCTCCACGGAAACGAACTTCAACTACCGAGATGGATACGTGTCCAATAAGGAAGTGGCGTATATGGAAGCCCAGGCCCGGGGCGGGGCAGGTATCGTCACCACTCAGGGCGCGTACACTGACCCGACAGGTGAGGGTAAGGGATACGTGGGCATGATGGCCATCTGGGATGACAAGTTCATCCCCGGACTGAGCCGAATCGCCGACGTCATTCGGAAATACGACGCGGTCTCCGTCTTGCAGCTCATGCACTGCGGGCGTGTGGGCGGCATCCATCTCGACTACACGGTCGGCCCCTCCGTAGTGGAGCAACGGCTTCCCAGATTCAGGCCGCCGCGTGAAATGACCCGCGAAGATATCGAGCGCTGCATCGAAGAGCACGTCCAGGGCGCGAAGCGTTGCGTCGAGGCCGGCTTCGACGCCGTCGAGATATCCGGGATCGTGGGATACCTTCTATCCAATTTCATCTCCTCTTACACCAACAAACGGAACGACGAGTTCGGCGGCGATGCGAGGCGCAGAGCGGAATTCCCACGGAGGATTGTGGAAGGCATCCGAAAACAGGTGGGTCCGGACTACCCGATCATCATCCGCTTGTGTGGGAACGAATTGCTTGATGACCGCGGCGGCAACACGGCGGAGGAGAGCCTGGAGATCAACCGTATCATCTGCAAAGCTGGCGTGGACCTTCTTTCCGTCACTGTGGGCTGGCAGGAGTCCGCCGATTCCGTGATATCGAGAGACATTCCACAGGGGCACTGGCTTCCTGTGGCTCGCCGATTCAAGGAACAGCTCAAGATGCCTGTGTGCATGGCCTACCGGCTATTCGAACCCAAGTACCCCGAACAGGCCCTCGCCGAAGGCATCATCGACTTCTGGGAAAGCTGCCGGGCGATGATCGCCGATCCCATGCTTCCCACGAAGATTCTTGAGGGCCGCGAGGAGGACATCATCCCCTGCATGGCCTGCAACATCTGCCTGGCCAGACTCTTCAGGGACGCGGAGCTTACTTGCGGAGTCCGACCTACCTTGGGGCATGAGAGCGAGGCCGACTGGGGTTTCTATGGCTTTGAGCAATCGCCTCAGAAGAAGAAGATCATGATCGTCGGTGCGGGGCTCGCAGGATTGCAAGCCGGCGCCGTTGCAGCCGAGAAGGGCCACGACGTGACACTATATGAGAAGAAGGACGCAGTGGGCGGTCAAGCCGCCACTGCGGCAAAAGGCCCCTGGGGCGATGGGGAGTTCATGCGGCTGGTCGACCACCTCAGGGCGCGCTGCGGAAAGAGCGGTGTGAAGATCATGACCGGGACTGCGGTAACCGCCGAGTTGATCGAGGCGGAGGCCCCCGATGAGGTCATCCTCGCGACCGGCGCCCGACCCGACCGGAGCACGTATCCCGAAGGCGCTGAAAACGTCGTGAGCTGCATGGATGTAATGGACGGTACGGTGAAAGCAGGCAAACGAGTCGTCGTCGTGGGCTGGACGGGCGTGGCCATCTCCACCGCCCTTTTCCTGGTAGACGGGGGCGGCCACGACGTGTCCATTGTCGGGCCCGCCAAGAAGTTCGGCCTTGACGTCAATCCCTCTTATATCTGGCGTTATATGAAGAAGCTGAAGGAGGCGGATGTGAAACAATACACCAAGCATAAGGTCAAGGAGTTCACGTCGACCGGCGTCGTCGCGGAGGACCCACATGGCGCGGAGGTTGTGATTCCGGCCGACACCATAGTCCTGGCCAACATGGTGTCCAATAACGAGCTTAAGTCCCGGAAGGACAACGTCTACACCATCGGTGATGCCGTCATCCCTCGAAGGACGAATGCCGCCATTCACGACGGATACAGACTCGCCATGACCTTGTGAACCATGCCGACTGGGAAAGGTAACAGAAACCGAAATGAGTCTCGAAGGATGATAAGATGTTTCCAATCATAAACGCGTTCAAATGCGATGGCTGCGGTGTATGCGTAATCCGTTGTCCGCCGCAGATCATGGGGTTGATCCATGGCAAGGCGTCGTACCTGCAGATGCTGTGCGAGGAATGTGGTATCTGTGCCGAAGCCTGCCCGAATGGCAGTATTCTGTGGGAATTGCCGCGGTTCTTCGGCGGATCGAAGCTCCAGGAAGCATACGAGTTCAAACGATAGGATGTGAAGATGGACATACCTGTTGACAAGCGATTCCAAGTTCTCTGCGAGATTGTCCGAGCGCAACACTTCGCGTGGCGGGAGGCTGCACTGGGCCTGGCGCCCGATCTCTCCCCGCACGAGCTGACTAACAAGATGTGGGGAATCACTGGCGTTCAAACCGCCAAGGCTTACCTAAAGCGCCTGGACCCGAAGAAACCACTGGCGCCGCAGGTTGCCCGCGCCATCGCCTGGTCATCGGTGTGCATGGGCGAGGACGCTGATGTCGAAGAGGGCAAGGCAGGCGAGGCTTTTGTAAGGCACAATGACTGCCCGTGGTATCACTGGCACAAGCGCCTGGACATATTGGACGAGGATCAGCCCGGGTGCGACGCGTGGTTCTTCACGGCCGTGGCCGAGATCAACAAGGCGCTTGGAACGAATCTGAGGATCGAAACACAGTGTTCACTCCCCGCCGGCGGCGACTGTTGCCTGCGGCGCATCTGGGTGGAGTAGTCAGATGGTCATGTGGGCAATCCAGCGCGCCGACGAACGATGGCTTGCCTTGGACTATGGCTGGACCGCTCGTCCCGACGGCACGCTTCGATTCAGGCAGTCGCTTGAGGCCGATGAGCAGGTGCTTCGAATAACTACGTCCGGCGTCGCGTGTCGCGCCGTTGCCGTGGCAGACTCGCCCCGCGCGGACCCGACTAACACTTACGACGGTCGCTTGGGAGGCACTCCTTGGTCTCGCCGTATGTTGTTCTGATTATCGAGAGGTTGGCGTTGGCCGGCGGGCGAGTGTAGATCATCCTACAGCGATCGAAGCCGTGCTCCAGACACGTCGTGCATTCGCCGGAGACGGGCCGTGGCGGCTCGAGACGTACTTCCAATCCCAACGACTCATATAACTCGATGGCCTCACTGAGCCGGGGCTCGTCGGCCACGAAGCAGGCCGTCCAACCTTGGGCTTCGAGTTCCGCTCGTCTGGTCGATTCGATCATTCGTCACCCCGTTCTCGCACGGCGTGCAGGGCAATCGCAACTCGGTGGCGCTCAGGGGCGGATGAATCCAACCCCGTCCTCCGGGAGCTGATTTGCTCCCTAACCCAATCTTCGCAGATTGCGAGTTCGATCGGCCTTGGCGGGATGGGGACGGCGGTTTTGGCCTTCAAGGTCTGCACTACAAAACCGGCATTTAGGCACCGCTTTGAATGCGTCCAACGTGGGGTCAGCAGCGCGCGGACAGCGTGGGCAGTAGCACGTCACCGCCTCGGATACACGGCGGCGGTTGCGCCGGCAGCGTGAGCTTAAGCTTTTCCAGAACCATCTGTTGCTCGGATTCCGCTTGGGTATGCCGCGGCATGACCAGCTCGCGCCCGTCCGTCGTGGGAATGTGCACGTCCCTCGCGCTGCCCAGGAACCAGCGACGGGGCACGAAGAACTCCGCCCCAGGCGCGCACAAGCGGTGGACCACCAGGAGCTGCAGAACCTTGCTCCACGGCACCGCACCGCGATCGTGTTGCAGTCGCCCATTCCAGAACCAGGAGAGCCCCAGTTCCTCCCACAACAGGCACCCCAGCCAACCATCCCCGAAGCCGCGCGCACGCCGCAAACGCATCTCGCGGAGAACCACGGACAGGGCGTTGACTTCCTCCGGCGGTACCGGGCGCTCCGAAGGGAATAGCGCGAGTTGCCGGGTTTCCTTCGTCTGCTCGGCGAAGACCTCAACCGTCTTGCGCCACGCCGCCTCCTGGCGGTCGTGGATCTCGCCGAGGTACAGCACTTGTCGCGGCACCGCTCGCCCGCCGCGACAACGACGTGATTCGACCACCCTCCAATAGCGCTGCAACTTGCCGTTCTTCTTCCGTGAATGGCAACCCAGAAATATCCTGAGCGATTTAATACCCAAACCGCAACGCGAATCTCAAGAGGGTAGGTCTGCACTACACGGGTCTGGAAACCGCGATCCGCATCCCGCCGTCGCCAACGCCGATTCCCCCCCGAAAATCGCCGAAGATTTCAAAAATCCGCGAAGGTTGGCCAGAGCTTCGACACGCATGATTCGAGGAGTCGCTCCAAGCGTACGGCCCCGATGCTACAGGGCGTGCCGCGTTCAGAGACCGAGAAGAGCGTTGATGAGCTTTTCGTCCTGGAGTCCGAGGTCGCGGAGGGCCTGACGCTTCTGATCGTCGGACAAGTTTGGGTCTTTGACGATCTTGCGGACGTCGTCGAGGACGATGGGGCGTCCGTCAGTGCCGATGACGCTGTTGGGGAAGGTCGCAGGCACGGTGAAGCCGCACCCGGGAAGCGCCGCCGCAGCGGCGAGGATTACAGAAGCGAGAAGTTGTCGGCTTCGCACGGTTTCACCTTTGGCCAGGACAAATCAACTGTGCCTAATGCTATTCGAAAGACTAACGGTTAGCAAGAAGGGCGGTCGTGGGTGAGGCATGGCACTTCGACCGTCTGCGTCGAGGATGTTGTCTGGGCCTCGCTACGGGACACTGGTCTTCAGGGAAGCGCGACTTGGGAGGCGCCGCGGACGAGCCGCGATACAGCGCTGTTCGCCGGAACTTGCGGCACTGATCGCTGGGCGGCGCGGGAGACGAGTTCGGAGAGGATGTTTATGCGGGACTCCCAGGTGTGGTCTCTGACGGTAAGGCTGATTCGCTGACGGTCGGCGTTTTGGGGAGCGAGGGCAGCATCGCAGGCAATTGCGAAATCGTCAGCCGAGGCGGCAATGGCGACCGGGCCGAGAAAGCGTTCGGCGGCCGGCAGCGGGGTGGAAATGACCGGGAGACCGGCCGCGAGGTATTCCATCATTTTTATGGGGTTGATGCTCCGGGTCATGGTGTTTTGGACGAAGGGGAGTAGTCCGGCGTTGAAGGCCGAGCAATAAGCGGGCAGGGTCGCGTATGGTCGGCGACCTATGAGGTACACGTTAGCAAGATTGCGCAACTTGGCAATGTCGGACTTGCAGTCGCCGATGAGGACGAAGGCGTAATCGGGACGAAGTCGGGCGACTCGTGCGATGAGGGCTCGGTCGATCCAATGGTGAATGAGTCCGAAGAAGCCGAAGATCGGGGCGTTGATGGCCGCGAGATCGTGCGGTCGGGGTTGCGGGGAGCGCCACGCGGCGGCGAAGTGGTCATAGTCGACCCCGTGGGGAATCAAGATTGCGTCCGGGCGGCGTATGCGTTTAGTTACCAGCAAAGGTTCGGAGGTGGTGACCACGAGATCGGCGCGGACGAGTAATTCATCTTCGGCGGCCTTGATTGCGGCGGCGTCGAATCCCTTGAATCTGGTGTATTCATCCACGCAGTAGTAGACGAAGCACTCTTCGCCGAGGGCGCCCTTAAGAAAAGGCAGGTCGGGGGCGAAGGTCCAGACTTGCACGGGTTTGTCGCCCGCGGGGTTGATCTTGCGGATGGCTCGGCGGATTTGGGCAGTGAGCAGGCGGCGGTGGAGCCGTTCCAGCGCGGTGCCGTTTGCGCCGGGAATGACCAGCGGAGTAAGTTGGGTCATCGTTGGGGTAACTCGCCGCAGACCGCGGGCGACGCGGACGACTGCGGAAAAGGCGTCGCGGAGGTCGGAGCGTGTGGGCGCCGGTCGGCGCGTGCCGTGATAGTTGATCCAAAGGACGTGGTTGCGGCGGGAAAGGATACGCATGAGATGGTGTTTGCTCGTGGGATCGTAGTCCCAGGCGCTGGCCAGGCAGACGATGAGACGATCGTGGATCATGCTAATCGAAAGTTAAAGTTCGAAGTTCGAAGTTCAAAAAACGTTTCCCACATGCACGATCATCTTTTTTGAACTTTGAACTTTGATGTTTCACTCGCCGTCGCCGTTCTTGATGTAGTCATAGTAGCGGTAGTAGTTGTAGCGATAGCCGTAGCCGTAACCGTAGCCGTAGTATCCGCTGGCGGGAGCGTCGCGGCCGACGAGGAGGCAGCCGAGGATGGGGATGTTGTTGACCTGCAGGAGTCGCACGGCGCGTTTGGCGGCGGCCTCGTGGGTGCGGTGGAGTCGAACGACGACGATGACCCCGCTGCACATTTGTCCGATGATGCCAACGTCTGTCACTATGGTGGCGGGCGGGGTATCGACGATGGTGTAGTGGTAATCGCGTTGCATGCGGCGGAACGCTTCCGGAGTGGTTGCGGAGGTGAGCAATCCTGCTGCTGATTGCCCCTTGTTGCTACCCGCGGGGATGAAGCTGAGGTTGGGAATAGGCGTTGGCTGCACGACCTGGTCAAAGGTCGCTTCTCCAGTAAATACTTCGGCGAGTCCCGGTCCAGTCGGTTGATTGAGCATATAGGCAAGTGAGCTTCGGCGGAAGTCGCCGTCGACGACGAGGACCTTAAGGTGGCGGATTTCAGCGAGGATACATCCGAGGTTAAGGGTGGTGACGCTCTTGCCCTCTTTGGGAACCGCACTGGTGATGGCGATGACGCGATGCTCGTAGTTGGGGTTGCCGCTGAGAAGCCGGGTGCGCAAGGACCTGTATTGCTCGGTAACCAGCGCCGAGCGCTCGTAAAAGGGAACTAGCGATTCAGACAGCCCGTCGGCGACGATGGGAGGATCTGACGCTGCGTCGATGGGGGGATGCGTCTCGCTTGCCGGAGCCGTCGGGTCGTCGATGGTCGGGCGCGCGAGCGTGGCGATTGTGCCGCTCTCGCGAGAATGCTCGAGGCTCGTGAGTCGCTCTTGCTCGGCTCTTTTAAGTGCGTCCGCGATCCGTCCCATGATGACTCAACAACAAAGTCCAAAGTTCGAAGTTCAAAGTTCAAAGAAAAGACTACTGGCAGCGCCAGCGTTTTTTGAACTTTGAGATTCCTTTTCCCCGCTCCCTTGCGGTCGCGGTTCCGTTTGTCCGCTCGCTTCCGCTCGCGGCCCTGATTGGCGCCGGGGACAAGCCCCGACGCTACGGTCCGCTCGCTTCCGCTCGCGGCCCTGATTGGCGCCGGGGACAAGCCCCGACGCTACGGTCCGCTCGCTTCCGCTCGCGGCTCTGACTAGCGTCGGGGACTCCCTAGGGTCCGTAGTATCCCCCACCGGTGAATGCGCCATTGCCGCTGCCGTTAGAGTCCTTCTTATAGAGCTCCCCCAGATCGCGAATCTGCGCCGGCGTGCTGTAAGCCTGCGCGAGCGGGGCGATCGGGAAGAGGACTTCGCGGATACGAAGTCCGAGCCACGCTCCCGGCGTGGGTGGGACATACACAACATCGTCCGGCTCAAGAAGGACGTTTTGCGACCAGTCGCCGGTCTTGACCATCTTGTCGACGTCGACTTCGAGGGTTCTCACGGGAGTGTCGCCGTGGGCGGGGCGGATGACCTTTACCCTGCTGGTCCAGGACAGAAAGCTGGTGCCTGCTTTCACCACCGCATCAAGCAAGGTGTCGCGTCCGGTGAATGGTTTTGGTCCGACGCCGCCGACCTGGCCATATACATAGTATTTCTTGGATTCGTAGTTGATGACGCGGACATCGACTTTTGGGTCGAGGTAATACCGCGAGAGCAGAACTTCGAGCTTGGCGACAACCTCCTTCGCGGTCATGTCCACTACCTTCACGTCGCCGAGGAGTCGAAGCGATATCTTGCCGTCGGGGTGGAGGCGTTGGGTTTCGCCGTCGATTTCCAATATGCGCGGGGCGGTGATGGCGATGGCATCGGGGATTCCGATGCGATATTCGATGGCCGAGACCTGGTGCTCGTGTTCGCGAAGGAAGTGCAGCATGTCTGCGTTCTTAGACGCGCAGCCCGTCGTCAAGGCGGAGACCGCTACGGCAACCCAAAGTCGGACCGTTTTCACCATCAGCATGGACAAGGCCTACCGCCCCGCAACGCATGTCCGTCGGAGCGGGCAAAGAACCGATAAGGGCGCGCTTCCCGGGGAGAGCGAGCAACGAACTTCCTGATGATTTATCGGGTGCGGTACGCGTGGCCTGAATCTGCGACGGCGGTTCTCGGAAGTCGCGGCGTGGACGTGAATCAGGGGAGGGTTTTCGGACGTGGCGGAAAGAAAAGTTCAAAGTTCGAAGTACAAAGTTCAAAAAAAGGCGGGACAGTCAGTCATGGTCGTCTTTGAACTTCGAACTTCGGACTTTGCACTTTGTCCTGGGCGCCCCCTTGCGGCCGTGGTTCTGATTCATGCGGGAGCGCGGACCTCAAGGGCATATCGGACTGGACCGATAGTCTCGGACGTAGCGCCGCGCGGTGCGGTGTGCGCTTTCCGTGCGTCGGCACGGCTGGAAGGCCCTTCATGTACGCAGAGTTTTTCGGGCTTCGGGAATTGCCCTTCAACAACACGCCCGATCCCCGTTTTTTCTATTCAACGCCCGATCACGAAGAAGCGCTGGCCTCGCTGGTCTACGCGGTCAAGGAGCGGAAGGGGTTCGTGCTGCTCACTGGCGAAGTCGGGGCGGGAAAGACACTGGTCTCGCGATTGATGCTCAAGCATTTCGGGTGCACGATCGCGTTTGCGAATATCAATCACGCGATCCAGAGCGCGGGCGATCTGGCGGAATCACTGTGCGCGGAATTCGAGTTGATGTACGAGCCGGGTTCGAGCAACACGCAACTAGTGCGGATTCTGCACGACTTTTTGCTGTCGAGATTTGCCCAGAACCTGCACTAGTTGCG
>Ga0209777_10005600_pt1 | contig 14385 bp, 11 predicted proteins | sample FrelakmetHBP12HB_FD_187147 | JGI IMG/M metagenome (GOLD analysis project Ga0209777, IMG submission 187147) | Freshwater lake sediment microbial communities from the University of Notre Dame, USA, for methane emissions studies -HBP12 HB (SPAdes)... | ecosystem: Environmental > Aquatic >...
GCCTCACTCACCTCTCGCGAGCACCGCGTACTGGAGGAAGAGACCCGCCGCGCCCGCGAACTTTCCGGCGAACCCCACGACTCCGCTCAGTTGTAACAACCCACGCGAGTCAAATCAGAGCCGCGAGCCCCGGCGCGCCGGGACAGGCGGAAGAGGCCGTCGGCTCGGATTGGTCCGCGCGGACTCCCGGCGCGCTGGGACTGCACTTGCACGCCGCTGTTCTTTACCGGCCTTTCAAGTCATGGCTTATCCGTGGCGTATTCAGCGCCACGGGCACAAGCGATATGGCAAACCTGAGGCGCAAGTGGGGAGCATGTTCCCAATGCCGCAGAACAAGGGACCGCAACTAAAACTGGGATTCTAAGACTTCGATCGTCGAACGAGGCCGACCAGTCCCATCCCCAGGCTAGCCAGAACTACAGCGCCCGGGATGGGAACGGGGGTCGTGGTTGTCGTCTGGACGGCAAGGTCCGATCCGATCGAACCGGGGATTCCCTGGAAGCGCACGCCGAAGCCGTAGAACCCGGCGTTAGCTGATAATTCGTTCATGAACGCGGTCTCGAAGTACGAATCGGAAACACCTTGAAGCCCCGTGCCAGCGACGTTGAAGGTATAGGTAGTCGAGTCATTTGAATCCACAAGGTTGACGATGCTCGGACCGGAGCCAACTCCATCCGTAATAAAGGAATTGGCGTTGCCGGCATTCATCACTCCGAAATCAAAATCGCCCGCGGCGTTCGGGGTTTTGATATTGTCCGATTTCCACTTCTCGTACCAACCCGCCTGATTGGAGGCTGAGTTCTCCGGAATCGCACTCGAAGCCGTCGGAGCAATCGCCACGACCGTCCCGTTGGATGAGGCGCCGCCGATGGTGGTAAACGTCGCGCCGGAAATCGTCGGAACGTTGAAAGCGAATCCGCTGATCCGAGCCGTGCTCGCCGTCGTGTTCTCGATGGTGACGGTCAACGCCGCTGCCGTGCCGGACGTGCTTGTGTAACCAAACGTCACCTTGCCCGTCACACCGCTTCCGGCGAGTCCCAGGACGTCAAACGTAATCGCGCCTTGCGCCGAACTGTGCCACACAAAAACCGAAACAAAGGTCGCCAGAATCGAAAAAGGCCTCACGATTCGCGTAGTCTCCATTATCCTCTCCTCCGCGCACGGGCTTCGTTGACTTGTTCTTGCCACCCCATCACCCACGCACAATGCGCATTCTAAGGGTTCTTCGTTAGTCAGTCAATCCTGCAGTCGGCACAAATGTCAAAAGCAAGTTATTGAGACTCGAACGATTCTGCTATCCCCATTAGGGTGTACGCTTGGCTCCTTCTTCGATGCTTTGATCGCCATGGCAGCTTGTCGCTGCTGAACGCCGGACAACGGAATACTCACTTTATGACCGATAATACTGACTCCGCAATACTTTCGGCATGATCTGAATCCGAGCCCCGCGAGCGCGGGGGGGTATTCCACGACTTCGGCACTCCTACTCACCCCATAGGACGGCCGCTTGAGGGGCGGTGCGGGCGATAACCCGCTCCCGGCATTCGGCGGCGGGAGTGGACGTGGTCGCCGGACTCGGCTTCGAGGGCGGCGCGGCGGCGGCGGGCGGCCAACGCCTCCTTCGGTGGGCGGGCGGGGATCAGGCAATTGCAACCGTCGCCGATCAGATCGCGCCGCCCCGCCTCAATGAGGGCTTTTCGCACAGTGAAGTAGTTTTCCGGTTTGAAAAATTGCATCAACGCCCGCTGCAGCTTGCGGTCGCGCAATCCCTTGGCGACACGGACCGACCGCTTGGTCATGGGGTCCAGCCCGGTGTAGTACATGCACGCGGCGATGTCGAACGGGGCGGGGATGAAGTCCTGCACCTGCTCCGGCTGGTAGCCGTTGTTCTTGAGGAACACCGCGAGATCGATCATCGCGTTCAGATCGCACCCCGGATGGGCGGAGATGAAATAGGGGACAAGGTATTGCTTTTTGCCGGCCTTGGCCGACTCGTCGCGGAACTTTTGGGCGAAATCCTGAAAGGTCTCCGGCTCCGGCCGCTTCATCAGTGACAGCGTTGTGGCATCGCTGTGCTCCTGGGCAACTTTTAGGTGGCCGCCGACGTGGTGTGCCGCCAGCTCGTGCATGTATTCCGGCGAAAGCCGGGCCAGGTCCATGCGCACCCCGCTGGCCACGTACACTTTGCGGACGCCCTTCTGACTGCGCGCCTCGCGCATGACCTCGATGAGCGGGCCGTGATCAGTGCCGAGAAGCGGGCAGATCTTCGGGTGCACGCAGGATAATCTTCGGCAAATGGCCTCGATCTCCGGCCGCGCACAGCGCATCTCGTACATGTTCGCCGTGGGCCCACCGATGTCGCTTACCACGCCTTTGAAGTCCTCGCACCCGCCCATCGACGCGACCTCGCGGACGATTGACTCCTTGCTCCGCGACTGAATGATCCGCCCCTGGTGCGTGGTGATCGAACAATAGGTGCAGCCGCCGAAGCACCCGCGCATGATCGTCACAGAATCCTTGACCACTTGATAGGCCGGGATCGGCTCCCTGTACGAGGGGTGTGGCTTTCGCGTGTAGGGCAAATCATAAAAGAAGTCCATTGCTTCCCGCGATTCCGGCAGTCGTGGCGGATTGCACACGACGGCCTGATCGCCATGCCACTGTACAAGCTTCCGCGCGTTGTACGGGTTCGTTTCAAGATGAATGATCCGCGTGGCCTCGGCGAAGGCATGTTTGTCCGCTTTGACTTGTTCGAATGAGGGCAATATCACTGCATCCGCGGCAATTGTCGATTGTTCCCGACGCCGTTGGTCGGGATCGATTGTCGGTTGAAACCGCCCGTCGCTTGCGCTCCGGGTTCGGATGAGCTTTGATTCGGCCGCGCCGTGGGCGTAGGCCACGCCGCGCAGATCGCGAAGGTCTCGAACGGTTTGGCCGCCCGCGAGGCGGCGGGCGATCTCGACGATCACGGACTCGCCCATGCCGAAAGCGACCAAGTCGGCCTTCGAATCGAGGAGGATCGAGCGTTTCACGGTGTCGCTCCAGTAGTCGTAGTGCGCAAGCCGACGCAGACTGGCTTCCACTCCCCCCGCGATAATCGGCACGCTCTTGTAGGCCTCGCGGGCACGCTGGCAGTACGCAAGCGTCGCCCGATCGGGCCGCAAGCCGATCCGACCGCCGGGCGAGTACGCGTCGTCGTTGCGTACTTTCTTATTCGCGGTGTAGTGGTTAATCATCGAGTCCATGTTGCCGGCGGAGATAGCGAAGAAAAGCCTCGGCCGGCCGAAGGTCTTCCATGCCTCGCAAGTGTGCCAGTCGGGCTGGGCGACTATGCCGACGCGAAAACCGCAGGCCTCCAGCACGCGACCGAGAATCGCCATCGCGAAGCTGGGATGGTCGATGTAGGCGTCGCCGGTAATGAAGACAACGTCGGCCTCATCCCACCCGCGTTGCCGGGCCTCGTCCATACTCATGGGCAGCGGATCGGGCGAGCACTTCACCGTAGAGCTTTGCTTCGACTGCAAACACCTCTCGCTCTCAGAGCGTGTGTAAGATCTCCCTCTCCCCCAAAGGGGAGAGGGCTTTGCACACACGCTCTCAGGGAAAGGGAATCGTGAGGGTAATATCGCAGGATGAGGAAGGCCTATCTGCACAAACTTCGTCGAATTGAACGCGCCGGGTTCGGGGCGCGCGACATTGCGATGGGAAACCATTAGTCGTCCTCTCGAGGCCGATCCGTCCGTCCCGGAGCGCCGGGACTCGCGGAAAGGCTCTTTGGGCGACCGGGAATCGGTCGCCAAACGCCTTGATTTTAACAGAATTACGCGCCCTTGCGAGCGTGTTCTTCACTGATGACGAAAATCGTTGGCTCGACACGGCGGTCGGCAACATCCGCCAATAAGAGGGATAAAGAAACGAGTGCGGACCGTCGAATTGGTGCAGCGTCCATACGCTCCCTCAACCAATCGGCACATGAGAGAAACGCTCCATGTTGCAACTGATTAGCGCTTGGGGGCTTTGCCGCGACTGTCGCTTGCCGCGGCGGGTCGAACAGCCTCGACCGTCACCTCTACGGCTCCGCCGTCCAATTGTCGCACCGAAACGTATTTGAAATCGCGGACCCTAGCGCCAGGGGCCAATCCGAGTTTCCTACCAAGATTGCGAACCGCGACAACCTCGGCGGCGCGACGGGCCATCAGCCGGGCCTGTGCTCCTCTCATCCGTGGCGGTGGATAACCGACCCCAGTTGCTTGAACAACGGTGGGGAGCTGTCCCGTGGTTGCGGCAAACGGCGGCATCGACGGGGCGGCCGCAAGCGGGAACCACGTGGCAAGAAGGATAGGAAGGATCGTGCAATTCATGATCGTTAGAGCGCCTTTTCGGCCCGCAACCACGGCGGGCTTTCAGAAAGTTAGACCCGGCTGCGGCGAGTTGGTTAGTTTCCCCTCTCGGTCCCAAAAAGCCGCGATCTCAGACTCCCGTCGCGATGGTCCTATATTAGTACGACAAGAGTTCTCCCTGACGCATAACAACGGCCGACCCGCCCATTGGCGAACCGGCCGTCACAACTCACTACTTGGTTCAAACCCACCCGGACTGTTCCGGGCGCTTCCATTCGCTGCGGTTAGGTTAGGAGGGTCTTGACGTCCTCCGGTGTGATCTTGTGAGCGGGCTTGTCTAGCTCTCGGCTCAGCCAGCTCATGACCGGGGGAGCATAGGGCGGCGTACCGGCCTTTATTACGTCGAGCATTCGCGTCTCACGGCGCTTTCGCTCCCTGGCCTTGAAGACATGGTTTCGCACCATGGTCTCGCGAGCATCCTCTCGCTCCATGTGCCTTCGATGGGTTCGATGCATGCCCATAAGTTGGTTCTCCTGTCGCCCCGCCTGTCGAAAAGCCGTATTCTGATGGTTGGGCGAGCAAAGGTCAAGTCTTCGGGGGCTTCTGTTATTCAAGGCTGAGGCGTCCTCGGCGCAATCCAAGTTGATATGCAACTGCGCAACCATCTGTAGCGGCGTTGGTTATGATCCATTGACCCATTATGTAACAACCCGTGATTCGGCGGTCAAAGGGCGGTTATTGCGCCAATCCGGCAGATTGGTGAAAAAAAAACGGGCCGGACGCGCGTAGTGCGAATCCGGCCCGTTGTGATTTCGATCAAACCCTTGACAACGTCGCAGGCCGTCGGATTACGGGTTCCGCTTGGGCTCGACGACCGGCCGGCCGGGCGGGACCATCTCGCCGGGGGCCACCATTTCGCCGGGAGCGACCATCTCACCGGGGGCAACCATGTCGCCGTCAGGTCGCGCATCTTCACGCTCCACCGGCCGTGCCGCCCGACCTTCGTCGCTGTAGTCGTAGCTTCGTACCACTTTGTGCGAAGACGATGCACACCCCAGGGCGGCAAGCACCAGAGTTGCGACACTCGCCGGCTTCATCCATCGCTGTATGTTGAATCGCATTTGAATTTCTCCTTCCGATCGATCCGCCGCAACACGCACTAAGAACCTGCCCCAAAGACGTACTCGAGGGAGTCCGCGCGGGATCAGGGCCGCGGCTCGGACCGACAAATAGGTCCGCACGTCTATCTAGTGCCTCCGCTGCACGATGGTTATCTCGCTGTGTACAACGCGCCAAACGTCGGCCGCGGGAAGGGACACGGTAACTGTGGCCATGTCGCTCTCAAACCTCGGCTCGCCGGAGGTCGCGCCCACGAGAATCGCATCCACTTGCGTCCTGATCTCGTCGTGCTGCGTGACGAAGTCCCGGACCAACGTCCCGGAGCTGATTTCCAGTCCGTAGACCTGCTCCGACAGCTTCCGCATCGCGTCGACCTCAGCGGCACGCGCCGCCTTGAGCTTGCCTTGCGCTGTTTCCAATGCGGGATCGGTTCCGTGCCCGATCGCCTCGATGGAGCGCGCAGTCCAATCCGGCTGCTGAAAATTGGCGACGGTGCTCGAAACCTTGGCGATCATTTCCGGGCGGGGGACGCCCGAGCCCGTCGCCCGAATCATGTCGCGCTGAATGGACTCCTGCAGCTTGCTGATGTCGGTCGTCGTGACCTTGTTGCCGTGGTAGTGTTGACTGTGCAGCTCCTTGATCTTGGTGATCACACGCTCCACGGGCACTTCCATAGTGACCTCGGCGATCAGCTCGTCGTCGTGCAGGTACGTCCCGGCCTTCGTCGCCCCAATGACGATGCCTTGCGCCTGGGTTCGAATCTCGTCCGATTCAGTAATGAAGTCGCGCACCAGTGTTTCGCTCGTAAGCCGAAGACCCTTGATTTGTTCCAACAGTCTGCGCAAGGCGTCGACTTCGGCCGCGCGCTCTGCCATCAACCTAGCCTGCGGGCCGACCGCCTTCCAAATCTCCGGAACCGCAATGACCGGCGGCGGGGTGTAGCCTTGCGGCAGCGGTTCGATTACCTTTTCGATGCCCGCGGGAAGGTCCGGCGGCAGTTCGGGCCGCGGAGCGCCCATCCCGATCGCCTTTATCACGTCGGTCTTCACCGTTTCAGTGATCTTCTCGATATCCGTTGTCGTGACCGTGTGACCTTTGTAGTGTTCTGCGTGTAGCTGCTTCAACTCGGTGACGAGTTTGGCGACGGAAACTTCGCCCTCGACCTGGCACGCTCCGTCTTCATAATATTGCGGCGGGCCTAGGCGGATGCCGCGAATGAACGTGTCCACGCCCGCCCGAATTGAGTCGCTCTCGGTTATGAAATCCTTCACGTAAGTTTCTGAGTTAATTTGGACGCCGTAGACCGTTTCGGCCAGCTTCCGATAGCAGTCGGCCTCCGCCGCACGCTTGGCCAGAAGCTTGTTCTGGGCCTGCTTGGCGGCATCCTGGGCCATGACCGGCATTGCTGCGAACAAAAACGCGGCCCCGGCGCCGATCAATGTCTTACTCATTCCATGGAACATGCGGTTATCTCCTATGTAGAAGTACGGGCATGGCAGCCTTAATCGTGGCAAACCAATCCAGCCAACTGCCATCCCGCTTACTCTTAATGACACGTGAGACGCACCGAGGTTGGTGCGTTCAACGTCCGAAAAACCATCAAGGCCCCTTCCGAATGCGGTTGCCGTAGGTTTTCATCCGGTTGCGGGCATCTGAATACACCCTGTTATCCTGTCCCGCGCAGGCCCCTTGGTAGTACTTTAATGCGGCGTCATAACGACCCATGGCTTCACTCGCAACGCCCGCCCCGTAGGCCGCCTGATGATCGTTGGGATTCTCCGCTAGCGCTTGCTTGAAAGCTCCCACGGCCTCGGCGTAGTCCTCCGCCCGCAGCGACCGTACGCCTTGAACGCAGTTTTTGTTGCCGCTTGAAACAACCTCGGCGTCCACGTCGATCCGCACGGGCATCAGCACGCTGACGAACTCCCGCGCCCCTTGCTCCACCAGCGTGGCGATGATCTTGTCCTCCGGGGTCAGCTCCGCTTCGGTCTGGCTCGAACCGAAGATCGGACTGGCCTTGGTACGCTCCGTGTTGCGATAGAGGCGCGGACTGAAATGCTCCCATACCCGCCCGTTGGAAGCGTCCACGAGTTTGAACTCTGTTTGTACGGTCATGTTGCGGTTCACCGTTTCAACTTCTTCCGTATCCGCGTTGACCCGCCCGCCGCCCCAACCGTGCCCGCCGAATCCGGACAGGTCCAGCCCCGACAGCGTTCGCTGCTTGCCCGTGTGCTTCTCGACTTTCACATTTATGTTGCTCAGGAGCAACCCTTCGGCCCCGATCAGCTTGGTGTCGCCGCCCTTGCCCGTGGCCATGCCCGCGGCCTTCATGTCTCCCTCGTCGAATACAGCCTTGGCGTCGCGCCGTTCCGTCACCGTCACTTCCGTGCCGAACTTACTTCGCGACTCGTTGATAAGCGATTGCAAGACCGTGACGCACATGTCCGACCACTTCGTGTCGGTCGCCTCGCCGACCTTCGCCGGCGTGATGGCGATGGTCTTCATTCCCTGTGGCAACCCTTTTTCCTGTTCGACAACGTAGCTGAATGATACACTGGCCGTCTCGTGCGATGCGCATCCGGCCACCATTGCGACGCTGATCGAAACAATTACGATCCCCAAAACCTGTTTGTGACAGACCATGCAATGACCTCCTTGCGTTGCACCTGGATTTCCATCGGAACCCGAGGCATCGTCGCGCCGCAACGTGCCTCTCGTGATTCCACACGATTCTCTCACCGGCAACCTGGCGAGCGAGCTGACGAATTCCCACTAGCAGAACATCGACAGTGTGTGCCGTCAAGCGTAGTAGCCCGGTTTGACACTCTTTGTCAAGCATCTCTACAATCGCATGGTCTGTTCCGAGCCAGAAAACGGGGTAACCCTGTGATTTCACGAAAACCAACGCGAAAAGTGTTTGTCGGCGGCGTTCCCATCGGCGGCGGCGCCCCGGTCTCGATTCAGTCCATGACCAGCACCCACACCTACGACGTGGACGCGACCGTCGGACAAATTCGCCGCCTCGCCGAGGCCGGGTGCGACATCGTCCGCGTCGCGGTTCCCGAACGGCGTGACACCGAGGCCCTCCCCGAGATCCTCGACCAATCGCCGGTCCCGATCGTGGCCGACGTTCACTTTCATTTCGAGCGGGCGTTGGAGGCCGTCGAGGCCGGCGTGCACAAGATTCGCCTTAACCCCGGCAACATCCAGGATCGCAAGCAGGTAGATCGCGTGATCCGCGCCTGCCGTGAGCGTGGCGTGCCCATCCGCGTCGGCGTCAACGAGGGAAGCGTCGTCGAGCGTAGGGATAAAGCGGTCCGCGGCTCGCAATTGTCCGATCTGGCCGCCGACCGTCGCGCGACACTCATTCGCTTGATGGTCGAAACCCTCGAAGGCTACATGCGTATCTTCGACGAAAACGATTTTCACGACGTGGTGCTATCGGCCAAGAGCATCGATGCCGGGCTGACTATCGATGCGTACCGCGCCGTCAGCGAACGGTTTGATCTGCCGCTGCATCTCGGCGTCACCCACGCCGGCCCGCCGGAGACCGGGCGAATCCGCTCGATCGCCGCTCTCGGTTCGCTGCTTTCGACGGGCATCGGGGACACGATCCGCATTTCGTATGCGGCTGATCCGGTGTACGAAGTCGAAGATGCGAAGGAACTGTTGTGTTCGCTCGGCTTGCGGAATCGAGTTGAACCGGAGCTAATCGCCTGCCCAACCTGCGGACGTATCGAGATTGACCTCATCAAGCTCGTGGCCGAAGTGCGGCAGAGGCTTGCGACAATTAAGACTCCGGTGAAGGTGGCGGTCATGGGCTGCGTGGTGAACGGCCCCGGCGAGGCGGAAGGGGCCGACGTCGCCGTCTTCGCCGGCAAAGGCCGGGGGATTATCTACGTCCAAGGCGAACAGAAACGCACCGTTACCGAGGCTGAAATGCTCGACGCCCTTTACGAAGAGGCCGTCGCCTTCGCCGCCCGGGTCGAACGCGGCGAAGCCCGACTCACCAACGCCCGCGTCAACATCGTCCCGCCGGATCCGCTGCCGCGAATGGATAGCTCGATTCCGTTGGCGGTGCGGCGCACTTGACCATAGGATAACCACTCTCGATGTATCGAGTGACGTTTCGCGGACGTGAGTAGCGCTACTCCGCGGAGGACCGCACTATTGTTGAGTTCGCTGACAATCCAGAATTACAAATCCCTGCACGAGGTGACCCTTTCCCCCCCTCCGTTCTTCACCGTCGTCGGGGCGAACGCGGCGGGGAAGACGAACTTCGCCGATGCCATCGAGTTCTTATCGATGGTCGCAAGATCAGGGCTCGCCGCCGCCCTGAGCGAGAAAGGCGGCTACGAAAACGTCTGCTTTCGCCGCCAGCGCCGATCCAAGGGCGCGATCACGCTTGGCTGTGTTCTTCGCACGCCACCCTTCGAACTCGAGATGCGCTTCTCGTTTCGAGCTCAGAAGGAGGCCATACGTTCGGGTTACACGGTGGAGTCCGAACATTTAAGGCTTTCTATTGAGAATCAATCCCGCATGGAGCCGTATCTTGAAATCCACCGCAAGGCCAAGGACGTGCAGTATGAAATATCACACCAGCGTGCAAGCGCCCGTGTTCCACTTCCTCCTTCAGAATTCTTCAAGAACCTGTTAGAAAAAGCGAAGCCCTTTTTGCGGGATGATGATCTCCTCCTTTGGACATACTTGCGTGGCTTGCCTCCCTTTGGCCAGATTCTTGGGGAGTTGTCGCGATTCCGCGTGTTTCAGATCGCTCCAAGTCACGCGAGAAAGGCAGGCGCAGCGTCCGGCAACCAGGAGCTGGGAAAGTGCGGCGAGAACTTGCCAGGCGTCCTCGACTGGCTTAAACGCGAGTACCCTAAAGGTTACGAACGTCTGCTGAGTTACGCGCAGCTTGCAGTGCCCACGATTGAGCGGATCGAAACTGACTATGTGGAGACGCGCGAACTCGGCTTGTTTCTGAAGGAGCGCGGAATACAGAGGCGCCTTTTTGCGTCTGAGCTATCGGATGGAACCCTCCGTACACTCGCCATGTTCCTGCCATTGATTGATCCACGGATACCTCTCGTCGTTATCGAAGAGCCTGAGAACAGCATCCATCCTTGGGTCGTTCGTACTTTCGTTGAGGCGTGCAGAGCGTGCTCGAAGGAGAAGCAAATCATTCTGACGACTCATTCGCCTGTCCTCGTTTCGAAGCTCGAACCCAATGAGCTCTTTGTCGCCGAAAGAAAGAATGGCGAGACAACGGTGTTTTCTGCGGCCTCCTCTTATCTGGATATGGAGGAAGTCATTCGAAAGGGCATTCAAGATCTTGGCAGTTACTGGGATTCCGGCGTTATGGGTGCTGTGCCGACACAACCTGAATTTGAGTTTATGAATGAAAAGCAAGGGAATGGACGCCCAAAGTACCGCCGTCGGTCTGGTTCTTGAGGGCACAACGGAATACCGTGCGATCCCCATGCTCCTTCAACAACTCGGAGTCAGGACGGTTGCACCATCAGTTTTTGATGGGCAGCCTGTTGACGCTTCAATTCGGTCGCTTGTCGAGAATCGTTTGTTGCGTCATGTCCGTACTCAACTCATTAAGGCAACCAGTACGGTCATCGTTGTGCTTGACCGTGAATCGCGCGCACAAAGCGCAAAGGATTTTGGGGCACAGGTACTTGCCGAATCGATTCGTCAAGTAAAGCGCAAGGATGGCGAGGCGGCTTCTCGAAGAATTGCCGTTGCCGTCGCTGATCGAGCGTTTGAAAACTGGTTACTCGCGGACCCCGAAGGCATATCTCGGTCGAGGTTGCTGCGACGAAACAGTGGTATTGCGGGGCGCGTGGCTTGTCATGCGGACGACCGTAATGCGAAGGAATTGCTTCAGGCGACAATGGCGAAAGGCTGGTACGAGCCTTCGGTACATGGTCCCCAGTTGGCCACACACTTACGCGTCCGTGAAAAAGGTATCTAGTATTGCAGCAGGTCCTTTCAAGCGTTTCTCAGGCTTATCAAAGAACTCACGCAATGATAGTTCCAAAACGCGCGTCCGGGGAGACCGGTATTGGCATCTTAGTCCGCAACGCCGCGGAATCATCTTCGTTCAAGGCAAGCCAAAACGTACCGCTGCCGAGGCCGAGGCGCTCGATTCCCTCTATGAAGAAGCCGTCGCCTTCGCCGCCCGCGTCGAACGCGGCGAAGCCCAACTCACCAACGCCTGCGTCCGCATCGTCTCGCCCGACCCCCTACAGCGGCGGGCCGGCTCGCTCCCGTTGCGTGTCGTTTCCAGGTGACCGTGCAATTCGATTTGTATGGATTGATCGGTGCGGTCCGCGCGGCGGGAACTCCACCAGGATTGCAAGCTGATCCTTGTGACGCTCCGGTAAGGTGATGTAATCATTTGTGTGTAATGGTCGGCGTGGCTTTCGCTCCGCCGTTACACCTGCTAGGCTTGTCGATAGATTGGCAGTTCGATCCAAAGGTGCGTTTCAGGAGCCTCCGAGATGAACTATCGTCGTGTACAAATACTGGCCGTCATAGTGGTCCCGTTGTTCCTCACCGGAATCGCATTCGGGCAATTTGACCAGCTCAAAAAGTTGGGTCGCTCGGCGCTGGGCGGAAAGGACGAGACCAAGCAGATCGCGTATTTCAAGCTCAGCGGCGCAATTCCTGAAACGCCCGTCGCAATGCCTCCGCTGTTCGAGAAACATCCGCCCATTTCCATGAAGTCGCTTCTGGAGCGATTCAAGCAGGCACGGGTGGACAATAGTGTCGTCGCCATCGTCGTGGACTTGCAGGACGCGACGCCCGGCCTAGGGCAGCTCGAGGAACTGCACACCGCTATGCACCAGTTCGCCGCGGTTGACAAGCCGGTCTTCGTCCACGCCGAGTCGCTAAGAACGCTGACTTACGCGGCCGCCACCGGCGCCTCGCGCATTAGCATGGTGCCGACGGGCGATCTTTGGCTGACCGGTCTGTACGGCGAGATGCCGTACCTGCGCGGAACGCTCGAAAAGATGGGCTGTACGCCTGACTTCGAGCACTTCGGCGACTACAAGAGCGCTTCCGAGATTTTCATGCGTACCGGTCCCTCCGACGAGGCCAAGGAGATGAACAAGTGGCTTCTCGATGGAATCTACGCCGGACTGCTCAAGCGGATCGCCGACAGCCGCGGAATGACCAGCGAAAAGGTCGCCGATCTGATCGACCACGGGCCGTACTCAGCCGAGGAAGCCCTCAAGGCGGGATTGATTGACTCTGTTCAGTACAGAGAGGACTTCATCGCCGATCTCGAGAAGCGCTACGGTGACGAGGTCAAGTTCGTCTCCGACTACGGCAAGAAGGACGATATGTCCGTTCCGGAAGACCCCTTCGCGATGTTTTCGTTTATTATGAAGCTGCTGAACCCCTCGCCCAAGGTCTACACCCAACCCAGCGTGGCTATCGTCTACGTCGAGGGTCCGATCGCCACGGGTGAGTCCGAGCCCAGTCCGTTCGGCGGTTCCGCCGGCGCTTTCAGCACCACCATTCGCCGCGCGCTGGACAAGGCTGCGAAGGACGAGACCGTCAAGGCCGTGGTTATGCGCGTCGATTCACCCGGCGGTTCGGCGCTGGCCTCGGAGATCATCTTGAACGCCGCGCAGCGCGTCGCGGCCAAAAAGCCGCTCATCGTCTCAATGGGCAACGTGGCCGGCAGCGGCGGATATTACGTCACCTGTGCTTCCGAAACGATCTTCGCCGACCCCAGCACGATCACCGCGTCGATCGGCGTACTCGGCGGCAAAATCGTCACTACCGGCATGTGGGAGAAGCTGGGGGTTAACTGGCACGAGAATCAGCGTGGAAAAATGGCGGGCATGTTGAGTTCCGCCGAAAAATTCAACGAAGAGGAACGCGCCAAGATCCGCCACTACATGGGCGACGTGTACGAGGTCTTCAAGGGGCACGTGACCAAGGCCCGCGGAAGCAAACTCAAGAAGCCTCTAGACCAGCTCGCCGGCGGACGGGTCTTTACCGGTGCACAGGCACTAGAGCTTGGCCTGGTGGACAAGATGGGCGGGCTGGAGGACGCGATCAAGTTTGCCGCCGAAAAGACCGGCCTGGGTGAGTACGACATCCGCGTCATCCCCGAACCGCCCAGCATCTTCGACATGTTCATGAAGAAAGAGAGCGAGGACTATGCCTATATGCGGGCGGGGGCTTCGTCACTGTTCCTAGAGGCGCCGCTGATTCGCGAGTTGTTGCCTGCAATTGCCCGGATCGACCCGCTCCGCGTGCATGCGATCGTTCGCCAGCTTCAGATTCTCGGCATATTGCAGGCCGAGGGCGTCGTAACGGCCATGCCCGGCGAGTTGGTCATCCATTGAAAGCCGTTTCGGGAAGCAATCATACTCTGGACATGACCGCCGAAGAACTACGCGAATTCCTGGAACGGGAGCCGTTCGAGCCGGTTCGTGTGTGCCTCAGCAGGGGGGACGCCTACGAAATCCGCAACCCCGGTTTGGCGGTGGTGATGAGAAGCCGTCTCTTCATCGCCTCTCCCGGAACCGACCGCTGGACGCTGATCCCCTTCCTGCACATCGCCGCCGTCGAGACCATCGCCAACGGCCACGCCCGAAAACCTCCGCGCCGAAGGTAGGGCCCGCTGTGCGGACTGTCCTCCGACCCAACGTAGCGCCACCCATTGTGGGTGGCGCAGAATCCGAGCCGCGACCGTCAGTGAGCGGGAAATGTAGCGTCACCCCTTTTGGGTGACGCATAAGCCGGTCCGCGAGCGGCTCCCCTTTACGCGAAACGTCAAGCCCATCTTCAACAGTTGTTGGACAGGGGTACCCGCGTGGTTGCTCAGAAACGCGGATTTTCGGGCAAAATCAGTCTCGGAGTTTGAAAACGTAGTGCCATAATATTGGCCCGTAACGGA
>Ga0209777_10005601_pt1 | contig 14385 bp, 23 predicted proteins | sample FrelakmetHBP12HB_FD_187147 | JGI IMG/M metagenome (GOLD analysis project Ga0209777, IMG submission 187147) | Freshwater lake sediment microbial communities from the University of Notre Dame, USA, for methane emissions studies -HBP12 HB (SPAdes)... | ecosystem: Environmental > Aquatic >...
CGGAATTGGATTTGATTTAAGATTTATTTTAAAACAATACATTGTTGATACACGATAACTATAAGTTGGAAAAAGAAAACAATCAAAAATAATGAAAATTAATTGTAAAAAATTTATAAAATAATTATAGCCAAAGCAACTAAATTACCGGAACAATTTGACGGATATACAATTTATTCGTATGTTACGGGAAAAAATACAATTGATATATTTGAAAAAATATGATACAATAATTTCCGATGGAGTTCATAGCGAATTAGGAGAAAAATATTGGATTAAGTTACTGGAAAAAGCAACTACGGATGGATATCATTCATTAGTTTCAATTAACGGAAAAGTGAACTACCCCTTGGCTAAAGACCTAGGGGAATTCTTTCCGTCGATTGTTAAAACCATTTGATTCAAAATTGATCGACCAATATTACGCATCTCCGAATATCAGATTTGTTATTAAAAAGTAAACTACTCTTGGCTAAAGACTAAGAGTAGTTTTTGATCAAAAAATATTTTGTGCACAACAATCAAATATTTTCTCCAACCGTTTCTTTTCCGCTGCAATATTTCTTACCATCCGGACCAACTAACGTTTTAAATATACAATATTTACAGTTCTTTTTTGCCTTTCCGGGTTGCTGATTGAACTGGCCGTTTCTATTATAGCTCCCGTCTTCTAAAAATCCATTTTTTACGAATTCCAAAAACGACCGTTCCACTTCTTTCATTATAACTCTGCCAGTGTTTGGCGTGAGTCGTTGGATTCTAGATTGGGGAAATCCAATATCTTCAAGTAATCTACGTTTTAGTATGATAAATTCTACCTCAATGGTATCTAGAGGAACCTTGTGGACCATATTATAAAACCGTTTATATAAAATGAGTTGGTCTATTTTAGTCCGATCATCTTTCTGGAATCTATTCCATCCCTGAGTTGAGGTTTTTATATCAAATATACAAATATTTCCGGTAGTTTTATCTTTCAATACCAAATCTAGAAATCCTGTATATGTAACTTTTCCATTCTTCAATGGAATTTTCAATGGTAATTCAACGCCAACAAATTCATATTGATGCGTCGGAAAATGTTTATTTCTGTTCTTACGTGAAATAAAATCATCTAAAATTGCTTTTCCGTCCAATCGAAATTCTTCGATTGTTTCAGGTGTTATTTCTGGAATTTTTTTTACTAATTCATTGTAACTGGTATTAAAAATTTCCATGCAATCCAACGAATCAGATGATAATATCCCTTTAGTATAAAGCGTTTCCAGAAAAGTCTGAATTGCCACGTGGATAGAAGTTCCGAATGCGAAATGAATACTTTCCTCTCGCGGCTTCAATTTATCAATGTATGATAATTTCCATGACATTGGACATTTTAACCACATTGAATATTGAGAAAAACTTATCGTAGTTTGTTTTATAGGTCCCGGAACTATAGAATTTTGAGTTGATGATTCTTCCATGTTGATCGATGATAAATTTTTTCAAATATTTGTCAATCTAAATGATATATATGGGGAACATATGTCTCTCGATGATTCAAATTCCAACGAAGTAACATTTACTCACGTCTTACAAAAGACCGATTTACTTAGATCTTTTCAGGTTTCAAAATTTATTACATCAAAAGAAATAAATGATTTGAAACAATTGATAAAAACTGCCGCAACAACAAAAGAAGAATATGATTCAATGTTGGAAGCTGAAATGTCTAAATTGGCAGCATTTGGTGGAGACAGTGATCCAGTTCCGGGTATGATTTTTATTGGTGGAGACGAAAAAGTAACTGAGCGTTTAGTATCTTTGGCCAAAAAATACAAAAAACAAATCAAAAAACACGATTTAAATAAAATTCAAATGTGTTTTTTGATCGAATCTATAGCAGCAGAATTGGGACTCGATTCTGATGATTTTGATGAAATGGACGAAACTATGAATGGTCCATCGGATGATTCTGATGATTAAGGTTTGATAATCCAACCGAAAATAAAATCGGATACATGTTTATTCAGGGCTGGGTGTGCCAGTAATTCGTCGTTGGTACACTTTCCTACATTTTCCCATACAACTCTAACGTGTGCTTTTTTTGAAACTTTAGGATCATTTAGGAGTTCGTGATCATTTGCGGGGGGAACAAATGTTCGTGTTAATATAGGTTGTGATACTTTTGTTGTTGTCGGATATTCCCACGAATATTGACTAATATGAACAAGGATTCCGTTTTTTTCGCGAAGCATCCAATGAACTTCGTCTTTTTCATAGTGATCGTATCTAACATCGGTTATTACGACATAATCATATCCAGCAACTGTTGCTTCTTCAATTGATTTGTTTGCCAAGTCCATCCAGAAACGTCCATTGGTCTGTTTTCTTTTGGTGTCACCGAACCAAACAAGTAGAGGTCGAACAAGTAATTTTTCTTCTGGTATTTGTGTGAATGCTGATATTCCGAGATTTTTTTGACAAAATTCGTCGCACATAAACTTGAGTGGATCTGCTAAAGCAATTCTCTTTACTTTTTTACCGACAAGTTCTAATTGTTTTATTAGGATTGTCGAAAACGTATCCTTTCCTGTACGGGCACATCCACCAATTCCTATCAATTTTACTTGTTTGTTTGACATCGAACGAGAATGATCCACCGAATACAACTAGTCAATCTAAAATGGCAAATAAAATAAGACCATGAATATTTATTTGGCATGACATTGAAAATATTATCCGTTTTTCTCGGGAAGAAATGTACCGATTTGTTGATATATTGATTCCCATGCCAGAATCCTTTGATATTTCCAATGTTGCAGTTTCAATTGAATTTGAAACGTCAAAATATTTTGGAATGTTTACTGTTGGCATGTTATTCTTTGATCGTTTGTTTGATTAATTTGGTAACTTCTTTCTCTGAAAACCCATACTTTTCGGCGATTATCTGCAATTCTTCTTCGGTCAATAATTCTAAATATATCATAACATTTCGTTCGCTTTCTTGATAATGTTTCCGAAGTAATTCGACGAGTTCCGGTTTCCATTTTCCGTCCTTTTTTCCTTTAACGTATGGATGAAACGATCTACCAAGTGGAACAAATAGTAAACAGATTTTATAAAATTGCTCGGGTGATAATACTGCGTACGACTGAACATCATTTACAACATCCAATATTTCTGGTTGCATACTCAAGAATCTGCACACCATGTAGTTGCTCCAACTTTTTTTGTCTACGTCAGATAAAGTATCAAAATAATTTGGATCTTGTACTTCTCTTAGATGCCGTAAATGATCAAACAATCCTTTCGGTTTGATTCCCAGCTCACCAGTTACAGAAGTTGATTTCTTTTTTGCCATTATTTTTCAATTACAACCTTCGAATCATATTTAATGAAAAAGTTAGCTTTTAATCCATATGTAGCTTTGGCATTTGTCCAAGCACCATTACTAGTTTTTTGAGTTTCAAGTTTAATAAGTTTTCCTTGATCTGTTCCGATTGGTGGCCGTCTAGAATAAAAAGTTTTTCCAATTTGTACAGATGAAAATTCGACCGTTTTAAATTCTCGGGTATCTACAACTAGATTTTGAACATTCATATCATTCTTCTCCTAAAATAAAAGTTGATTTAACATCTTTAAATGTTGTGGGATTTTCCAACATTCGGTCATCTTCAACGTCGAGTTGAGAGTTTAGAAATTTACTAATATCAGTTATTCCCGATTGCGACGAAACATTTTTTGCGAGTTTAATAAATTTCACGTCTATTTTTGAACCCCATGTAGCCGAAAAATCAACCGATCCAGCAAAAATGGCAGATGCCATTAACAATTTTATTTCTTCGTCTGACAATATAATAGTATTTTTAGTTTTCATGTTAAAGTTTTCCGGAAAATCCTCCCCAAGTAATTTCCCACATTAATTCTGCTGCGATATCCTCAAGGGAATGACAAAAATTAAATGATCCACCGTCCAATAAGATTTCACGGTCGGGATGTTCTCTCCATTCAGAAAATGTAGGTGAATATATCTCAACGTGTTCTTCTTTTTCGTGTTCTTTCCAATTTGAATTTAACGGTGGAGGACCGATATATTTCCAATTATATAAACCAATACTGATCCAGTCGAATTCGCCAAAATTTCTAGAAGAAACATGTCTAAGAACAAATCCCATCGGCCGAAACGGAATAGTGTCATACGTTACAATTTCGGTTATCGCAGATTGATAAGCAGCTGATTGTTTTCGAATAAAATTGTTAGCAGATTTTTCGGTCAAATATTCTTTATTTTTATAATCCACCAAAGTAGCCTTCATTGCTACAATAATTGGATCACAACACAATAAAAGTTCTCGGACCGTACAACCAAGTGGAATGTATTTTTTATTCACGATTGAAAATTATCGTTAAAATTAAAAATGTCAATTGAAATCCACAAAGTTTTCAACTCGTAATTGTTCTTTTTTGATTTGCAAAATCTGACATACCTCTTCGATATTAACTTCTGCTTTATTAATAATTTCAATTTCATTTCCATAAGATGAAATCGCCATATCCAACTCGTCGTTTTGTTCAGAATTTAATTCGGATTGTTCATATACTACGTCCTCTATTTTAGAAATTCTAACGTCACGATATTCTGATAATATCGACAATAAAGTAATAGTATCAACGTTTGAATTGTCTACCGTAATAGTCTCCATTTCAACTCCCAAAATTTGACACGTTTCCTCGAAGTTTTTTAATGTGGTTTTAATTTTACGACAATCTCGCATGTTATGATTTGCCCGTCCAGACAATTCAATCACTTTTACCATCGTTGGATCTGATTCCTTTGTTAATTTCTTTATTTCGTTCGTGATCCACTCGCAATCGGTCTCCAATACTTCGGTGTAATTTTCTATTAATCTTTCCAGTGGAATTTTCATATGCGGTTAGTTTGCTGGTTAATAGTTTGGATTGGTCAGTTAATTTGGTAACATATTTTCGAGTTAAATTCTCAGCTGTAACAAGTTCTTTTATTTTTGCATCATGATCTATCTCTAAGTTTTCTAACCGGGCATCAATTGTTTTTATAAAAAACAATAATAGAATTGATACCGGTAATAATATTAATGTTTGCCACAGAAAAATTGATTCAACTAAATAGTATGTTATTACAATCCAACACAAAATCTTAAATCGTTTAGATGCGGTCATAATGTTCCGGTCAATATGACCGAATCTTTTCAGTTGTCAACCCATTTCATTGATGCTTATGCATGAACGGTGTCCATGACGGATGCTTTGCCTCCGTTATTGTTGCGGACAAAGGAGTTGCTGGCGGAGTTTTTGGTTTGCGAAGTAGTTTAAATCCAATTTCTTCATTTCTACGATTTGCCTTCAATGAATTTAATCCCTTTTCACACCATACCATATTTTCAAATGTATTTTTTCCCCCGTGATGTCGTGGAATAACGTGGTCAATATTTCCCTGTGCCCGAGTTAATTTTTTACCACTATATTGACATATACCACCGTCACGTCGAATGATTGCGTCCTTAGTAGGTTTCGGTGATATTACCGGCATACGGTGAAAATTTGGTTGAATGATAACCCGTGGAGCACGTATAACCTTACCGTTTCCTGTACGTATAATTTCATCATTTTGATTGTCTCGAATTGGTAATTTAATCCAATCTTCCCATTTTACTGGATTAGCATAGAGCATATCTGACCAATTGACCGTTCCGTCCACATTGATGGAAAATTCTTGATCGATTCCCATTGCCGGTGGATTATTACCATGAGTTCCACCCATCATTGCCACGATTGCTTCTTTCACCGTTTTTGGTGCTAATGCTTGCCACGCCGCATTTATACATAAAACTGGTTGATTTAGGACATTCATCGTTCCGACAATATTTCATAGTTTTTATTAAAAGTCAACAAAAAACCGGAACCATTTCTGGTTCCGGTTTGTACATGAATCCTCTTCCCAATTATACAAGAATTGTTGTTTTTAGATAGTTTAATTGTCGAGCAGACAACCGTACTCGACTAAACATTCCGGTATTTGGATCTCGTCCAACGATATCCAAATAAGTCCTTCCCTTTTTTTTCCTCGAATTCACCGGACGCGTCAAGCAAAATGTAGCACCCGAAATGATTGTAATAATTCGCTCTGTTTCTACGTCGATACTCAGTTCAATTTTTTTAGACATAATAGTTTTGCTATTTGTTGTTAAGAAGATAACAATATGACCGGAATCCAATTACTTGTCAACAACTTTCTGTAAATTTTTCAAGCTTCTTCGGAAAATTTTGATTTTGATTCGGTTGTTTTGTACATCAACTCAATTAATTTTTTTTTATCAATTGTTCGTGCTTTCTTTATTGATTTTGATCTATCGTCGGTTGAATTTCGTTTATCGGTTATTCCAATGAAATATTCATTAACCAATTTCAAATATGGTTCCGGTTTCGGAATTTCATTTAGATAAGTCCATTGTGCCGGCTTTGCTCGATATTGCTCAGTTGATTTTACATTGTCACGCGTAACTACCTTCGCACTAACCGTTGGAGTAATTGGAAGCACATTACTCCGAGTAACCGGATCAAAACTTGGAGAGTTCATGGCAATTATCAAATCGGTACAATTGGTAAAATCTTTAATTGCATCGTGAAAAATGGTGGACCATTCGGGTACTGCCCCCGAGTATCCAAACAATTGACTGTTGACTGTTTACATTCATTCCGCCGTTAATATGACTACGTTAGGTGGCGATCCACGTAGAAATTGACGATTCCGTAACTTTCACCTCCATTACCGACCGTCTTGCCTTATGGAGATCATATCAGCAGATATTTGACGAATAACTCCACGTATCTGCGTAAGTGGTAATTCGGCGTAGCCTTTTTTATTAGGCTCCGACAGCGACGCAATCCTCTACCGCGAGGCAAAGGAAATCCGTCTTCACAAGATTTTTGATCTTAGCGTTTATTTGTTTGTAACAGGATTTAGTAGGACGTTACCACCTACGAATGTGAGTCAACCTTCTAACTGGTTGGTCGAATTCTAGTTATGGCCCAAAAATTGAAATCAAAGAACTAATGAGAATAATTATCTATTGTTCGAAATTTGTCAACTACTATTTTGAATTAACTGCGTAGTTACGTCTTTAGCCAAAGGGTAGTTTACCATTTCCACGAATCTTTATAATGTTTAATTCGGAAAACATATTGTTATTTGCAACCAGTTTTCCATTTTTTATATTAAAATTTGATTTCCGTTTATTTTCCAAATTAAACTCTCGCCATGTCATTCCCGGAACGGAACAATATTTGACCCAATCATCTTTGGTATTTAAAATTGCAAAGTTTTCGCCACATGGAACCCGCAAATAGTTAGAACCCATCAAACGAGCACGATTAATGAAATCAGTATCCTGATATCCCATCGGATAAAATGATTCATCGTATCCACAAATTTCATAAAATTTATTTTTTTTTATTGCAATTCTTCCATATGTTCCATCATCATAGTTCCCACTCCAAGTATGCAACAAATCAACTGTGCCATTTATCATTTTATTTTTTATTAAATCAATTGAGTCACCAATGAAATTGTCAGCATCCAAATTCATAACGACAATTGACGAATTTGTAGCACATCGGTGCGAAATGTTATTGGCTATTCCAGCGTGCCAAATTTTTGGTATGTTATCAATGACATAAACAAATCTATCAGTTGTATTCGGTAACATTCCTCGAATAAAATAATCCAAATTGTCATGTGAATTATAATTCACAACTATCCACTCAACATCTGGATGAAGATTTAAAATCTCTATGTTTTTTGCGAATACTTCAACGAACTGATATGTTCTATTGTGACAAGTTGTACATAATGATATCTTGATATGTTCTTCCGACATTTTCCAGATAAATATCAAAAACTAAAATTATCTAGAAGCGGCGGCAATTAATCCGGAATTGATCGGTTCTCCTCGGTAATAAATAACTGTACAAACTTTTCCAACATAGTTTGTGCTTGTTACAAACTCATTGTCTGGGCGTTTATTGTTATCTCCAAGTGTCCACAATTTTCCATCTTTCCGTTTTTCCATTACTCGGTGGATAATGTTCTGATGTGATTTGGTTTGGGTATAAATTACAACATCGTGGACACCGATATTCTCAAATGGTTCATTTACCATTACAACCAAACAATGTTCATCCATCATGGGTTTCATACTACCGGTTGCCGCAATAGAAAACACTTTACTGTTTGGTGTCATCATTTGTGCAGCGATTGCTATTTTCAATGCCTGTTCCCGATTAAATGTTTGCGCCGTTACCGACACACTAAAAATGGTAACTATTAAAAATAATATAACCGTTTTCATTTTTGGTAATCATTATTCTGCCCACATAATAACAAAAATACCAAGATTTGACTATGAACAAATGACCCGACTTAATAATCAATGGTACCCCAGTATGGGTAAGGTGTTTTCCCTATAAGTTCAATTAATCATGTGAAACAAATTTACATTTTTTCTAATTATAACCAAAAAATTATCTTTTTTGTTGATTTTGTGAAGATTTGATGTTTTACTGTCTACTTATCAGTTGAACAGCCAAACCTTCACAGGGGAGGCTCTTGAAAGTACAGAAAGGAAATAACCATGATTATCATGACCATGATTAGTTTCTATATTGTGGCTGGAATCGTAGGAATAGCTATCTACGAGTACACGACCGCAAAATGAAAATGAAATAGAAAATAACCGAGGGGGAGTCAAAATGTTGGCTCCCCCTCATTTTTTGTAAATTCTCATATATTTATTGGAACATGAAAAAATCAGAAATTCGGTCACTTATCCGTGAATGTATTCACGAAACTTTAAATGAAGTACGATTGATGAATAATTTTAAAAATTTCGTAAATGTCCTATCCAGCGATGTTCGAGATGAATTCATTGATTTATTTGGTCCAGACTTCGGAGTTCCATTAGCCTCTGGCCATGAAGTTGAAGAAATTAAAGATCAAGTAAAAAAAATTGATTCAGTCCTCAAATCTTTGCCGGCAGATTTGAAGAAAAAATATATTCCAATTTTAATGAAATTTAAAGAATATGTAACTTCGGATAAGTCAAGTCAAAAAATCAATTAACAAAATTTTTACAAATTTTGTGTTGTCTTTTTTTAAAACCGTGATAGGGTTGTCATATGAACTCACAACAATTGTCAGATATGTTACTTCGTGACCCAAATCCGACGGAAGAAGCAGAGTGTTCGTTGACGATTCTTTCTAGACCAGAACAAGAAGTAAGTGGTGATCATATTCTAGGTGAAATGGTTCGTCTGTATAATCACAAATCATCATTTGCGTTAATTTGTAAAGCATTAGACGAATTGGTAGAACGAGATCAAGCTCTAATATATGTCGGCACCAGAGAAAAGTGTGAGTTGTGGGCGGAAATATTTCGTAAAATGGATTTAATTCCGGAAATTGAAAACATTTGATCGTTGACCGAAACAAAAAACTTATCCATTATATTTTTTCATATGGAAAATCAAATGTTACCATCGAATTTAGTAGATCCAAATCCACTCGACGCGCCCGATTGTGCAATGAGTCTAGAGCTGGGACCAGAAGCTCACTGGGAAAACTCGATACAATCGAATAAATTTATGACGTTGATGGACATATTATATAATGATGGGTGTCCATTTGTTATCTCCGCTAGATGCTGGAAGGAATTGATTCGTACCGGTGGACCGTGTACCGTATACGTTGGAACAACGAAACAATGTTATTTAGTAAAAGCAGCATTTGAAGATATGAGATCGATTGTACGAATCGACGAGATTTAACAAAAAATACCCCCTTAATTTGGGGGGTTTTTTATGCCTTCGAATTGCCGACCGATTGATTGTTATTGGATTTTTCCCGACCAATTGTCGCACAAAAAACCCCGTACATTATAGTACGGGGTTCGTTCCTGTTTAAATCTTCTTTTTGTATTTAAAACCACAAACAAGTCCGAATGACATACATGCTAAAATTACGGTGTAACCGGATGGTTCTGGAATTACGGTATCTCCGATTGCCAGTGCGCCCGAACCAATTACTAGGTCTGATAATGTAAATCCATTTGTTCCAGTCGAATTTGCAGCAACGGAGATTTTTAAGAAATATGGAGTTCCATCACTTGTGATCCAAAATGAATTTCCAGTTCCGACACTGCTCATGGGCAAGACAGATGGGATGACACATTCCCAATCAGTCAATGCAGACGGAGTTTTACCATACATCGTATCTTCTCCGTTCACGTCACACACCGAAACCCCGGTATTTTGATTGACGTCATGTAAATTGAAACTCATACGAGGACCCGGAGTAATGAGTAAATACAAATCGTGAGACACGCTTGAATTTGTAAAATGAAAATCCAAACCGGAACCGGTAAGAGAGGTTGCTAGGTGTGATCCCAGAACTGATGATGTGCCATATATTGTAATCTTTCCACCCGATATAGCTTGCTCTATACTGGTTGTGTATCCAGTCAGTGCAGTTTTTTCTACCCATGCGCCAGGCGCAAAACTTACGGTCTGTGCCGTAGCAGATAGAACTGATAAAAACGATAAGACGCTTATCCGTATGGATTTATTTTTCATAGAACAAATAAATATCTAAAAAATTCAAAAGAATCAACTAGATTTTGTTTCAAATCTCGTGACGTGAGTCGGAGTATAGGTAATAAACCCTAGTTAATTTTAGAAGAACCAACGAAATAATCGGTTCATTGTTTCAACGCGAACATATTTGAACATGCAGTCGATCTATGAAAAGTTTTTGATTCTTGTATCATTTCCGGAATTTGTTCCGTAATTGGTTCCCCGAATAAATTCGCCAACATATGTCGTATAGTTTTTTCGGGAAATTTACCTTTCGCCAACGAAATTAATTGAAGGACGTGTGGGGAATTTTTTACCAATAATTTATTTACGGCATCGGATTGTTTGTTACCGCTACTAACCAATGGTGTCGAGTTTTTAATCCCGACCGGAGCTTGGGCGGAAACTTTTGGCTTTTGTTTTACCTTTTTAATTGTCGATAGATTATTGATAAAATTTTTATCATTTGGATATTTTTTCGCATGAGCGTCTTTCATTTTTGTAAGCTTGTCACGTAACTTATTATATTCAATTTTAATCCTCTCCATCTCATTGACGTCACCTTGCTGCTTTGCAAGTTTCCATTTCTTTGAAATATCTTCGGTTGCATTTTTTGTGAACTGTTGCAACGTATCAAAAAACCCTTCGTTCAAATCATTTATATTGTTCATAATTAAATTTTTCCGCCTTTATCCTCGATCCATTGGTTTGCAATTTTATTTTTAACCGGCGATTTTGCCCACGAATCAATTTTTACATGCAGATTATTAATAACAGAATCTTGTACTCTTCCGCGTGACTCGGGCGAATTGTCAACAATATAAAACCGTTGATCAAATAAAGATTGAAATTTTCCCAAATTATTTTGGACACTTTTCCACGACTTCTCAACGAAATCGGCTGGAACTTTCCGTGTTCTATTTTTATTTTGTTCTTGAGCAGTCTCTAAATCAGAATTTATAAATACCATCAGGGTTTCATATCCAATCGATTCTAGTTCACGTTTCAATTTTGATATTTTATCGAAATCTTTCCCGGTACCATCTAACAATAATCCAAGTCTTCCAGCCACGTAACCAGTTTCCGACGTTCCTTGTTGTTGTTTAGATAACTCAGATGAATGTGCACGTAGTTTTTGTCCTTCCGACGAAGAAATATCAAAACTTGACATTTCATGTCCAGCTTTTTTAACCAAATATTCAAATGCCGTATCTGGATTTACCGGTCTAAATCCCATCCAATCAAGTCCGAGTTTTTTAGTTATATGCGATTTACCCGATCCCGGACCGCCAGCCAAAAATATAGCTTTAAATATTGCTGGATCATCAACTCCCTCTATCATTAAATGTTCCAACATTAATTGCTTATGTTTTATAAATGTACGTTCAAATTCGGACATAAAATTATAGATTTTGTATTTTATCTTTGACGTTTTCTAATTTCGAATCAAATATTCTACCCCAACTCTTAATTTTTCCTAAGAACGATTTCCAGATCTCTCCAAGCCCCTCAGTTACCGGGGCAGGTGTATATTTAATCGATGGTGGCTTTGGTTTTTGAATAGTTGAATATTTTTTAATAATTTCTTCTCCAACTTTAAGTAACTCGGGCGTTAATTGTGTGGATAATTCTTTCCATACTTTGGACCATTCTGTAGTAATTGCCGCCTCGGGTTGTTTGCTCATCGCAATTTCAGAAAGATTTACAGTTTGAACGACTCTAGTAACAAATTCGTATTCAGCACCAAATAGAGCAGCAATCTTCTCACGAATTCCTTCCTGTTTAATCTCAGCTTCCAACTGCTCAATATCGGATTGAAGTTTTGCCATAGCTTCCCATTTATTGATTGCCACGGTAAATGCAGCAGAATGTTTTCCACGTAATTCTGCAATAATCTTAGTCACTTCACCTTTTGCTTCCTTTGTTAAGTACGTTATATTATCACTTTGAACTCTACCGTGAACATCACGAGCGGCATCCTGTTTATCATGCGTTTGGAATCTTGATGCAGCGTCTGCCGAATCCTGAGTCTCAGCTTCTGTTATACCAAAATGTTCACGCAATAGTTTACGTTGCTTGTTAAAACTCCGATTGAATTCAGCCGAATCAAAATGTTTTGTCATGAAAATAAATATAGAGATTATTACGAATTAATCTTATATTTATTCTTATGTTCAACATTCGACGTAAACTAACATCTGTCAATAGTAAAATTACCCAACCGTCACAGGTTGTTCCAACTTTCAACGCATCAACAATTCCAAATGTAAATTTGTGGTTCGATGCGTCACATGGAGTAGTAACATCGACCGGAACTGCTGTCACACAAGGAAATAAAGTATTCGGGTGGAAAAATAAATTGAATGATATATTACGTGCAAGTTGCTCAGCTCCAGCGGAACAACCAACATTAACTTCCACAAATGGACGATCAACTATTCGTTTTTCTGGAGGACAAGATTTGTTGAATGCTGGTGGTGGGTTAACTCTTTCTGGAAGTACAGAATATAGTATTATTTCGGTTATTACTAGAAAACGCGCATCTGGTCCATATTTTGATTATATATTTTCTACAAACAATGGCAATAATCCAACATTAAATTGCGTAATAAACAATTTAAGTTCAAACTTTCAACCCGGAATAAATAGACCAAATGGAACAACTATTTCATATAAAAACGGAAGCACGTCAAACCTAACAATTGCCACTGACGAAACCTGTGTAGTTGCGGTTACAACCAGCGGGGGAATTCCATCAAATTCCGGGTCACCATATCAAATTGGATTTGGATATGTAGGTGGAACCAATTACTTTTTAACCGGCGACATATCCGAAATCGTCATAGTTGGTAGAGCAATGTCAGCATCCGAAATATTAATCACATCTAATCAATTAAAAGCAAAATACGGAATAACATGATCGGGTGGGTTTGTTATTTGATTGAAATTTTGACATAACCGGACAGTCGGTTAATGAAATTAAACCGATGAATTGAGTGGACTAGAACCACCGCACGCCATTATAATGGCAGCTCTCCCACTGAGATTACAATCCATCGGAGTTTGACCGGAGAAATTGCCTGCGGTCAAAATACAAACTGAGCCATATCAGGGATATGCACCCTGCTTTCAAATTTACGAAATTTGTGCGTCGCTATCTACGCTTATATGGCAAAAATTTCATTTACAGATTACTACGTTTAACGGTACAATTTGCAAACGAAAAATGGTTTCCGTCAGGGACATGAATTAATTTTGTATCTGCTAGGGTCGGACTGCATCTGCATTTTATAAGTTATGCTGTTCTTCCATTTGAACTACGATACAAAAAATTGTCCGATTTGGGATATGCACCCATTTCCGGTAATCGGTAATACCGTTTCCACTGTTGAGGTTCTCTGCCTCAGAGCCATTACTATGTTGACCGAGTGGTACTCGCTCTCTGTGGAATATTTGGTAGGTGTGGAGGGAATCGAACCCCCAATTCAACGTTCGAAGCGTTGCGTGATTATCCGTTTCACTACACACCCATCTGAAAAATTAGTATGACTTTCCGGAATTGTATCGTTCCATTCTACTGTGTCTTCCGTTCCCACGATTCAAAGATTTATATGTTGGCGTTAGTGAATGACAGTTTGGACACATCAGCTTTAGATTGTCCAAACTATTATTTTCGTGGTTACCGTCGATGTGCTCAAGTTCAATCGGACAGTTTCCAGTTTTTGGATTGACTTCACC
>Ga0209777_10005602_pt1 | contig 14384 bp, 10 predicted proteins | sample FrelakmetHBP12HB_FD_187147 | JGI IMG/M metagenome (GOLD analysis project Ga0209777, IMG submission 187147) | Freshwater lake sediment microbial communities from the University of Notre Dame, USA, for methane emissions studies -HBP12 HB (SPAdes)... | ecosystem: Environmental > Aquatic >...
ACCATACTGTTGCCCACGGCTCACGTGTACTACTGTTCACTGGCAACAGTATGGTTGCAACCACGGTGTTATTGGTATCTGATATTACCTTAATGGGACCGCCGCTTCCCCAACATGGTACGAAGATTTCGCCTTTGTTAGAATCATAGCATAACGCTTTGGGACTGGCCCCGGGGAACACGGTTGCAACCACGGTATTGTTTTTATCCGAGATGACTGAGACGCTGCCGGCGTTCGATACGAAGATCTCATCTTTACCAGAATCATAAACTGCCCACATAGGGTAGAGCCCCACGGTCACGTTCGCAATCACTTGATTCGTTTCATCATCAATGACATACACTTTACTGTCAGAGCAGCCAACGTAGATTTTACCCACGCCCGGGTCGTACACGATCGCGAATGGACTGGATCTAAGCGGTATGGTTGCAACCACGGTATTGTTGCTGTCCGCGATGACCGAGACGGTGTTGTTGCCATAATTAGCGACGAACATTTCCCCCTTAGCAGCGTCATAGGTGATGCCTTCAGGACTTTGCCTCACCGTTATCGTCGAGGTCACGCCAATGGCGCTGACCGAGTTGGCTGCGCACAAGGTAAAAAATACAACAAATATAACACCTAATAACTTCCCTATAGTATATTTCATAAATATGCCTCCACTTTTTTTCCCTTTAATGGATGATTCTCATTTAAAACTTTCGTAAACTCGTTCGAAAATTAATCTCAGGTTTTGTCTTAAAAGTATTCATTTCTGATAAGTTTCCATGCGGGAGAATCTCATAAAAAAAGAAAATGGATGAGTCTATAAAAGAAGACTCATTATATTATTTTGCGCTTATACATAACCCGTAAGACAGCAATAACTAGTAGTATGACGCCTGTTACAAATAAGATGGTGCCTAGACCTGAGCCGCGCGTTGGGGCGCCAGGAATATTTATTATTGCTTGTCCGATGATTACGAGGATTATTCCTACCACAGCCAGTACTATGGCATGCATGTTTCTGCTATCTTTAGTTTGTCCTTTTTCATCCATTTTAAAATCCTCCGTTATTTACTTCTTTTCTTCAATTAAAAAATTTTTTAACAAACCGGTGTAATCTTGTTTAAGTATTTTACTGTTGTGTTTTTTTTAAATATGATAGGTATCTTTTTTAAAAAGAGAGTATTTCACTAGGTTCTATTTCTAAAGATACCATTCACCCTTTTTTTTTCCATACAGAACCTTTTACACTTTTAGGCAGGGTGGCAAAAGGACCAATACTCTATGTTTTTAAACAGTTTGTAAACACTAAATTGACAAATATATTATACATATTTAGGCTGTTTTTTGGTTACGGAATTGAACCTTTTGTAGCAATCCCTCCAACGGCTTCATATTAACATTTAACACGATTAGTTATATTTCTAATGAATAACACCATGGATAATGTAAGGGCACAAATATAAACAAAAATAACTTAAATTGTTTTTATCTATGCCCGTATATTGTATAAAATCATAAAATGTATGGGCACTTTTATTAACAAAAATAGATAACTTTATATTCTGTTGTGCCCATACAATATGTTATGGTTTATTTGGAGAGAATCGAACGGAAAGGAAAAACATATTATTACGTCACAAAGAATTTTAGAGTGAGTAATAAAAAATGGAAGAAAATAAGAAGATATGTTGGTAACAAGCCGCCATCCAAAAAACAAACAACGAAAGCAATTGCCGAGATCGAAGCAGACGCAATAAAAAAAGGAATCATGAAACCTGTTTCTCAACATAAGTATTTGAAGGATACAGAAGCAGAGAAGCTACAGGATTTAAAAGAGGTTTTCAACAAATGGTATGGAAAGTTAAGCTCAACTGAGATAAAAAAATACGAAGAAGACTTCATTGTCAGATTCACGTACAATACAAATGCCATTGAAGGTAATCGCCTGAGCCTTCGAGAAACAAGCATGATTTTAACTGAGAACATTATCCCTGCTGGCGCCACTCCTAATGATTACAATGAAACAATAAACTCCAAAGATTGTTATGAATTTATAAAAAATTATACAGGTGAATTTAACCAAAAGCTCTTACTAAAAATTCATGGATTACTCACAAAGAACACGAACTGCAAAATTGTTGGCAAATACAGAGATCATGACGTTAGAATTTCTGGTTCTGATTGGATTCCTCCATCATATAAAAAAATTAGAGAAGAGGTGAGGAAAATATTCCAGTGGTACTATGTTGAGAGAAAAAAATTACATCCAGTTGAATTAGGTGCAATATTGCATAATAAATTAGTACGACTTCATCCTTTCTCCGATGGAAACGGAAGAACATCAAGAGTTGTCATGAATTGGATATTAATGAAATACAAATTCCCGGTGTTTTATGTGGAACTGCGAGATAAAATCCATTATTACGAAGCAATTGAGGAAGGTGATAAGGGTAACGATGAAATAATAGTACATTATATTGCCTCAGTATTAATGCGACAATATACATTCAAATCACCAAAAATTGAGTAAAAGGTAGAAGTAACTGAAGAAATGAACAATAATGAGGGATTAATACCTGTGAGTGTTCAATCCCGACGGGAGCATTTATACCAAATCTTAAAAGCCCCCACTTCATGCTTATTTTTAGGAAAAAAAGGAGGTTGTTTTACTTGGAAAAAAAACAAATAGTAGTTGGAAATAAAGCACCGGATTTTATCTTAGATGATCATAATGAAAAACCGTTTAAACTCTCAGATTTTAAAGGAAAAAAAGTGTTGTTATCTTTTCATCCGCTCGCTTGGACATCAGTATGTGCAAAACAAATGATATCACTTGAAGAAAACAAAAAACAATTCGATAAACTCTTTTCTACAACCGTTGGAGTCAGTGTTGATACTGTACCATCTAAAAAAGCATGGGCAAAAGCGCTTGGTATAAAGAATACACGGTTTCTTTCTGATTTTTGGCCAAATGGAAAGATCGCTCAACAGATATAACACTATTAAATGTATTAACAAATATGAATCAGAAATTTCCTCCCGTTTGATCTTCATTAAAACTTTTATTTACATGAAGAAGATAACAGTATTATAAGAGAGAATTGAGCCGTTTTTTCCCGCGGACTTTACAGTCATGCTTTGTAATACCTCCAGCGGCTTCTATAGCCCGTTGCAGTTTCTGAAGATAGGGAAGGTGTGTTATCATGGTGGAAAAGGATTCAGGGATTGTTTTCTGCGATAGGGATCAGCAGTTGAAGCAGATATATCCTGATGTTATTGTTTTCGGTGGATACCAGGATTATTATGATAAAGCCCCACCAGGTGTAGCTACTGCGGTTTTTTCAAGGATTGTATGATGTGGATGGATTTCGTTCATTTTCTGCGGGGCGTTGGTTTGTGGGTGAATGTGTTCATTAATGAACTATCGGAAATCAGCCCGCAGTTTCAGGCTGGCGCGGTGTTTCATCAGATAGGAAGGTTCGCTTCTGATTTGAAGGAAACCAGGAAGTGTATGATTAATATCCATGCGAATAGCCAAAGTTTGAGTGATATTGATCCGCGTGTTCGTGGGAAGGTGATGGTTCGGATTTATCTTCCTGGGGTGCGCCCTGAGGCATATAGCAGGATCCAGCAGAAGGTGATTGATAATCTTTTGGAAAATCATGAATAGGGTTCAGAAGTGTATTTGGAATTTTCGGGTAAGTTTGGGAAAACCATTTTTCGGGATATTTACAAACTTGTGAAGGGTGTTCACTGAGAGGCGCGTGTTCAAAATGAAACATAAACCAACACTTGATTATTTACAAATTCTTTTTTTCTTCCTCAGGCATTTTTTCAGCATTATCTTTAAGTTCAGTGGGTTCTTCCATTTTTTCTTCTTCAGATTTTTTCATTTGTTCTGTTGTGTTAAGATCCGTGTCAAGATTCTCTTGCATTTCTACCACTTTAAAATAATACAAAAGGATAATTATTGCAGCAATAAAGAGAATTATCCAGATTACCCAAAACAGTATCAATCCAAGATCATTCATGGAATGTGGAATAATATTATTTATAGCCATTCTCATCAGCTCCAATTTTTGTTATCAATTTTATTCATATTAAATCTTTGGGAGGTTATCAGTAATTGAAACCTGTTCACGAATAACATTGGGTCTCAGAAACCGTGTCAATGCTTCTGATTTCTAAAGATATGTTTTTAAAGAAATAATTGATATAAATCTAAAAAGTAGAGAAAAAAAGCGATGAAAAAACAATTCGTAATCATAGGAATCCTTGTCCTGCTTGTTTGTATTGGGTTGAGTGGATGCAATCAATCGATAATCAAAACTGAGAAAGATAGGTTTGTAGGTGCATGGAAAATTATTAATTCTACCACTAATTGGACTTATAATTTTTTTTCAAACGGAACTTTTAATGAGGGGATTTTTCAAGGTAATTATGAAATTAAAGACGGAAAATTAGTTATGAATTATTCCGAAGGAATGGGAATTACTTATAATTACAGTTTTTCCAACAGTGATAAAATTCTTACGCTTACCCCATTAGAAACTACAGCACGAATTCTTATTTTAACAAAACAATAGTGGAATCTTCTATACAACCAGCATTTTTCGATGTGTTATCTTTTTTTAAAAAAGGTATATATATAAAAACAAGGTTCAGGGCCTTTAAAACATCCTCATTTCAATAATCCTATTAGAATATGAAAGAACGTATATTTTGAAGAGGTGACTGATGTCGATAGCGTACAAATGGACGGTTCTGTCGAATACTTCATTAGGCGCGTTGATCGCCTCAATTGATATGACTATTGTATTGATTTCTTTGCCGGATATCTTCAGAGGTTTACATATCAACCCTGGTGATCCTTCAAATTTTCCGTTTCTCCTGTGGACGATGATCGGTTATGGGCTTGTGACAGCCGTCGTACTGGTGACAATCGGGCGGTTCTCTGATATTTATGGGAGAGTGAAACTCTATAAAATCGGGTTTTTGATTTTTACGATTGGATCTATTGCCTGTGCGCTTTCTCAAAATATCCTTCAATTAATTGTTTTTCGATTATTTCAGGGGTTAGGAGGCGCGTTTCTCTTTGCAAATAGTGCTGCGATTATCACCGATGCATTTGAACCAAATGAACGAGGGAAAGCTTTAGGGATCAATCAGATCTCTTTTTTAACGGGGCAGTTTGTTGGATTGGTCATGGGTGGCGTTATCGCGCCCTTTGGTTGGAGTTACATTTTCTGGGTCACGGTTCCCTTTGGTCTCATTGGAACTGTCTGGGCTCATATTAATTTGAAAGAACAAGGGGTCATTAATAAAAATCAAAAAATTGATTTCCTTGGAAATCTCTCATTCGGAGGTGGGTTAACACTCATCCTCTTGGGAATAACCTATATCTTAGTCCCCTATGGAGATTCAGAGCTTGGGTGGGAAAATCCGCTTGTTCAAATTGCTTTGATTGTAGGTATTGTTCTGCTTCTTCTGTTTCTTTATATTGAAAAAAGGGTGTCTAACCCGATGTTTAGACTTGAGCTCTTCAAAATCAAAGCGTTTAGTTTTGGGTCGACGAGTCTCTTTCTCTCGTTTATTGCCAGAGGCGGGCTTCTCTTCATGCTTGTCATCTGGCTGCAGGGCATTTGGTTGCCGCTTCATGGTTTTTCTATCGAACAGACACCGTTTTGGGCTGGTATTTACATGTTACCAATGACTGCTGGGTTCCTCTTGATGGGGCCTCTAAGTGGATATCTCTCTGATAAATACGAGCCGAGAATCTTTATGGTATCTGGAATGGTCATCGTAACGATCTCATTTGTGTGGCTTGCCTTTATGCCATACAACGTTGACTATCTGTTTCTTGCACTCGCAATTTTTTTCCAAGGGATCGGTGCTGGTATGTTTGCCTCCCCGAACATCTCCTTGATTATGAGTTCAGTTCCTCCAGATACACGGGGTGTGGCGTCAGGGATGAGGGCGACAATGCAAAACGTTGCACAATCATTGAGTATGACAATTTATTTCGCGATATTGATTGTCGCACTTGAAAGTCATTTTGTTGGAACTTCGTTAAGTAAGGTCCCTGCCTCTGCCGCGTTATTTTCGATTTTTTTAGGTCTTGCTCCTCCGGGTGTAAATGCAGAGACATTTACCCAGACGTTTGCCCCAATTTTCATGGAAAGTCTCAGCGTACTTCTTATTATATCAGCAGTATTATCATTATTTGCTGTTTTTTTCTCGTTTATAACGAAAATCGAAAAGAGAAATTAATGCTTCAATTTGATAAACTTTTATTATACCTTAGATGGTATGAATAATCTTGGTAGATGTTTTTTTAATCACGGTTGATACTACGTATTATTTTTTGTGTAAAAGATAATTAGAATGGGAGTTTCAGATGGTATTGTAGATTTTCTGGTGGGTCTCAATCCGACTAATTTTTATTATACCTTAGATGGTATGAATAGTTTTGAAAGATTTTTTTTTCACAGCAAATTTCGCTTATTATTTTTTGTGTAAATATTGATTGGATTGGAGCTTCTGATGGTATTGTAGGTTTCATGGTAAGCTTCATTTCTGATATACTTTTATTATACCTCAGATGGTATGAATAATCTTGATGGAGAAACAAATAATGTTGCGTATGAAATAATAGGTAATATATTTCCAAAAGATGTTAGTATTGCTATCAATCTCGTCGGATAATCTTCTATTGAATTATATGATATTTCAAGTCTTCTTCATACAGGAAAAATTTTGCTACAGATTGTCATTATTAACAAACATGCTCCATTGCACCTGCCTGAAAATAATTCTGCAGGTTCAATTTGTAGAATCGTTGTTGAGTACAAACTGAAAAGGTAAATGAAAATTGTAAAGTACGTAAAAGATCCAATCACTGATGACAGTGTTGATGCTGTTTGTATTCCAATAGTCACAGCTTGATTTTTAAACGATTATTTGGGATTTCCCTCAATGTGGTATCGGTAAGAAAATAACAATTACTTACAAAGCTGAAGTAGTACAAAAGGGTTATGGTTCAACTACAGTCAACTACAGTATTTGTTACAGTAAGAGGGAGAGGGAGAGTTGTTTCTTAGAGTTTTAGTCAGGGATAAAGATACATAATATTTAGTACAGATGTTATAGTATATTAGAAAATTTATTTGGGATGAGAAGACAAATAGTTGGGTAGAAGCACATCTACCTTTCTGGGAAAAAAAGTTCGCTTCTACATTCTAATTATTAACACATCATTCGTAGCACTTTATGTGAGCATCGTTGATCTGCCATGTATTGATCTTCAATATCATCTCCTGGAGGTGAAATACTCAATGAAACTGTAACTGTTCATTGGCAATTTTCTGATGCTAAAGACATATCCTATAAAATAATTTTCATATTAGATATATATTATATTATAAGAATATAAGAATGAAATTTTATCGCAATGAACGTGGAAAATATTGGTAGCATCTTATTGATTATACATGATAGTACTTTAGGATAGATATGAGATGCAACTCTATTACAAGATGGATTGCATCGGTTGCAAATAGTAACAGAGGACACCGATGGTCTCTCTGATCATGATGCAAGGGATTTATTTGTTCTATTTACTTATGAAGCACTGGTACCTCTTCTTTAGATATCAGATACTCCTTCAGGTGATACAAGTATTAAAAAAGCCACTGAAGCAATCTCTAACAGGCAATCAACAGACCTCGATAGCCACGAGATCTATTTATCTGCGGGATCAGGATGATAGTACATACCGTGACCGGCTTGAGCCATTTTCGTCTGATGAAATTGTACATGCAACACATATATGGAACCAAGAAGGTACTTGTCAAATACGAGTGAAGCCTCAGAATGATACTGGGTTGGTTAGTGATTGGTCAAACCTATTCAGTGTTTACTATTACACAAAACAAGCTAACACTAAAGACAGGATGTATTCAACTTTTAGAGAAAATTATGAATAATTTTATAAATCTCTCACAAATGATTCCATCTGATTCTCAACTTTTCATCATCACCAACCAAATACATTTCTATAATTTTTATTCTTTTTTTATATATATTAAAGGTTGTCCAAGCAGATGAAAAGAATTACTTACCCAACAGCAGGACAAAAAAAAAGTTGAAAAACGAAGGTATCGTCAATCATATGTTATGTTTTTGGAGTAATATTGTCTAGGACGAAACAGCGATTCAAAGCATCTTTTTTCAACATCAACACTCGATACAGAAATGTTAAAATACAGGTAAGGAGTATCCTATAGACTGTGCTGATTTCCCCAAGGTGACAAATATAACGCGAAAAATAACACGAGCATTATTATCCCTTGCCTCTTTTTTATTAAAAATTTCTTATTTTTATATAAACCTTTGGCACAAGGTATATATATTACAATGTCAATTATAGTTATCAACCATAGAAATGTGGAGGTATATTATAAATGAGAGAAAAAAATAAAGTAAAGATAGTACTTTCTCTGTTGGTAGCATTCGCATTTATGCTGCCTGCTGCCTCTGTTTTAGGGAGTAATACTCTAACAGAGAAAGTAAACGCTGGTGATACTCAAACAAAAACGACACAAACATTAGTTACAACAGATGCGAGTCCACAATCAATGTCCGTACAGCTGACTCCTGAAGAGAAGCAAATAGCACCCCTTAGTGATGGTGGTTGTTGGCCCGTAGATGTCACAGCTATTTCAATGAAAGGGATTAATATTACTGCAGGAGAAATTTTACAGACTGGAACATACCCATTAGACATCACGGTATGCAAATCCGATTGGGATCCTTGTTATGGGGTTTGGCAACACATTCAAACGGATGTTGTTCAAGAAGGTCAAGACAATTCGAACCCAGGTGCCTTTAGCTTCAGACAACTTACTCCATTCAGTATCGTAGCAATGACTGACGGAACCAATGTGTACTTCAATTTAAGTCTCGTCGGTTTGAACCAATATGGCGTTCACGAGCCGATTGGTGATTGTGGAATCTATGTAACAACGGATGGTGGAGTTACTTGGAAATATTATACGAACACTGAAACACAAACACAGATGTATAACGGTGTAACTCCAATAGCTGGTTCTAGTGTTGTCCGTCATGGTGGATATTATAATGGAGATAAATCACCTTACTCGATCAATATTACGATCCCCCGAGCTGGAATTTGGGGTACTTGTTGTCAAACAACTTGGTGGCAGCCTGTTATCTTTGCTTCGACAGTCCATAATTTTCCATATGATCATACAAACTACAATTATGGGGGCGGCCCGCATCAAGGTTGGTTTAATGACATCGCTATATTAGATGTTTATCCCGCTACCGTGAAAAAGTTCATTGAAGTCTATAAACAGAGATACGTACCAGGTAAAAATTTCTCGGCTAACTATACAAATATCTACTGTGAAAATTTCGAGAACCCCTGTGAGATTAATCTGAACTGGACAACTCTTGATATGCCCGTGTGGGGATACAACGGTGCCCTTGATACATGGACATGGAGCAGTAAGAGATACTGTTCTGCAAGTCACAGTATGCACAGTACGTCCTTTGATACCTATCTACCCGATCAATATGATATATTAATGCTAGGATTTGGTGGAAGCGGTCTTGATGTCAGTAAATATGATAGCATAAATATCTCTTGGTGTCAATGGATTCAAGGAGAAGCCCTAAAAACTGGCAATGGTAGTATTTTAACTCTTCAGGACTATGGATACTTTGAATACTCATTTACAGGTCTTGATGGTTCTTGGACACAAGATGGGGTAGACTATTATAACAGCAATGGAACAACGCAAACAATTAAATTCACTATACCACTGGTTCATCCTGCTGACAATCGTATATGGTTCAGATGGACTTGGAAATCAGATTCCATCTTCTGTTATGAAGGATGGTACATTGATGATGTCTGCATAGTTGGTAAAATTAATGCACCGACCAACATCCCAGGTTACTATACGTGGGATTTCGTTATGGATTCACATACATGGCCCCAAACATTTCTGAAACAGTGTGACCATGAAACCTTCAACGAGACTTGGACTGTTACTGAAGAAGGTACCTATAAGATCTGTGCGTGGTTAGAGACAATTGATTCCTGTCACTACTCATCAACTGATTACAACAGCGCAGATTGTATAACAATTAAAATTGGGAACCACAAGGACGCTGGATTGAACTGTGCATCGATATCCATGACACCACCGGGTGTACAATGGGCGGGAAAGTATGTTAATGAAACAGCGACAGTATGTAATCTTGGAACGCAAGATTTAACAAATATCCAAGTAAAACAGACCATTCAAGGCGGAACTTATTTCCCAGGATATACGGAAAGTTTCGAAACTGTTGCTAACCAGTCAGATGGTTACTTACTGCACTGGGTTACTGCACCTGGACCTCAATATATAGATCAGTGGGTGTCAACCCGATTAAGTCAACCCGGTCGTAGCTATGCACACATTACTCACTATGACACAACTGATGGGACCAATGCCTTATGTAACTTCCAACTAGAAAACACCCCTAAACCATGGAAATACGCTGTAGGCACATATGCCAGTGATTATATCAGAGGACCCAGAGTGTTTAAAGGTACCGATGCTAACTTAAACCTGTTCGAAACATTTGACTTGAAAATCAATATCGGTGATGGAGAGTATTTCGTATATGGTGTTTGGGACTGGACTGGAATTGCTGGAGCTGCTACTTTGGAAAGCTATGCTTCTAAAGAAATTACTGGACCCTACTACCAAAACTGGACAACAATGACCGTTAATATCTCCCAATGTATAAAGTGGTGTTTAGCAGCTGGAGGCGGAAATGGCGATGATTTCTGTCTTGGTTTCTATATGGGGAAAGATACTGCCGCAACGACTGGTGACTCAGCTTGTCCATGGAACAGTACATGGTGCGGTTTTATAGTAGATAACATACGTGTACCTGCAAAAACTCCAACAGGACCGGTTGTGCATACAGAAACACAGATGTTGCCCTACCTTAACCTTTCAACAGGCTGTACAACAGTTAAATTCTCATGGCCAAATGCTACGGTCGGACAATTTGTTATCACTACCGAAATTCTCAATGCCGATGAAAACGCTGCAAACAACAAATGTATCCTAACCTACAACGTCATCAACCTGGCAATACCATTGACTAATCCGTATGAAGTAGACTTCACTGGAACAGGACCAAACCACTGGGTCGAAGAAGGCTGCTGTGGTGGATACCTCTGGATTGGTGACCCGGCTAACGGCATGTATGGTAATGACTGGGACCAAAGTCTAACCCTGAAAAACGCAACGGGTGGTCTAAACTTTGAGGGCCTTACAGCAAGAGTAAACCTCTCATTTGACGCATGGTATAATTTCAGCGATGATAATGACTATGTAATGGTCGAAATGAGCAGAGACGGCGGTCTGACTTGGAGCGATTATTGGGATCTATATGAAACGGCCCCAACTAATTATCAAGATTTCATTGGACCTCCTGGGATGTATGGAATGGAGGCATTAGCTACGCCCGGATGGTATCATTTCTGGATATCAACAGGCACGGCATCAGCTGTGATGCAGTTCAGATTCCACTTCCTGAGCAACGACACATGGGTAAACAGAGGATTCCTTCTTGATAACGTAAGACTCACAAAAGGTGCTGGCGTTAATGGAATTGGTGCTGTAAACGTCTTTGGGCCTGACCCCTGTACAAACCTTAACAACTTCCAAGCCGGTGCAACAAAATATGGCAAATGGTGGAGACAACCTGATCAATACTTCTACTCGCCCAAATGGCTTCCAACGACCGCAAGTTGGTACGGATGTTATAACCCCGCCACAATGCTGTACGAAAATAACCTAGACGATGCTCTCATCTTCAACTTAAGCATACCGACAGTGTTCTATGGATACCTCAACGGACTAGTGAGATACACTAATGAAAACACCTACGATTATTTATACGGGGATATCAGCGCTGATGGTGGGACAACCTGGTCTGGTTTCTTAGACTTGACTGGTGTCACAAACCTCACTGCCGTCGGACCATGGGACATGACAGGGATATCTGGTAGCAATGTCAAAGTCGCATTCGAATTTGTCAGTGACCCGGGAACTGTTAAAAAAGGATCCGCACTAGAGGGTATAACCTTCTACGGAATGCAAGATACCACCGCGCCAGTAACAACGATAACAATGACCGGAACATTTGACGAGACATACCACTACTACACATCACCAGTCATCATAACACTCACTGCGACCGATGATCTCACGGGAGTCGCTCACACCTACTACAAACTCGATGGAGTACAACACACCTACAGTGGACCTATCACTATAAGCGCCGATGGAACACACACATTCAGCTTCTGGTCAGTCGACAATAAAGGTAATGTAGAAGCAGTGAAAAGCATACCTGACTTCAGAATCGACCTGACTGGGCCAACTGTCACACTTACCAGCCCAACAACAGGCGGTCTCTACCTCTTCGGCAACCACATACTCGATCTTAAATCAGGGAAGACGATCTACATCTTTGGAGAAATACCAGTTGCAGCAACTGCAACCGCAAATGGAGCACCAATATTAGTAGTACGATTCTACGTAGATGGTACACTCTTTGCAGAAGACTCAACCGCACCCTACAGCGCAAGCCTGAGTATGAAACACAAAGGACCCTGTGACATTACAGCCAAAGCAGTCGATGTGCTAGGACATGAAGCCACAAGCGCGGCAGTCCACATAGATCGCTACTTCCATGTAGGACTATAGAGACAAACCACACAGAACACAAAAAAAGAGCGTAATACGCTCTTCTCTCTTTCTTTTTTTTAATTTTTTTTTATCATCTTTTATTTTTTCGTTTTGAATGATAACAATTACTGGAGAAGGGATAACCTGATGATGTTTTTAGGATACAGCGAGAGAGGTACCAGTTGATAAATTTCCTTCATATGGAGAAGAGATACGCAGAGAATTTCTTTTTCTTTTGAGACAAAGAACCGCAGGTGAATCAGCTCAAAACATCTGATGACTGGTTTTCTTGATGGCTGAAAGCAAAACGAATTGCTCAGAGGAATAGGTTTTTTCCATGTTTTCCATACCACTTACTCAGCTCTGAATCGTCTGGTCACCAGCAACAATTGAAAATCAGGAGGAAACAAGCAGAATCCAGCTCACACTGATCAACAAGAGTAAATAAGAATGAGGTGTAGAAGTGGATGATTCTTTTTTTTGGTGGAAATTTACGGGACGGAGATTTCACAGGATTGATTGACTTTGGGATCACGTGAAAAAAGATATATTTGTGGGGGGTGCATAGAGCAGAAGAGACACGGTCGAAAAAAAAACAGGCATCTCTCCCCCCTGTTTTTTTTCACGGTATATATTCGGAACGAGAGCCGATGAGATTGCTCCCGGTGATTTTCCGAAGTACAAGAGAGCTTCAACGAGACCACCTTCACTGACTGGGGGGGGATGCTTTCTCGCCTCATTTCTTCTGTGTCGTAATGGACGACCTGGTATGTTCGGTAACACACGTCCCCCCTCTCTCGACCAGCTGGTGGGGAAGGACCGGGTTGCTCCACATCGAAAACCGACAGGCAGGGTATAAAATCCCAAAAACAATGATTTGCTCTAAAACGATTTGCACACACTCTTATGCAGGAGACAAAGTCCCAAGTGGTACAAACTACGGGGGATCACACCTATAGAATGAAAGCAAAAGCGATACAGATAAACGGTAGGAGAGTCGTACGACTTTTTGTTTCATTGAACAATCATGGGAATGTGCAATGTTTATACCTCCAGCAGAGTAGATCGGGATGAAATCGCCCATGATCGTACGATATTCCAGACGATAGGGACATCGAGAGATGGCCCCGAAGAAGGCAAACGGTTGAGATACGAGGTAGAAAGGACTATCTGCTTACGGGCGTCATTTAATCGATCCACAGCAGGGCAAAATACCTGGCATTCGAATGCAGAGAAGCCGGGATTCGCCCTCCTCGAAATCGTCCTCGTGCTTTCATCTGTATATGCCGTGCTGACAAAACAGGATCGAGACTTCTGAAATGAAACATCGCTGGTGAGCTGCTGAGCTTGAGGATGAACGTATCTCATCTGTATAAAAAATCAGAGACCTAGAGGTAAAACAGACCATGGAAAGCATTCTTTATCGATACACGTCAACGAGGATCAAACAGAAAACAAAAGAGCATACAGCATAACAGCAATTCTAATAAAAATTTATATTAAAACTTTTATATAAACATTTGGCAGAAGATATAAATAACACAATCTCAATAGTAACTTACAACCATTAGAAACAATAAAAAAATAGTACAGTATTTACCTAATTAAGTTTCG
>Ga0209777_10005603_pt1 | contig 14384 bp, 15 predicted proteins | sample FrelakmetHBP12HB_FD_187147 | JGI IMG/M metagenome (GOLD analysis project Ga0209777, IMG submission 187147) | Freshwater lake sediment microbial communities from the University of Notre Dame, USA, for methane emissions studies -HBP12 HB (SPAdes)... | ecosystem: Environmental > Aquatic >...
TCTTGAGCATCCATGAACATCGGCAGGAATTGAATTCTTTCGTCGGGCAATGGAAAAGGGTGATCAACCAGATCAACAGGCTCTTTGGTTTCATCGGATACGGCATTTTGACTTCGGATTTGGGCGAGTTGGATATTAAATTCGCAGCTGATCCGATCATGAAGGAACATGATGTGATGGTTATTCCTACTTAGCTCGGGCAAGAATCCCATCAGCTTTCTTTTAAAATCCTCGCTTATCTCGTTTTTCTTTTCATTCATAAGATCCTTCCTATAATCAGAATAATCCAACTTTTTTTGCAAATCAACCCGATCACCTCAAAAACCTTAAGCCTGAGAAGGAAATCTCTATAAGGGATGACTGACTGGGTTTGACCAGTAATTGTGACTAAGGGGACTATTCCCCTATCACAGGATCGTGTTCTTGGGATAAAGAAATTAAAGACCAGGGCGTATTGAAAGAAGCGCAGAGTTAAGGTTTTAGAAATCAAACTAATGGAGATTTGGCATAACAGATTATGATTCAGTTGCTTTCCGCCCAATTTAGCGATAAAATGAAACCTCTTCAAAAGGGAAGGGGAGATCTTTGCATGAAGGGTGGAGTCTATACTAAAGAGAGGTGTCCTGTATGTGGAGTAAAATTTCAGAGGACCGGGGAGGATCTCCTGTGTTCAATCCATCAAACTCGGCCCCGAAGGGTTTACATTCAACTCTATGCTTCAGCATTTCATAAACACATCAACATATTTACTGACCGCCAAGGTTACCCATTCACTTCTTATGAACAAGCTGCAAGGATTCTAAACAAAATCCGGGCTGAAATAGACGAAAAAACCTTTGATCCTACCCGATATATCTCAGAGAAGTTAAGGCCTCTCCGATTCAACAACTGGTCAGAATCATGGCTGCGGAGAAAAAAAATTGAGGCCCAAAAAGGTTTAAAATCCCCGTCCTATTTGAAGGCAGTTAGGGTTTACGTCCGAAAGTTTCAAGAGCACTTTGGAGAGACAGATATTCGAGACATAGGAACCAAGGCAATTAATGATTTTTATCTCACCTTGAGTGCTTCACCTAAATACATTAAAAATATTCTTGATGGACTCCAGAAAATGCTTCAGGATGCACTTGACTGGGGCGACATTAGGCAGATGCCCAAGTTTCCAAAGATAGACGTTCCGGAGACCGATATCAAGACCATAGACCTGGATCTGCAGGACTCCATCATTAATAGCATCTCTGACCAAATGGACAGGACCTTTATACTTTTTTTGGCTCGTCTGATGCTTCGACCTTGTGAGCCACGTGCGCTCTACTGGGAGGATTTAGATTTTAAACATCATCGGGTGAAAATCAGAAGACATTACTCTTTAAATGAGATCCGGCCTGCTACCAAGTCAAAGAACATCAAGATATTGCCTTTGGACGGGGAACTTGAGCAAGCCTTACTGGCCCTTCCAAGGCATTTAACTTCTCCGTTCGTGTTTTGGAAGAAAAATGGCCACCCCTTTTCGGAAAGTTGGGCAAGGAAACTCTGGAAACGGGTTTGCAAGGAGATGGGAGTTGATATTGGATTATATCAAGGAACTAAACATTCATCCGCAACGGAACTGGCAGATAGGGAAGGGGTTGACATGGCCCAAGAGTTTTTGGGGCATACTAATCGGGCAATGACGAAAAGGTATGTTAGACAGAACCCTGAAAGGTTAAGGAAGGGATTAAGAGAAAATATGACACGCTATCCATCCGCTATCCATGATGAAAACTCTGGGAAATAGTGTTATTATAGCAAGTTGTTACAAAAGAGAGCGTGGGTTCGAATCCCACCCTCTCCGCCAAAAAATTTGCAAGGCAAATTTTACTGAATACCGAGGACATCTAATGGAGAAAAAGTTACGGTAAAATGTGTTAATTGTTAAAAGTATCTCGCCTTTGTTGAGATCACGGAGAGATGCCCGAGAGGCCGAAGGGGCACGATTGGAAATCGTGTATTCCGCTAATAACGGGATCGAGGGTTCGAATCCCTCTCTCTCCGCCATGTACATTGTAATGTAAATAATCGGAATGAGGGATGAGAACCCTTTCCCATTTTTAATGGGAATTGGTTCGGCGACCCGAAGGGGAGGCGGAAGGAGCGGAGCGGATGAGCACATCCCACCCTCTCCGCCAGAAAATTTGCTAAGTAAATTTTACAAAAAAACTTGTAACATTTAACTTACAACCGTTAAGAGTTAAAAGTTAATTGTTTAAGGTATTTCACTTCAAGTGAAATCTTGTTGATAGTCGGGTCCTGCGCAACAAAAGATTACAAACCCCGCCAGGTCCGGAAGGAAGCAGCGGTAGTAATCCCCTTTGTGTGCCGCAGGGGTGCCTGGCTATCAACAAGTTATTTATAGAATGAAAGCTGATGGCGGATAGCTGGCAGTTAGTAGCTTATGGCCAATAGCCCATAACCCAAAGCCTATGGCGAAAGAAGACACATCCTATTTAGTGTTGGCGAGAAAGTGGAGGCCGCAACTCTTTGAGGAGGTTGTTGGGCAACAACACATCACCCAAACTTTACAAAACGCCATTTCACAAAAACGGGTGGCTCACGCCTTTTTATTTACCGGAGCAAGAGGGGTTGGCAAGACTTCTACGGCTCGTATTCTGGCAAAAGCCCTAAACTGCGAAAAAGGTCCCCAAATTAATCCCTGCGGTCAATGTACAAACTGTCAAGAGGTTACCCACGGGACTTCGATGGATGTGATTGAGATCGATGGAGCCTCCAACCGTGGGATTGATGAAATTCGAGAGTTGAAGGAGAATGTCCGGTATACCCCGGCCAAGAGTCGGTATAAGATTTACATCATCGATGAGGTCCACATGCTAACCAAAGAGGCCTTCAATGCCTTATTGAAGACCTTGGAAGAACCTCCCCCACACATCATCTTTATCTTCGCCACCACCGAACCCCATAAAATCCCGGCCACCATCCTTTCACGATGCCAGCGATACGATTTTAAGAGAATTCCGTTTAGGGAAGTCATCGGGAGCCTGAAACGGATCGTGGAAGAAGAAAAGATCCAAATCAGTCAGAGAGGACTTCTTTCTATTGCCCAAGAATCCGAAGGGAGTCTGAGGGATGCTCAAAGTCTCCTCGATCAGGTGATCGCTTATGCAGGGAAAAATATCCGTGATGAAGATATTGCCGAGGTCCTGGGACTCATCGATCGTAAAATTCTCAACGATACCATAGAAGCCATTGTTAATAGGGATGTTGAACGGTGTATGGAGGTCATCGAGGTTGTCTACCACTTTGGATACGATCTCCAACATTTCTGTCGAGAGCTTCTTCAATATCTTCGAAATTTAATCCTCATCAAGGTCAGTCAACATCCAGAAGGGTTAATGGAATTGCCGGAAGAGGAATTGGAGTTATTTAAAAGACAGGCGGAGAAATTCCAATTTGATCAATTGAATCATCTCTTCAGTCTTCTTTTGAAAGGAGAACAAGAAATAGCACAGTCCACTTTTCCTCGGACCATGCTGGAGATGACATTGATTCGAATGGCCACGTTACGGCCCATCCTTCCCATCGATGAGATGATGAAGAAGTTGGAGGCCTTAGAAAATAAGGAACTGCCCAAAGGATGGAAGGAGAAAGAGCCCTCCCCTGCTTTAGGGAGAGTTATCCATTCAGAGGATCCGGAAAGAGACAAAGAAAAAGAAGAAGCATCACCCAAGAAGCGAGAGCAAACCAGTGAGGGAAAGGTTTTTGAAAAAAATGAGGATTTGCAGGATTTAAAAAAGGAAGAGGAGTTTGGTGGCGCCCCCCCCCAAATCTGGGAAGAGACTTGGAAAGGGTTGGTCGATTTTACACGAGCGAGGAACCCTATATTGGGTTCGTTCTTGGCCTTAGGAAATCTTGTTCATCTAAGCGATGAGAAGGTTGAGATTGGCTTCGACAAAGATTCGTTTCACTACGAGAGAATGTTGGAAAGGGAGAACCGAAACCAATTGGAGTCGATCTGTCATGATTATCTTCAAAAGAAGACGAAGGTGGTCATTTCACCGTTGAACCAGGGGGTAGGATCAAAGGGGAGGGTGATGTTCAACAAAGGAGAGACAACCCGCAATGAGTTGGAAAGACGATTAGAAAAACGAGAAGAAGAGAACCCCATCATCCAAGAGGCTCTTCGTCTCTTTAACGGAAAGATTGTAGAAGGGTAAACCCCGTTAGAAATTCCAGCGTGGCATTAAACCCCGGCGAAATTATTCTAAAATGTAACCCCGCCGGAGAGCAACGGGGTTACATTTCTAACGGGGTAAAAGGAGAAGCTCATGACAAAAGGTTTGGGAAACATATTAAAACAGGCTCAGCAGATCCATGCCAAAATTTCTCAACTCCAAGAGGAGATGGCTGGTAGAACGGTGGAAGCCAGTTCCGGAGGAGGCATGGTGAACGTCGTGATGAATGGGAAGCAGGAGGTCCTTAGCATCCGGATCGACCCAGAAGTGGTCAACCGAGAAGACATTGAAATGCTACAAGATTTAATTGTAGCGGCTGTGAATGAGGCCATCCGAAAATCCCAAGAGATGATGACAGAGGAGATGAAAAAGGTCACCGGTGGGCTCAATATTCCCGGCCTATTTTGAAGAAGGGAGTAGATTGAATGGCCCTTGCCAAGCCCATTGATCACCTCATAGAAGCCCTGACGAGACTCCCGGGAATTGGGAAAAAGACCGCTTCCAGACTGGCCTTCCATATTTTGCGGAGCAATCCATCAGAGGCTCAGGAGCTGGCCAGGGCAATTTTGGATGTAAAAGAAAAGATCCGCCTTTGCTCCGCCTGTTTCAATCTGACAGATGAAGATCCCTGCCGGATTTGCCAAGATGAGCGCCGATCCCGGGAGATCCTTTGTGTGGTTGAAGGACCGAACGACCTCATTGCCATCGAGAACACGGGCGTTTTTAACGGAAGGTACCACGTGTTACACGGTACAATTTCCCCTTTAGAAGGTGTTGGGCCCGATGACCTCAAGATTAAAGAACTGTTGAAAAGACTTCAGAGCGAAAAGATTTCCGAGGTGATTCTGGCCACCAATCCAACTGTCGAGGGGGGGGCCACCGCCCTTTATCTTACCGATCTCATTAAACCCATGGTTGTAAAAGTGACAAGGATCGCCTATGGAATTCCAATGGGGAGCGAGATTGAATACTCAGATGGGATGACTTTATCAAAAGCGCTTGAGGGCCGAAGAGAGATTTAGGATTTTTTATTGACATTTATATGGTTGCTTGTTAACGTTAACGCAACTAATTGAAAGTTCAGGTTATATATAGGTTATGAACCAGTCATGTTGTCTTAACTATTTGATTTTTTTAAATTTTTTATTATTGAAAAACCATCAAAAATATAGTATATTATAAATGTTTGAATAAATTCAGGAGAATAAGATGATTGAGATTAGATTTCACGGAAGAGGTGGCCAGGGAGCTGTAACTTCAGCGGAACTTTTAGCCCTGGCAGCTATTGAAGAAGGTAAGTATGCTCAAGCTTTTCCAAGCTTTGGTCCGGAGCGAAGAGGAGCGCCAGTACTTGCTTTCTGTCGGATCAGCGACCAACCCATTAAGATCAGAGCCAATATCTACGAACCCGATATCGTGGTCGTCCTTGATGCTTCCCTTTTAAAAATTGTCAATGTCGCCTCTGGCTTAAAGCCGGAGGGTATTCTGGTTACCACAAGCAATGATTCTCCTGAAAAAGTGAAAGAAGATCTGAAGATAAAAAACCGGATCGGAGTGGTGGACGCGGTCAAGATTGCAAGGGAGGTTCTTGGTCTTCCCATTACGAATACAACAATGCTTGGATCTTTGGTGAGGGCCTCGGGATTGGTCAAGAAGGAGTCTTTTGTGTCTCCTTTGAAGGAGCGGTTTGGCCGAATTGCCGAAAAGAACATTTCTGCTTTCGAAAGAGCCTATCAGGAAACCATCCTCATTCAATAAATTTCAATAATCCCCCAAACCCTCCTTTAGCCAAGGAGGGTTTGGGGGATATAAATTATTCAATTAGAAGAGGTAGAAAGGTATGACAAAACCTGAATCAGAATGGACATGGAAGGAATTGACAGTCGGAAACGTCATCTTAGAGCCTGGAAATGCCAGCCAATATCGGACGGGGGATTGGAAGACCCTTAAACCAGCTCTGAACAAGGAGCTCTGTATCCATTGTGGATTGTGTTACATCTTCTGTCCGGACATGGCCTATAACCTGAACGAAGAAGGTTATTTCATCGCGGACCTTTTCTATTGCAAGGGTTGTGGCATCTGTGCAAAAGAATGTCCCACCGGAGCCATCACCATGGTGCTGGAAGAGGAGGAGAAATAAATGGGAAAAAGGATTGGAATGGAGGTTTCAATCGCTGCCGCTGAAGCGGTCAAGCAGGCCAATGTGGATGTGATCTCAGCCTATCCCATTACGCCTCAAACGCATATTGTTGAGCATCTCTCAGAACTGGTGGCAAATGGAGAGCTCGATGCAGAATTCTTTTGTGTGGAATCTGAGCACTCCGCCTTGAGTGTCTGCGTGGGGGCAGCGGCGACCGGGGCAAGGACGTTCACCTGTACGAGCTCTCAGGGGTTAGCCCTGATGAGTGAGATCACTTATATTGCATCGGGGTTGAGGTTACCGATGCTCATGATTATTTCGAATCGAACGCTTTCCGCTCCCTTGAGCATATGGAACGATCACAGTGATGTGATGTCCATTCGGGACTGTGGGTGGATCCAATTCTTTATGGAGAATGGCCAGGAGGTCTATGATCATGTGTTTGTGTCCTATCGATTAGCGGAGGATAGAAATGTTCTCTTTCCTGTCATCATCAATATGGATGGATTCATCCTCAGCCATGTGATCGAACCGATTGAACTGATCCCTCAAGAAAAGATTGATCAATATCTTCCTCCTTATCAGCCCGTTCATAGTCTGCACCCTGATCATCCGGTCACCATGGGTGCTTTTGCGCTTCCGAGTATTTTTGCAGAGGCTAAAAAAGCCCAGGAGGAGGCTCTTCGATCTTCGATGCCTAAGATCTTAGAAACCTGGAAGGCCTTTGGAGACATGACAGGAAGGTATTATCATCCCGTCGAGACCTATAAAGCAGAGGATGCCGATACCCTACTGGTCACCATGGGAAGTTGTGGTGAGACTGCTTCTGTAGCCGTGGATAAGATGCGGGAGGAGGGAAGATCTGTTGGGCTTGTGAAAATTCGGCTCTGGCGTCCTTTCCCTTTTGATGATTTGAAAAAGGCCACCCTCCATGCAAAACAGTTGGTCGTGATCGACCGGGCAATCTCTGTTGGGGCTTGTGGACCTGTTGCATCGGAAGTGAAGGCAGCCCTTTACGGGAAGGACCAGAGACCATCCGTGTATAACTTCGTGGCAGGGATTTCAGGAAGGGATGTGACTCCTTCAGACTTCATCAAGATGGTGGATAAGGCTGAAATCGAGATTGAAGAAGGAAATAAAGAAGGTTTCGAAATTTATGGGGTGAGAGGATGACTGAAAATTTAAATGTTTTTGCAGTTCGGACTTTGACTCAAAAAGAATACTTTGCACCAGGCCATCGGTCCTGTCAGGGATGCGCCGAGGCATTGGCAGTGAGATTAGTTGCCAAAGCATTGGGAAGGAATGTGATCATTGCTGCGGCCACGGGCTGTATGGAGATCGTCTCTTCTCCGCTTCCCTACACTTCATGGAGGGTGCCCTGGTTCCATGTGGCTTTTGAGAATACTGCAGCCGTTGCCTCGGGCATCGAATCAGCCTTAAAGGTCTTGATGAGAAAGGGGAGAATTCCTCGTAAGAAAATAGTCACCCTTGCCATGGCTGGAGATGGCGGGACAGCAGACATTGGACTCCAAGCCCTTTCAGGTGCCCTTGAGAGAGGTCACAACTTTCTCTACGTCTGCACCGACAACGAGGCCTATATGAATACCGGTATCCAGAGGTCCTCCTCGACGCCTTTTGGTGCCTCCACGACCACCTCTCCTGTTGGAAGGGTTCAAATGGGGCAGATCACATGGAAAAAAAATATGCCTGCTATCGCAGCGGCTCATAATATTCCTTATGTGGCCACAGCCTGCCCCAGCTATCCAATCGACTTGGTGCAGAAAGTGAAGAAGGCAGCTGATATGGAGGGGCCTGCTTATGTCCATATTCTTTCTGTTTGCCCTACCGGATGGAGGTCGGCACCAGAACTTTCGGTCAAACTGGGTCGGTTGGCTGTAGAGACAGGGATTTTTCCTATTTATGAGGTTGAGAGAGGTCAATATCGTTTGAATATTGATTTCCCGAAATTGAAGCCTATCAAGGAATACATCAAACTTCAGGGTCGGTTTCGCCACCTCACGGATGACATGATCGAGGAGATTGAAAAAAGAGTTCACAAGGAATATGAACAGTTGAAAGAAAAGGCAGCAAAAGGAGTTTAGAATGACCCGCTCAGAGATCGAGGCCATCATTGACCGATACGAAGGGAAAGAGTCTTCAATTTTAGCGATACTTCAGGATATTCAGGCGAGAGAGAAATACTTGCCAAAAGAGACGCTCGAACACGTGGGAGAGCGTCTCCGCATCCCCATAAACAAGATTTACAGAATTGCCACGTTTTACAGAGCCTTCAGCTTAACACCTCGGGGGCGACACGAGATCGTTGTCTGTCTCGGGACGGCCTGCCATGTCCGGGGAGGTGTCCGGATTGTTGACCGATTGACGGTAGAACTGAGGATCCGTCCAGGGGAGACAACGCCGGATAGGAAATTCACTCTTGAGACGGTAAACTGTCTGGGAGTTTGTGCTTCCGGACCTATTATGGTCGTTGATGGCCATTACTTTGGGAAGATGAACTCAGCGCAAGTGAGGGGAATTCTGGATCAATTTGATACGGATAAGAAGGAGAGTTTGAATGGGAAGAATTAGTTCTCCACAGGCATTGGAACAATTCCGGAACGAGATTCTGAGCAAAAGAGATCCCAATCAGCCCTGTATTACGGTTTGCGCCGGGACTGGGTGTCATGCCTCAGGATGCCATCAGGTGGTCGAGGCATTCAAAAAAGTTCTTCAGGACCATTCAGAAGGTCATCGATTCAACCTTCGGATGACTGGCTGCCATGGATTCTGTGAGAAAGGTCCTTTGGTGGTCATTCATCCCCAAAAGATCCTTTATCAACGGGTCAAACCAGAGGATGCTCCCAAGATTTTTGAGGAAACAATCCTCAGGGGAAAGATCTTGGAATCTCTTCTTTATGAGCATCCGACAACCGGTGAGAAGATTACCCATGAAGATGACGTACCCTTCTATAAGAAGCAGATGCGTATTATCTTCGGGAACAATGGAAGCATTGACCCAACTCAGATTGAAGATTACCTGGCGGTGGGAGGTTATCGAGCCTTAGCAAAGGCCTTATCCTCGATGCACCCTGATCAGATCATTCAAGAGGTAAAAAAGGCCAATCTGAGAGGCCGAGGGGGCGGAGGGTTCCCTGCCGGGTTAAAGTGGGAAACTTGTAAAAAGGCACCTGGAGATATCAGGTATGTGGTTTGTAATGCGGATGAAGGAGACCCCGGTGCTTACATGGACCGAAGCCTTTTGGAGGGAAACCCCCACAGCGTTCTGGAGGGGATGATCATCGGTGCTTATGCCATTGGGGCTTATGAGGGATATGTTTATGTCCGAAACGAATACCCACTGGCCGTGATCAATATCGGGATTGCCATTGAACAGGCAAGAGAACTGGGCTTTCTGGGAGAAAATATCCTTGGATCAGGTTTTAACTTTGATGTCAAGGTCAGTCGTGGAGGTGGCGCCTTTGTTTGTGGTGAGTCGACTGCGCTTATGGCATCGATTGAAGGAAATGTTGGAGAGCCTCGAGCCAAGCACATCCACACCGTCATCAGTGGCCTCTGGGATCGCCCCACCAATTTGAATAATGTGGAGACCTGGGCCAATGTGCCTGTTATCATTGATCGCGGTGCGGACTGGTACGCTCAAATTGGTACGGAGGGGAGCAAAGGGACCAAGATCTTTTCTCTCGTCGGTAAGGTTAACAATACAGGCCTGGTTGAAGTTCCGATGGGAATCACCCTTCGCGAGGTCGTCTATGAGATGGGAGGAGGCATTCCAGGAGGAAAGAAATTCAAAGCCGTTCAAACCGGAGGGCCTTCAGGAGGGTGCATCCCTGAGTCCCTGATCGATCTCCCCGTCGACTTTGACCGGTTGACCGAAGTTGGATCGATGATGGGCTCTGGTGGAATGATCGTCATGGATGAATCAACCTGCATGGTCGATGTGGCCAAATATTTTACGAACTTTTTGAAAGACGAATCATGCGGAAAGTGTACCTCCTGCCGGGAGGGGACTAAAAGGATGCATGAAATTCTGACGGAGATTACAGAAGGAAGGGGAACGATTGAGCATCTTGATCTCTTGGAGGAATTGGGATGGGTGACGGCAGAGACCTCACTATGCGGTCTAGGCCAGACAGCTCCCAATCCCGTCCTTTCTACCATCCGTTACTTCCGTGACGAATATCGGGAACATATCATCAACAAGCGATGTCCTGCAAAGGTCTGTCGGGTCCTTCTCGAATATCGTATCCTCTCCAATGTGTGTACGAGGTGTGGCAGATGTGCAAAGGTCTGCCCGGAAAAGGCAATCACTGGAAAGAGGAAGACGAAGAAAGAGGAAGGGGAGCCTTTCAAAATCGACGCAGAAAAATGCGTTAAATGTGGGATGTGTTTTGAGACCTGTAAGTTTGAAGCGATTGAAGTTGAATGAACCAGTCCCAAAAAATATTGACAAGGCGATTATCAGATAATCAGGGAACCGGGATGAAGGACATCAGGAAATTCGGGCATCCGGTAGCGGATTGTCGGCCTGATATCCTGATAATCTGGTAGCCTTAAGAATCGGAGTAGGAGGAGTAGTTTATGATCCCTTTTTCAATTGATGGTCAACCCGTTGAAGGGAAAGAAGGCGGGAATCTTTTAGAAGTAGCGCTTGACTCAGGAATTGAAATTCCCCACCTTTGCTACAACGAATCGGTGAAGCCCTACGGAGCTTGTCGCCTTTGTCTGGTGGAGGTGGTGAGAAATGGAAGGTCGAGGATGACCACTTCCTGCACCTACCCCGTCATGGAAGGGATAGAGGTGTTTACCCAGACGGAGAAGGTATTGCGAGCTCGTCGAATGATTATCGAACTCATCTTAGCCATGTGCCCCGGAGATAAATTGATTCAAGATATGGCCAAGGGGATGGGAGTGAATCAGGTCCGATTCAAACAAGAGGACAAAGATTGCATCCTATGCGGTCTTTGTGGAAGGGTCTGTGACGAAGTCGTAGGGGCCAATGCCATCCAGTTCGCCTTTCGAGGAGACCGAAGGGAGATGATCCCTCCTTTTGGGGGAGAGGCCATGAATTGTATCGCATGTGGTGCCTGTGTGATCGTCTGTCCTGTCGATGTGATCCGGATGGAAGAGGAAGGAGATGAGCGGACGATTATCCGGTGGAAAAGAACATTAAAGATGAAACAATGCAAGATCTGCGGGAACTATTTCGCTCCCTGGTTTCAGTTGGAGAAGTTTAAAGAGCAGGTCAAACTTCCCAAAGAATTTTTTGATGTCTGCTACACCTGTCGGACTTGAAATCTCTGCTCAATTCGAGTATATTCTTTTTAAGAGGCATGTACTATAGGAGGTGATGGGTATGACCCTTGTGAAATGGGAACCCTTCCGAGACCTAATGGTAATGCAAGATCGGATGACCCGACTCATTGATGAGACTCTTTCCCGTTTTTGGAAAGAGGATATTGTTCGGGGAGTTTGGGCCCCTCCTGTGGATATTCTGGAGAGAGGAAACGAGGTGGTTTTGAAAGTTGACCTCCCTGAAGTGAGTCAAAATGAGATTGATATTAGAGTAGAAGAGAACACCCTGATCATCCAAGGAGAGAGAAGGTTTATCAAAGATACCCCTGATGAAAATTACATCCAGATTGAAAGACCTTATGGAACCTTTCGTCGGATCTTCAACATCCCGAGAACGATTGATCCGGAGGGAATTAAGGCTTCTTACAAAGATGGAGTGCTCCGAGTTATCCTTCCCAGAAAATCAGAAACCCAACCCAAGCAGATCGCCGTGGAACCCAAGTAAATCAGGTAGGTCAAAGGGGCCCCTTTTCAAAAGGCCCCCTTTTTGCGGGAAAGTCCCGCTTATGAGCGGGACTTTCTTAATATTATTACCTTACGCGGAAGCCCCGTCCTGTAGGGCGGGAGGCTTCATTTCTTAGGAACCTTCTTCCAGTCTGCCAAAAACTTTTCGATACCAATATCCGTCAAAGGGTGCTGAGCCAACTGCTCAATCACTTTATAGGGAATCGTTACCACATCCGCTCCGATGAGAGCTGCTTCCAGGACATGAATGGGATGACGAATGCTGGCGACGATCACTTTAGATCCAAACCCATAGTTTTTAAAAATCGTAACAATCTGTCCCACCAGATCCATTCCCGTCTGTGAAATGTCATCCAATCTTCCGATGAAAGGGCTGACATAGGTCGTTTTAGCTTTGGCAGCGAGAAGGGCTTGGGTTGGGGAAAAGACTAAGGTTGTGTTCGTCTTAATCCCTTCCGAAACTAATACTTTGATCGCCTTTAAGCCTTCTACCGTCATGGGGATTTTGACCACGATGTTGTCCCCCCTCTCAGCAAGGTTTCTGGCTTCTTCGATCATTCCTTCAGCCTTTAGACTCAAGACCTCCAAACTGATGGGAAGCCCTTGGATAATTTCACAAATCTCTTTGATCAGGGAAGTAAAATCTCTGTTTTCCTTGGAGATCAGGGTGGGATTTGTGGTGACGCCATCGATCACTCCCATCTCATAAGCCTTCCGGATCTCGCCGGGGTTAGCCGTGTCGATAAAGAATTTCATTCTGATCCTCCTCGTTAGATAAAAATAGGTGGTAGGGAATTTCTCCCTACCACCTACATGTCGATCCTTAAAACATAGACGGTCCAATTATGGAATCACTTTAAATTCCACCCTCCTGTTTTTGGAGGCACCCTCTTGAGTCTTATTGTCTGCCACTGGTTTTGTGCTTCCGTAGCCTTTGACCACTAATCGACTATCCGGAATGTTGAATTTATCCTGAATATATTTCTTGGCGCTCAACGCCCTCTTTTCCGATAGCTTCTGGTTTGCCTTCTCCCTTACCGATCCATCTGTATGGCCTCCAATTTCTACTTTGATATTTGGATTTTCCTTCAGAATCATCCCATTCTGATCCAAGGCCTTCGCTGCTGTCGGAGTAATATTCGTCTTATTGGGATCGAAATAGATCGTATCAAGCACTGCTGGTTTTGGTGCTGGTGCTGGTGCTGGTGCCGGTGCTGGTGCTGGTGCCGGTGCCGGTGCCGGTGCCGGTGCTGGTGGCGCTGGTGCGGGTGGTGCTGGTTTTTCGCAAGGCGTCAGTTTCAAAGCCTCTAAAGATTTCTCTTTAACAATATTAATTGAATTCACTTGTTTGTCTAAATAAGGAGAACATCCATGCCCTATTTTTTCATAATGGTCCAGTAGGGCTAAGTAGGCCTCAGCCGTAGCATACTGACAGGGTGCACACTTCTTTGCACCCGCTAAGGTAGCTTTATTGAAAAGTTCTCGATCCTCATTAATCGCTTGCTTTTGGTTCATGGTTAGTTCAGCACATCCTGAGACGATCATCGCCCCCAGGATGAGAATTATTAATGTCATCCATTTCCGATTCATATTCATACTTCACCCCCTCTCTTCTTTGCTAGATTATTTTTTCTTGACTTGAGATAAACCGGCTTCTGCAGCCGATTTTGAACGAGTTGCAAATTCCTTCGATTTTTCCCAGCTGTTTTCCGCTAATACAAATTTGGAGACCTCTAAAAAACTTTCGGCACTGCAATACTCGTAAGGAGCCAGTGTTGCTCCTCCCGCTCCCTTCAATTCAGCAGTCGCTTTTTCTGCTGCTTTAATCTCATTTCGTGCGGCGAAATAGGCACATCCGGAAACAGATAAGGAAAAGAAAACCAGAACCAGCAGTAATGTGAAAGCCCTTTTACTCATAGAGTCACCCCCTTTCAACTTTTATAAGTAGGATTTCTAAATTTTTCATAACATAACGAACCTATTTGACTTTGTCAACACTTTTTTTTATTTTTTTTGATTCCATTCATATAATTTTCCATACATTCCTGATTACAAAAGTAAACCAACCTCCCATTATCTATTGGGAATATTTGGGATAAGCACCAAATCCCAAGCACCAAATAACCAATAAATCCCAATCATCCAAATTCGAAACTAAATCTGTTTGGTCATTTGGAATT
>Ga0209777_10005604_pt1 | contig 14383 bp, 17 predicted proteins | sample FrelakmetHBP12HB_FD_187147 | JGI IMG/M metagenome (GOLD analysis project Ga0209777, IMG submission 187147) | Freshwater lake sediment microbial communities from the University of Notre Dame, USA, for methane emissions studies -HBP12 HB (SPAdes)... | ecosystem: Environmental > Aquatic >...
ATAAAGGTGCGAATCCCTGTGAAATTTGTTTGGATAATCAGGCACAGGGTTTCGTACCTTTATCTTTCGTGTATAATAGCACTATGGGAGAAACTCCCGAACCTCCAGGGCATCCTCGTAATTGTCAATGTGATTTGGAATATGACCCTGATGAATTAGCAACTTCATACCTAGAAGGCAACTTTAATCCTTGGTATGGTGATTGAAAGGAGAATTATAAATGAAAGAATATAGAACAATAATCAGAACAGTTTCAAGTGTTCCTGCTCCTCAAGATGGAGCTTTTAGTTCCGCTCAAGTAGATGCTGAAATCGCCTCTATGCTTGTAGCTGGATGGACACTAGACTCTACCCACTATTTAGGGCAGATGCCAACAGAAGGTGTGATTCCTTCTCAACGGTACATTTTTGCATGGATGTTCACCAAATAACTGTCCTCGATTGGATGGTTGTAGCTGTCCTTGGGAGGTTACTTGTGTTTATGTTTCACAAGTCACCTCTCTCTGGATGGCTGTATTCAAAATCTTCTGTACTTGAAAAAATTTTTACCTGTGGATTTTGTGCAAACTTCTGGTTTTATCTGTTAGTTATTTCTTTTTTAAGAATAAATCTGACAAATTTTACCTATATTCCCGTATTAACTGAAGTTTTTGGCGCAGTTTTAACTGCCTTTGTTGTGTGGATGTTTGAAACTGGATACACTGCTCGGTTTGGAACAATCAGTATTGTAGGAGGAAATGAATCTGATGAATGAGAAAATTCCTATTCTAACTGACTTTTCTTTCATTATTACTAAAGCCAGTTATGATGCCAAGACAGGTGAAAGACGTTGGATGGCGACCACTTCGGATACAGGAATGGATTTACGTAATCAACGCATGTCTTTGGAGTTGTTCAATGATTTTATTAGACGAGCTAAGACAAGTCAGCAAATTCCTGTAGAATTCCAATCGGAATATTTCAAGGGCGGAATGCCCTATGTTTCTGTAAGTCATTATCCTGATTTTGATGGTCAGGGTTCTGTAGGAGAAACAAAGGAACTGTATGTAGATGGAAACCGACTGAAAGCAAAAGGAATTTTTAATAATACGCCTTTGGGAATTAAAGCATTTGAGGCTATTTCTAAATCCATTCATGATAAAGAATCAAATCCCATTAGAATTTCCATTGGATTTTTAGATTGGAAACATACTCATGGGAATTCTGTTTTTACTCGGAAAAGTCTTTACGATTTATGCCCTATTTGTACAAAAACAAAAGAAAATGTGGTATTCTTAAGTGGACAATTAATACATTTAGCCTTAACAAGAGTTCCAGTTAATCAGAGAACTATAATTGAAGCGGAGGTAGAGAAATCTATGACTACACGTAAAGAAGATGCTGAATCTATTGTAGGTAAAGATGAGGCTGAAAAACTTGAAAATTTGGCTCACACTCAGGCTGAACAGAGTGAGGCTATGGTAGAAAAATCTGAGGAAAAAATTATTCCTGAAACTGTTCCCAGTCCTGCGCCTGTTATAGAAGAGGCAGAAGTTATTCCTGAAGGAATGCCAACTACATTCACTGAAGATTGGGCAACTTTTAAATTGCCTGATGAGGAAAAAGTTCTTTTTGATGCGGAACAGGAAGCCATCGTGGAAAATGCTACAGCACGAAAGGATGTAACTCCTGCGGATAAAAAGGCTGCTGAAAAGAAATATGGGGATGTCAAATATGCCGATGAAACAAATAAGAAATATCCCATTGATACTGAGGAACATATTCGGGCAGCTTGGAATTATATTCATCAAGGAAAGAACGCTGCAAAATATAGTCCCGAAGAAGTAAAGACTATTAAATCAAAGATTGAGTCGGCATGGAAATCGGTTATTGGTGGAACTCCTCCTGCTGCTGAAAAAAAGTCAGAAACCGAATTAGTAGTTGAAAAACAAATGGATTCTCCTGTTCCTGTCGTAGTGGTGGATGAACCTGCTCAATATTTGCCCTTTGCTGGTGCAACTTCATGGAAAGATGCACAAGACTGGATTGATACTCAAAAAGAGGAAGGACAGTTTCAAGATGCTTGGTACTTGTTCCAGTCCATTTCTGACAATATTATGAAAAGTGAAAACGATGAGTTGCCCGATAAAGCAAAAGCATTGAAAGCTTTAATGGGAGATTTTCAAAAGAATATAACTATGAAATCTTTTGCAATCTTGAGTAAGGTGGAAGAGAAATTGTTATCCGAACCTACGCCAATTGAAGTACATCCTTTAGATGGTGTTATGGATGAATTGAAATCACTGTATACTGACACCGTGTCACAGAAAATAACTGAAGAAGAAAAACTTCAGAAATTACAACCTGCTTTTGAAAATTTCGCTTTGGTTATCAGAAGTTTAGTGAAGGAAACTCCCAAAGGAGAATTCGTTGAATCTCTGAAACCCTCTGCTGAAATTGTTGAAATGAAAACCATGATAGAGTCTTTGCAGACTGGCATGAAGTCCATAGTAGATAATGTACAACTGCTTATGCAAACGAAGTCTGGCGCAGTAGCCCGCCCTGCTGTTCCTGCTCCTCGTAACCTCGTTCCCACGAACTTGGTAAAGAAAGCAGATACTTCCCTAACACCTAAACTTGATGCTATAATTAGAAAGTCTGTTGGTATTATATAACTGGTTAAGCCCATTCGTGGCGACAGCAAACATTAGTAACATGGAGGTATGAAATGGGTGAAAAAGTATTGGATATGAAAGATGGTGGTGCTTTCGTTCAGGAAGCTGCTGACCCTATTATGAGTCCTGCGGTAACTACTCCTGGCGATTTTACTGCACAATTTCCTACTCCTCTTGACCAAACCGAAATCATCGCCATGTGCGAGGAAGTTTCCTTGCTTCAAACCTTGCCTGAACAAATGACAGGGTTGAAATCATATTCTTGGAGAGAGTTGAACGAATTGGAATTCGCCAGTGGATGCCAATATATTGGTTTTGCTGACGGAACTTGTCCTGAAGAGTATGTACATGACGGCGATAATATGTCGGTAGATTTGAAAAATATTGGTGCTAAGAAATCCTTGACCATCAGCGACATTATGCACTCTGTTGCTTCTATCGGTGCGGGATATGGCATCAATCGTCTTGTAGGTGGCACTCCTTCCAGTGAAGGTCTTCCTGGTGGAGCACAGTCTCCTACATTTTTGCAGGAAACTATTGCTGACCTGAAAGCAAAAGAAGTTCGTCTGGGCATGACTTTGGTTATGAACGGATGGGATAGATTGCTCGCTCAGGGTGATGTTACTAACAATGCCCTTGAATTTGATGGTATTGCTAATTGGGATACTCGTTCAGGATGCACTTTCCACACTAATACTGTTGGTGCTTCTGGCACATTCTCTGCTGCCGAGTTTGATAGATGGCTAATGGAATCCTGTGCACATCCTACTCACTTGTTTGGTCATCCTTCTGCAATGCAGGAACTCTTAAATGCTTACTTTACTTTGGGTGCGGGAGCATACTCTCCTCAGCAATTCATCAATATTCCCAATGGAACTCGAATCACTCCTGGATTTAATTTTGCAGGATTCGTCAATACATCTATTGGTCGTTTGACTGTTGTTTCTGACAGTAACTTCGCTCGTACTACACAAGGTTCTCGCTTTGTTGCTCACATTTATGCCTTGAGAATGACTCACAATGGCGAACCTCTGGTCTATCGTTTGACTCAGATTCCATTGGCGTTGAAAGACCTTGTTCCGGGATGTACTGCCATCTCCTTTGAGATTTGGTCTAAGACTGCTTTGGTCATCAAGAACTGCTGTGCTCATGGAGATTATACTGGTTACTTTACGGGCAGTATCGCTACAACCTGTCCTGTTATTGGTAGTTGTTCTGAGCAGAACACTATCGTGGGCAATCCAGGTCGTGACTAGACATAAGTAAATAATTAGAGAGGAGGAGCAATTCTCCTCTCTTTTATCAAAATAGAAAGGAGACAAGATAAGATGAAAGAAACCAGTAATTTTTATCTTGGTGCATGTTTCTTGGCGTGCGGAGCGGTATTAGAAGATGTTGATTATGCTGACCCACGTCATGTTATATTTAAATTCTCTGGAAACAATCTGGAGGATGTAGAACATCAATGGGATTGTAAAACTTTAACAATCAATGCTCGTGAGTATGCAGACGCTATTCGAGAAATGAAGATGAAGATTCATCAAAAATGATTACAAACGAACAGGGTCAAATTGCTGTAGTTTATGGTCAATCCATTCCAAAGGTAATTGATGTGAATGGTAAAGGATATGCTTTTGTAGTAAAATCATGTATTAGTTTGGCGTGGATAGATATTCCTGATGTGGCAAAGATTTTAGCCATTACAGGTAGAGGTTGTTGTGGAAATAAGCATGCTCAAATATTTGCCTATGCATCTACCAGTCAAGTTCAAGTTTGGAAAACAGGACACTATTAATTGGAGGTCAAATGAATGTATTAACTAACTTGTTGCTCGCTGCACCTTTTTTTGTAGCAATAATTATCTCTATTGTTGAAGGATTGAAGAAAATCGGTGTAAAAGATGTTGGAAGTTTTGTTTCCAGTATGGTGATAGGTTTGGCGTTGGGTTTGGGATATAGTTATGCTCTTGCTCCTCTTACCACTTTCGGAGGATGGTTTTTCTCAGCGGTATTTGGTCTAATTTTAGGATTGACCGCTAGCGGATTATATGTGGGTGTTCAAAGTGCTCAAGAATCTGCATTGAAAAACGTTAGTTAATTTATTTTGGGAGAATAAGATATGAAAATAGGAGTTCTTGGTTCACAAGGAAGATTGGGAAATGCCCTAGTTGAAGACTGTGGATATTTCCCAATTTTTGCTGATATTACTAATCTCAACGATTTACAAGAAAAGATATATCAAGTCAAACCCGACTTGATTATTAACTGTGCTGCTTTTAGTATTTCTGAAGAGGTATATGTCCCAATAATGTCAATTTTGGGTACGAGAAGTATTACATTCTCAGATTTATGGAAAGAACAAAGTAGGAAGAATAGTCCGATTAAACTTGATAAAGATATAGAAGTGATAACTCTCAGAGGAAATCAAACAAAAGCTCTTTCTTTTTATTGTGGAGAGGGTCAATGGTTGCCTATTAGAAAGGTAATCAGACATTGGTATAATGGAAATATGATTAAATTAGAACAAAAATGGGGGGAGATTGTAGCTACTCCTAATCATTCCATATATTCTGCTAATTTATCTTTGTCAGTTCCTCAAGATAATCCTGAATTATTGGCAGTAAGAACAATAAATTTTAGACAAAGAAAAACTTCTAAATCATTTAGTTATGACCGTTTACTAATTTATGCAGCATATATAACTGAAGGGAGTACTTATTTTAATAGAGCAAATGATTCATACGTAACTTCAATTTCCCAAGCAGATAGAGATTGGTTGAAAGAAGTTGGAGAAGCTCTAAAAAGAGAATTTGGAGTTTCGTATTCAATAACTAATAAATGTTGGGGAGCATATAATTTAGTTGTATCAAATAAAAATCTTTTTACTCTATTACGAAAAGAGTGTGGATATAAAAGTGAAAATAAACAATTTGCTTCTACTATATTTGACCTTCCAATAGAACAAATTATGTTCTTTTGGAATGTTTTATTATTTGGGGATGGAACTCCAGATGGAAGATATGTCACTACTTCCTACAAATTGGCAAATCAACTTTCTTTATTGTTATCTATTTTAGGTAAGAAATTTAAAATAGTTGCCTCAAATCCCCTGAATAAAAAGAAGAGTTGGGAATTCAAAACTAATTTAGAGAATCATATTGGTTTAGTAAATAAAAAAATCTCATATATAAAATATTCTGGATGGGTATATGATTTGGAAATAGATAAATCCCATAACTTTGCATGTGGAATGGGAAATATAGTATGTCATAATACAGATGTAGATGGCTGTGAAATAAACACAGATAAAGCATATAAAGTGAATTTTACAGGAGTTGCCAATTTACTTAAAGTTTTTCCAGATAATATCATTCATCTTAGTACAGATTATATTTTTAATGGAAGAAAAGGCAACTATCCTGAATGGACTGAACCTGCTCCTTTGGGATATTATGGTCTAACCAAAATGGGAGCAGAACAGTTGGTTAGAATGTATGCTAAGACGTTTACTATTGTGCGTACTACTATCCTTTTTGGAAGTCAAAAGAAAAGTGATTTTGTACAAAATATTTTGAAACAGTTAGATGAGGGAAAACCTTTTACAGTAACAACGGCATTCAAAGGTAATCCAACATATGTTCGAGATTTAGCCAAAGCCTTTGAGAAGTTGATTGAACTGTCTTCTCGACCTAACGTTATTAATCTTGCCAGTTCAGACATTCTCAATCGTTATGAGTTGGCGGTGAAGATCGCTGAAGTTTTTCAGAAAGATGTTTCTCTCATTTCTTCTGTGAATACTTTTACAGGAATTGCCAAACGACCCAGAAATGCAGGATTGGATACATCTTTAGCTAAAACAATTGGACTTCCAATTCATTCTGTTCAGACTCATCTTCTGGATTTTAAGAGAGATAGAAAACTATGGAAATAGAACTTTCGATTGTTTTACTTACTTATAATCATTGGGAATTGACATTACCTCGATTGGTCGAACTAACTCAGAAGATGCCTTGGGAAGGCGCAGAATTGGTTTGGGTAGACAATGGTTCAACAGATGAAACTACTTTGCAAGGTACAACCTTCTGGAATCAACATTTTGATAAACCTTTTCAATATCTACGTCTTAGTCCCAATTTGGGATTTGATGGAGGATTCAATGCGGGAGTGGCAAAAGCCAAAGGTAAAAATCTCCTACTATTGAGTAATGATGTCAAGATTAACAATTCAAGTTTTGTTAATGATATACTATCATTAGTAAAGAATGATGATAGAATATTGTTGGGTGGAAGAATTTTACAACATGATACTGGGTGGAACGTTTTTGAGGTAGAAGATAAAAAATATCTAGTACCTTATTGTGAAGGATATGCGTTAGCTCTCACTAGAAAGGCTTGGGATGATTTGGGAGGGTTTGATCCTCTCTACCATCCTTACGATTTTGAAGATGTAGATTTATCTCTGACAGCATTGAGTAAAGGATTTATTCTTGCCGAAATGCCCTCAGAATGGTTTACACATTTTTGTGCCAAAACGATTAATCAACCTGATAGGTCAATAATTTCTTTAGCAAATCGGGAGAAGTTCTACAATAAATGGAAGGAAAATTTTGCAAAAGTTTTGAAGGAGTACACATCGTGACAAGTCAAAAATCCGCATTTACCGTTTCTTTGGAAAAATATTTTGATTCAAAGTTTGCTTATTTAGAGAAGTGGATAGCAGAAAAATTTACTGCGGTTGAAAAGTCCACTGAATCCTCTCGGGTATCTATGGAAAAACGACTGGAAGGAATGAATGAATTTCGTGACACTCTTAGAGATCAAGCCTCTCAGTTTGTTACTAGAAATACGTTAGATGCACAACTGACAAACATATCTAAAGATTTGCAACTATTAAAAGAAAATAAAGCTAATATAGAAGGTAAAGCCTCTATGACCAGTTTTTATATTTCTATTGGAATAGCTGTTTTAAGTTTCATTCTTGCAGGAATTAAATTGTTTATTAAATGAGAAAGGAAACATGAAAAATAAAATAAAGGTAGTTGTATCTACAATTTTTTATCCGGTAACTATGGCAAGATGGTTTATTAATGCTTTAGAACGTAGAGATGACATTGACTTAGTTACTGTGGGGGCATTTACAAACAACTGGATACCTTGGAATCATGGCATGTACCTTCCCATGAAGTATGTTTATGCTCCAACGATTCCTTTACCTTTTCCCCCTCAACCTCATCAAGACCCAACTTTAATTGAACACCAGATTTCTTTTCATCCTGACCTATGGATTCAGATAGATGCAGGATTTCATTTCTCACGCCGACCAGAAGCTATTCATTCTGTAGTTATAGCTACTGACCCTCATGTTCTTTCTCCTCAATATGAGGAATGTAGAACCTATGCTGACATCTTTTTTAATATGCAGAAGTTTTATATGAAACCTACTGACGTTTATTTACCCTATGCTTATGACCCCATCCTTCATGCCTCTATGCCAGAGATTGAAAAGAAATATGATGCTTGCTTGATTGGTTTGCAATATCCCCAACGAAATCAATTGGTTCAGGCATTGCGTCAAATAGGACTAAATGTTTATTATGAAAATGGAGAAGCCTATGAGGAATATCGTTGGCGATATAATGAAAGTCGAGTGGCTCTAAATTGGTCTACCTTGGAAGACTTGAACGCCAGAACTTTTGAGGCTATGGGCATGAAGATTCCCCTAGTAACAAATCGTGTACCTGACCTAAAAGAATTTTTCTTGGATGGTAGAGATTTTCTTGGATTTGGTTCTATTCCAGAAGCAGTTGAAAAAGTTCAATGGGCATTACAATATCCTGATTGTGTGAAAGCTATTGCGGAATCTGCCTATGCTGTAGTATCATCAGGGCATACATACGATGATAGAGTTCAGACAATATTGGAGAAATGTGAGTTAGTATGCAAATCATAAAACATTATGGAATTCCCACAGAAGCACTTCTTCCTAATGGAAAAAGGGTTCATAGAATGGAAAAGTTACGAGTAGTGGAAGCAGGTAGAAAACCTCGAATGGTTCAATGTGCTCCCTATGATAATCATTTCATTTATGCCACTGATGAACCTAATATGTCTCAGTATATGTGTACCTGTGGAAGTATTGCAGTTATTGTGGGATATAATGTCTATAAAGAAGATGCCTCTCCCACTCCTTCAGGAGAATTGTTTATCTGCCACTTACACGGAATGACTGGTTTTCATAATACTGGAGAATAAATGAAGATTTGTTTTTGTTTGCGAACTCTGAATGAACATAGAAACATTGAGCGTTTTTGTACTTCTAATTTATGGGTAGACAAAATCCTGATAGCTGATGGCGGTTCAATGGATGACACCGTGTCATTGGCGGAGAATTTTGCTAATGTAGAAGTACGACCCTTTCATGAGATGGTCGAAGGACAAAATGGAATAAAGCGCAATCCAGAAGGCAAACATTGGAATTTTCTACTGGATTGGGCTGATAAGGAAAAAGCTGATTGGGTTTTATTGGATGACTGTGATTCTGTACCTACTCAATTTCTCAAAGAGCGAATACGAACTTATATTGAAATAGCGGAATTGAATCATATTCCTGGCATTGGACTTCGTAGAATATATTTATGGGGAGAAAATGAATGGTTCAAAGACTGGAATCAACAGGGACACGTAATCTGGGCATGGAACGCTCATACCAATCACGTTCGTTTAGATGAGAGAGACCCTTGGGGCATTATTACCTATGATTATCCTAAACAAGCGGATATTACTAAATTGGAATTTCCCAATGCTCTCTTGCATTATGCCTGTCCTGACCCTGAAACTGCTGACAAGAAATATCATTTTTATAAGGATAGTGGAAAAATGGGAGTAGTACATCATCCTCTTGAATCTTTTGGAATACGTGTGCCTATTTCTGATTGGATGCATCCATGAAAACTTCCATTATCATTCCCAGCTTTGACCGTACCCAAATATTGTTGAAAAGAATTGTTAATCTTATGGATACCACCGAAAAACAAGATGTGGAGATTGTTGTTGTAACGGAGAATTGTAACAGCATTTCTGCTTTACAAGGAATGGCAGATAGAGGATGGATTCATCTAATTACTGCTGGAGAAAGAAATGCAGTAGAGGCATGGAATTTGGGTGCAGAATTTTCCGTGGGAGATTACATTATCTTGGGTTCGGATGATGTCTCATGGAAAAAAGATTGGCTTTCAACTACTTTGAAAGAGATAGGCAATAATGGATTCATTGGATTATATGATGGTAGATATGCTCCTGACCTCTTGGCTCAACATTTTATGGCAACACGAGAATGGTACAAAAAATATAATGGAGCAACTTTAGCTATTCCCTGTTATCGGTCTTGGTTCTTAGACACAGAGACAACTGCAAGAGCTAAACGCAGCGATACTTTCTTACAGACTTCTATACAAGTCATTGACCATCAAATTGACATGCCGGATATGGATGACTTGACATACCAACGCGGTGCGAGATGGCACGAAGAAGATAAACGCATATATGAAATCCGAAAATTACTAGACTTTCCTGATGATTTTCATGGAGTAATAAAATGAATAGATGCACAAGTCCTCTAGGCATTCCCATTGCTCAAGGATGGGAAACAATGGGATTGATTTTGGAAGCTATCAATCTATTTCACATTAAAACTATCATTGAATTGGGCATTTGGAGTGGAGGATTTGGAGAGTTTTTAATTGTCCGAAACAATTACGTTACTCCGGTGTATTATCATGGGTATGATATTACAACAAAATACATGCATCCACGAGCAAGACTTTATATAGATAATTTTACAATCGCTGACATCTTCTCTCCCGAAAGTATGAAGGATATCCAAACTAAAATTAATCAGTCTGTAGGGAATGTTTTACTTTTTTGTGATGATGGCAATAAACCTAAAGAGATGAGAGTGTTTACTCCATTATTACGAGTAGGAGATTTTTTAGTAGCGCACGATTATCCTGTAGAAGTGTCTCCAGAATCTCTAACCAACTTTCAACAAACATTTCCTTATATGTTGGAAGTTGAATCCGAATTGTATAGAAACAGTTCACTAACTTTGTGGAAGAGGATAAAATGAAGATTGATATATTAGCGGTGCATGGTAGTCCCTTGGGAGTTACGTTGAAAACTTTATACGGAGAAGATGGACATATGGGCGTAGGTGGAGCGGAACTAGCTCTGCTTACCCTGTGTGAGGCTTGGGCAAAAGAAGGACATGATGTAACTCTTTATAATAATCCTTATCAACCTATAGATGTTCCATTCAAACAAAGACAATTAAATTTTTTTAATCCTCAGGAAGATAGAGATGTGATTATTGCTTTTCGTGCACCTAATCGTTATATGCAATCCTGTAAGGGACTGAGGGTTTGGTGGAGTACCGACCAATGTACTATCGGAGATTATCGAGAGTTTGCTACTCAAGTAGACCGGATTGTTTGCATCAGTCTGAATCATCAGAATTATTTCAAGAAAACCTATGGTATTGAAAATTCCATACTCATAGATTTACCTGTGCGGTTAAATGATTATGTTCAATCTCTTGAGAAAATTCCCAATCGGTTGATTTTTACTTCTGTTCCTGCAAGGGGTTTAGATATCCTAGCAAATTATTGGATGGACATAAAACATGAAGTTCCTGATGCCTCTTTGGTAATTACCTCGGATTATCGTTTATGGGGATGCTTTGATGCAGGAAATGAACAGTTCCGTGTAAAGTGGATTGGTAAACCTGATGTAAACTTCATTGGAGCAATTCCAAGACGACAATTGTGTATGGAACAATTACAGGCAGAAGTTCTTGCTTATCCATGTAATTATGATGAACTTTTTTGTTATACAGTTGCAGAAGCATGTGTGGCAGGGACTTATCCCATTACTTCGGCTATTGGCGCAATTCCTACAACTTCCTTTGGGACATCTTTGGATGGAGACCCAACTTCTTCTGTATGGAAATCTGCTTTTATTTCTGCTATCGTAGATTTTTTGATGGATAAGGAAAAGGAATACAAAGGAGCAATGATTAAGAAGTTGGCTTGGGACAGATATTCTCCCAAAGTAATTGTCCAGAAATGGCAAGATAGGATATTCAATCATGGCTAAGATTGTTTTTTTGTCGGATATGGACATCAAGGGCAGTGGTTATAAAAATATTTCCATTCCTCTTTGTAATGGACTTTTTCAAAAAGGACATGAAGTTAAGATTATTGGTTTAGCATATCATGAAGAAGAACACTATTATCCCTTTTCAATTATACCTTGTCAAAGATTTATAGATGCTTCTGCTATGTTAAGAAATCTTAAAAGAATGTGGCAACCTGATTTGATTGTTGCTGCTTTAGACATTCCCTGGCATGAAGTTGTTCTTAAAGATTTGGTAAAAGACTCGATGTATACTCCCTATGTGGGCATATTTCCTGTAGAAGGAGACCCTCTTTGCCTAGATTGGGCTATGATTTTATCTCAAATGAATGCTCAATTGGTCATTTCTCAATTTGGGACAGATGAATGTACCAAAATGGGAATTCCTGCCGAACATTTACAGATTGGAATTGATACGGAAGCATTTAGGTTACCTTCTGTTGAAGAATGTAAAGCAATTCGACATACTTTAGGATTTGAAGATATGCCAGTAATTCTCTCAGTTGCAGATAATCATGAACGTAAGAATCTTGGTAGAGCGATGGAGATTATCTCATCATTCAAAAAGAAATTTAAGAAACCCTTTATTTATGCTTTAGTAACTCGTGAACACAATGAAATCGGATACAACCTTAGAACTTTTGCTAATCGAGAGGATATTCAAATTCACAGTAATTTGCGTATCTTTGAACGAGGATTAAGTTTTGCAGAATTGTGGTCATTGTATGCGGTGGCTGACGTTCTACTTCAAGTTTCCAAATCCGAAGGTTTGGGGATGCCAATTTTGGAAGCAATGTCCATGAATGTTCCTGTAATTGCTACAGATTGTACAGGGATGCATGAATTACTTACTGATGGTAGAGGAATTCTGATAACTCCTCAGTTCTCTTATCCAGATTCATTTGGAAATTCAAATCGTTATATGGTTTCAATTAAAGACGGAGCAAAGGCTCTTTATGATACCTTAACAGGAGCAATACCTTTGGAAGATATTATAACTAAAGCGAAAATCTATGCAGAATCTCGCACTTGGGATATCACTGTTAATAAATTAGATGAAGTAGTAAGGAGAGTAATAGATGGGCAAAAGAAACAGACGTTACCACAACCAACCAACAACGAAATTGCACTCACAGAATCAACCAATCCAAACCAGTAAAGCAACTATAGATATCGTTGTACCCGTCTATGGTGAATTTGAGTTTCTTAATACTTGTTTAGACCGATTACCCGAAGCAATTGGAAATATATCCTATCGTTTATACGTTGTAGATAATGGTAGTCCTGATAGAGAGAAAGCAAAAGTTTTCTTTACTTCTTATAACAAACCTGCCAAAATTTATGCAGTAAAAACTCTCAGAGAAAATGTGGGATATCCTCGTGCATGTAATGTTGGCGTAGCAATGGGGACATCTCCTTATGTTCTGATTCTGACTCCTGATGTATGGTATCAAAAAGATGGAATCAAAAATCTTTACGAGACAATGATAAAAGATGACAAAATTGGTATAACTTGTCCTAAGTTAGTATTTCCAGATAATTCTCCTAACGGAAAAGCAGGAACAATTCAACATGCGGGAATAGAGATGTCTATTAATGGTCAGGTAAATCATTTGTTTATTGGATGGAGTGCTGACCATCCTAAAGTAAATGTACAAAGTGATGTGTTTGCTGCAACGGGAGCGAGTTTTCTTACTCGGCGTATTTTGTGGAAAAATCTGGATGGATATTTTGAAGGATATGGTAAAGGCTGCTTAGTTGGTGATACTCAAGTAATGACTTCTCAAGGAATCAGACGGTTAGATTCATTTCATTCAGATGAAGTTAATACTTCCATATCTGCAATACTCACATCTCGCACAAATCCAAAGGAGACTACTTTAGCTTTCAAAAATGGGAAAGAGATAGTAAAACACATTAAAGTTACTGGTGGATTTGAACTTTCTGGAACGCTGAATCACAAATTAATTTCTATGAGTAGAGATGGAAATATAGAATGGAAAGAACTAGAGAATCTTGTAATTGGAGATTATGTTGCGATTAAGTGCGGAGATAATTTATTTGGAAAAATAGAAATTTCAGATGACTTTGCGTATTTTATAGGATTGTATTTAGCAGAGGGAAATTGTGAAATGAAGTCTGATACAATAGGTAGAATTTGTATAACTAATGGAGATAAAGAAATTCAAGACAAGATGCGAAAAATGGGATTTCATCCAAATGGAAAATATCAATGGAGAAAAGGAGATAGTGAATTAATTAAAGAAATGACATCATTGGGAATAGATTTTTCTCAGAAGTCCTATGAGAAGGTTCTATCTCCTCAACTATTGTCTTTATCAAGAACTTCTACCATAAAAATGCTTCAAGGAATGTTTGATGGAGATGGGTGTGCTATCAAAGATGGAAGAGTTACGTATTCATCTTCGTCTTTTGGATTAATTAAACAAATTCAATTAATTTTACTTAATTTTGGAATAGTAACTTCTATATCAAATAAAAAAACAGATTCAAATAGATTTAGTACGAGAATCGCTTATACT
>Ga0209777_10005606_pt1 | contig 14383 bp, 12 predicted proteins | sample FrelakmetHBP12HB_FD_187147 | JGI IMG/M metagenome (GOLD analysis project Ga0209777, IMG submission 187147) | Freshwater lake sediment microbial communities from the University of Notre Dame, USA, for methane emissions studies -HBP12 HB (SPAdes)... | ecosystem: Environmental > Aquatic >...
GCAAATACGCTGACCAAGTCGATAACACGAACTGGTATAAAATCCTATCCATGCCTGATGTTAAAGTCGGCATAGCTGATCCGCGACTCGACTCAAGTGGCTACAGAGCTCTTATGACCTGTCAGCTGGCAGGGCTGTATTACGGCAATCAATCTATCTTTGAAAGCGTAATGGGAAGTTTCTCGCCGCGGATCACGGTTAGTGAAGGTAATGGCTCGTATGTCATCAATGTACCTGAAATAATCAGGCCTTTGAAGGCAGCCGTCCAGGGTTCAGCCATAGCACTCATAGCTACGATTCAGTCAGGGGATATAGATTACGCCTTTATGTATCAGAGCGTTGCTGAGCAACATGGCTTGCGGTTCATCCAGTTGCCGCCTGAGATAGATTTGTCCTCGGATGCTTATAAGGAACTGACCGCAGGGCTCAGCGTCAAGATAGAATTTCAGCGCTTCGCTTCGGTGACTCCGGTGTTTGAATGCCAGCCGATTTCGTACGGCATAACAATACCGAAAAACGCACCTCATCCTGATTTGGCAGTGGATTTTATACAGTTCATTTTTAGTGATACCGGACAAAAGATATTTCAGGATTGCAAACAGCCGATGATCGTTACGCCGTCGGCTGATGAGCCAAGTAGACTGCCTTCAGACCTGAGACTGCTTGTAGAATAAGTCTATCAATCGTGGGCTAAACTCAAGCCGAGGCCGGCATTGGGAGGCGATTTAACTGTGTTACGGATCTTCAAAGACAGGTTTACTCTGACACTTATCCTGCTCGGGCTTGTGCTGCTGCTATTCATTGTGGTGCCCTTGCTCAAGACGGTTTTCACGTCTAACCCCAGCGTCCTCTTCCAAGACCCTGATATAGCCAGGCAGGTGAGGGAGTCCATCTGGCTGACAGTATACACAGCGTTGATCTCCACAGCCGTAGGGCTTATTCTGGGAATCCCCCTGGCTTACATCCTGGCGCGCCGCAATTTCCCAGGTAAGAAAATCATTGAGGGAATCATAGATGTCCCGATTGTAGTACCCCATACTGCGGCGGGCATCGCCTTGCTGTTCGTTTTCGGCAAGAACTTCTTCGCGGGCAGGGCTTTTCATGCTGTGGGCATTGATTTTGTAGGGACGGTTGCAGGAATAGTGATCGCCATGATGTTTGTGAGCGTTCCTTTTCTTGTGGATTCTGTAAAAGAAGGCTTCAAGGGCGTAGACCCGAGACTGGAAAATGTGGCACGAACTCTCGGTGCTTCGCCCAGAAAGGCTTTTTTCGGCGTCTCTTTGCCTTTGGTCTGGAGGAGCATCCTGTCGGGAAGTGTGATGATGTGGGCGCGGGGGGTGAGCGAATTTGGTGCGGTGCTCATTCTTACCTACAATCCCAAGGTAGCACCCGTACTACTCTATGACCTGTGGGTGGGGTGGGGGGTCAAATATGCCTTGCCGTTCGCTGCATTACTCATCTTGCTCTGTCTAGTCGTATTCATCGTACTGCGGTATGTTGCCCAGCGAGGGGAAAAGTCTTGATCGAGCTAAAGGGTCTCTGCATAGACCTGGGAGCGTTCCATCTTCGCGATTTAACGCTCAATATACGAGATGGGGAGTATTTCATGGTTTTGGGGCCAACAGGCTCAGGCAAGACGGTTCTGCTTGAAACCATTGCCGGACTCCATTCTGTTAAGAGCGGTGTGATACTGCTGAACGGGCTCGAAGTGACGCAAACGGAGCCGGAGAAAAGGGGTATAGGCATAGTATATCAAGACTATGTGCTTTTTCCCCATCTATCGGTAATCAAGAATATTGCCTTCGGATTGAGGCAGCGAGGAAGATCGAGGAAAGAGGCTGAGGCCGAAGCGGGTTGGACGATAGAGCTTTTGGGCTTGTCATCGCTGCTCAGTCGAAAGATTGGTACCTTGAGCGGCGGGGAAAAGCAGAAGGTAGCTCTGGCTCGAGCGCTGGCGATAAAGCCCAAGGTTTTGCTGCTCGATGAGCCTCTGAGTGCCCTTGACCCGGAGACCAGGGAGAAAGTGCAGCAAGAGCTTCGAGAGATACGGAGCAAACTGAATCAAACCATTATCCATGTAACGCATGACTTTGAGGAAGCTGTAGCTCTGGGAGAGCGGATCGCTGTGCTGGGTAACGGGTGCATAATGCAGGTAGGAACAGCCGAAGAGATATTCTGTCAACCGAAGTCTGAGTTCGTGGCTCGATTTGCTATGACACGAAACATCTTCGCCGGTGAGGTTCGAGACGGTGGGGATGAGGGGGCAATTGTCGATATGGGCGGGATCTCGATCCAGGCAGTCACCAATCTGCGCGGACATCGTCACGCCTCCGTTCGCCCTGAGGATATTCTCATCTCGACCCAGCCGTTCGTTTCCAGCGCTCGAAATTCCTTCATGGGTGTGATTACAGATGTGGTCAGCAAGGGCTCGACCGTCTGTCTCACTGTCAATGTGCCACCTGACTTTGTTTGTTTGGTCACGAGGCGTTCTTTTGAGGAGATGGAATTAAGAAGGGGTGGCAAGGCTTATGTAACCTTCAAAGCCTCTGCGGTGAATGTTTTTTGAACGTTAGAAGCTTGTAACTGGGCTATCGTCTATGCTAGACTCTTGGCGGCTGGAAATCTCCGACCTATTGTGCCTAAATCCGCTAAGCGGACAGGGCAGGTAGGCGATAGGGTATCGCTGGAAACGGTGATGCCTCCCGTGTTTGGAAAGGAGAGAGCGATGGGTAACAAGCTCCGAATTATGCTCGGGCGCTCCCCACCTGGCTGGTGAGCTACAGGGTGTGAAGCTATAAAAATTTGGAGGTCAAAAACAGTGAAAAAGATTTTGATGATTCTGGTGGCAGTAGCCATGCTGCTATCGCTGGTCAGCGTGCTCCCGGCATGCAATAAGGAAGCAACGACCACACCCACGCCTACAATCACTGCTACACCTATTCCCTCTGTAGTTCCTCCCGTGAAGCCTGTGGGAAGGCTTACGGTAGCGACGACTACCAGCCTCTATGACACCGGGCTTTGGAGCTATATGGAGCCCATGTTCGAGCAAAAGTACGGAGTGAATCTGAACATAATCTCCGTCGGCAGCGGGGAAGCATTCGTATTGGGGAAGACTGGTGATGTGGATGTTCTTGCCGTCCACGATAAACCCAACGAGCTGAAATTTATAGCTGGTAACTACAGCTCGGCGCGGGTGCCTTGGGCTTACAACCACTTTCTCATCATAGGCCCGCCATCCGACCCGGCAGGCATCAAGGGCATGAGCCCGGAAGATGCATTTAAAAAGTTGATGGCAGAGGGCAATGTTACTGGAAGCCAGGTCAAGTTTATTTCCAGAGGGGATAATTCGGGCACACAAAATAAAGAGATAGCAATCTGGGCCGCTGCGGGCTATCAATACGCGGATGTGGAAAAGTCCGGTTCCTGGTATATAGAAGCGGGGGCTGGAATGGGGCAGACCCTCCTGATGACAAACGAGAAGCAGGCCTATACCCTGACCGATATTGGGACATTCGTTACATATAAATCGAAGCTGAGTTTGGTCCCGCTGGTGGACCAGGGTGACATACTGCTCAACGTGTATTCGGTCATGGTAGTGAATAGTACCAAAAACAAAGATATGGCGAACAATCTGGTGACTTTCCTAACATCACCCGAGATTCAGGACCTGATAGGCAAATACGGAGTGGCGGAATACGGCCTACAGCTGTTTACCCCATGTGCCGGTCAGGACTTGTAGAAAGACGCTGGAAAAAGTACACTATAGATTCCTCAGGGAGAGCTCGCGCTCTCCCTGAGGAATCCTCACTATCTGACTTCGAAATCGTAAAAGGATTCGAAACATAAACGCCGTAAAGGGGAGCGAGAAATCGCGTGCACGCGATAGTTGATGCCTTTGTCCTTGCCGTAAAGATGATCTTCACCGGAGATCCGGAGGTCTATGGCATCACAGCCAGGACCCTGGAGATCTCCATCAGTTCAACAATCATCGGGGCTCTGCTCTTTGTGCCGCTGGGCTGCCTGATATACTTCAACCATTTTCGAGGCAAAAGGACACTAATAAGCATTATCCAGACCTGCTACAGCCTGCCCACGGTTTTCGTGGGATTGCTGGTGTTTCTGGTATTCTCCAGAGCTGGGCCCCTGGGCGTCTTCGGCATAATGTTCACCCCGCAGGTGATGGTAATCGGCCAGGTGGTATTGATATCTGCGATTGTGACAGGCCTGACCATATCAGCCTTGAGCGGGGTGAGCCCTGCAATCAGGGAGACTGCTATCTCCCTGGGCGCCAGCAGGTTTCAATCGGTGTGGACGGTACTGAAGGAAGCCAGATTCGCTGTGTTGACTGCGGTCATGGTCGGCTTCGGGCGCGCAATTTCCGAAGTCGGCCTGGCCCTCATGGTCGGTGGGAACATAAGAGGCTATACCAGAGTGCTCACCACCGCGATTTCACTGGAAACAGGCAAGGGCGAGGTGGCACTGTCATTGGCGCTGGGATTTATCCTGGTCGCACTGGCGCTTATTGTAACCGTCCTGGCGAACAGGTTCTTGAGGGTGAAAGAGGTAGATGTTGCTAGAAGTCAAGGGTCTGCATCATAGATACGGCAAGGCAGAGATACTGAAGAACATCGACCTGGGTGTGGAGCAGGGCGAGGTGTTCGTCACCATAGGTCCCACCGGCTCTGGGAAGACGACGCTTCTGCGTTTGGTAGGCCTCCTCGAAAGGCCTACCTCAGGCCATATCTATTTCGACGGGCATCAGGTCAACAATTCTGAGGGACAGAGGCTGGAGATACGCAGAAGGATGGCGATTGTTTCGCAGAAGCCCGCCGTATTCAATGCCAGTGTCTTCGACAATGTTGCCTACGGCTTGAAGGTAAGAAAAGAAAAGGGAGCCAACCTGCGCCATAAGGTAATGAATGCGCTGGAGACAGTCGGGCTTGCGGGATATGATAGACGCAACGCGCAGACGCTTTCAGGGGGGGAGACGCAGCGGGTAGCACTGGCCAGGGCGCTGGCGATCGAACCGGAGCTGTTGTTGCTCGATGAGCCTACAGCGAACCTCGACCCCGTATCCACTGCGCACATTGAGAAGCTTGTCACGGATGTCATTAAGAAATCGAATCTGACAGTGATGATGGCTACTCATGACATGTTCCAGGGGCAGCGCCTCGCAGACCGGATGGGGGTGCTTGTAGCTGGACAGATGCTGCAGACAGGAAAACCCGGGGAGATATTCAGTTCGCCTCGAGGCCGAGAGATTGCTGAATTCGTAGGCATGGAGAATATTATTGCTGGGATAATAACCTCTAATGAAGAGGGCATAGTTGACATAAAGATTGATGGTAATGCCGTAGAAGCTATATCCAATTTTGGCGTTGGCGAGGCGGTATATGCCGGCATCAGACCTGAGGAGATAACTCTAGCTCCGACTAAGGATACAAGCAGCGCCAGAAATAACTTCCCCGGTGAAATAACACGTATCGTTCTATTTGGCCCGCTTGCCCGCGTCGAAATGAATTGTGGCTTCCCTTTTGTTGCTCTGATCACCAAGCGGTCGGCAGAGGAGATGAATCTGCAGACCGGGGACCGTATCTATGCTTCGTTCAAAGCCACCGGGGTGCATGTCATAAAGGGCTAGGGCGTGGGGTATATCCAGGGTCTTCGTTACTTAATGCTCTTGATGAAATCGTCCACCTTCATCGCAACCATGGTCATGGTCTGGAGGGTGCCCCGCGAGCCCAACTCCACCGCTACCTTGGAAATTGCCTCGTTGCTGGGGGCCTCCAGGATATTCACGAAGTCGTAGCGCCCCAGGATGGCATACTGGGCGAGAATTTTTACGCCCATCGCCTCCACCTCTTTGTTTACCTCCTTGATACGCCCCGGGTGCTCCTTAATAGTCTTGCGGCCCTCGTCAGTAAGGGTTGTAAGCATTACGTATAGTCCCATACCACACCTCCCCAATATTAGAATCTAAGGCCCCACGCCCTTTGCCCGATTCCGAAGGAAGTCTTCTGCGAGGAGTGGGCCAATATTAACACACTTAAGGGCTGGGAACAAGTGATCCGGATTGACCCAAAGAACCTAACCGTGACGGTTGTTAGAGTCATTTGACAAACCTTTACAAATCATGTAAGAAAGTTGAGTAAACGCTTAGAAATCCCCAAACCGGAATCAAAATGGTGTTATGTTCCCCCATGGCATATATGTCATCTGAACCTTAACTCAGAAGGAAATGAAACCTATAAAGAGAGGGTGTCGTTCAGAAATAGGGATGGGGGTGTTAGATGGAGTCGAGAAAGGTCTCTGAGCAGTCCGATATCACGGGCAAAGCGGCCACGTCTGTCAAGCACAAGGTTATCATCCGCAAGTGTCCCGATTATGAGAACCCGAGTCGTATCAGGAGCATAGTGGCCGAGGGCATGGAGGAACTGGGCGCCAAACCCTACGGTAAGGTGTTGTTGAAGCCCAACGTGGTCTTCGCCCACAGGAGATATTCTCGTTTCTCATACACTCATCCCGCGATTATCGAGGCACTTCTCGACGAACTGGCAGCGCGGCCGGAAGTGGAAAAGATCATCATAGGTGAGAGGACAGCCATCTACATGCCCACGCGGTACAGCTTTGCAGTGGCCGGATACAACAGATTCCGCAGGAAACCCAAGGTCAAGTTCTGCTTCTTTGACGAGGATGCTCTGGTGGAAGTCGCCTTCAAAAAGGGCAGCTACCATAAGTCCCTGCGGCTGCCGCACACATTCGTCGAGGCCGACTACAAGTTATATGCTCCCAAGCTCAAGCACCACATGACCAGCAAACTGACATGCACCATCAAGCTGAACATCGGCGTCTGCGATCAAAAGGAGCGTCTGGAAGGCCATGATTACCATCTTGAGGAAAAGATAGCAGACCTGTATGAGGTGGGCTATCCCAACCTCGTGGTAGTGGATGCAGTGGTAATCGGCCAGCAGTGCGAAATGGTGGCAAAGCCGCTCTCATTTGGGGTCATAATGATGGGAACATCAGGGGTGGCTGTTGATTCTGTGGCTGCCAGGCTTATCGGATTCGACCCGAACGAAATCGATCATCTCAGGATAGCCAGGTCGCGGGGATGGGAACCGGTAAGCGATGACGATATCGAAATCAAGAGTGAAGTCCCTCTGGATGAACTCCGGGAAAAGACTAAGAACCTCGATCGTAAGTTTTCCAACCTGCTTGAGTTGGACACCCCTCTCCGAATCTATTTGGGGAACTACCCGGGAGGCAATGATATCTGCCATGGCGGCTGTGTGAACATGCTCAAGGGGGCACTGGCTACCTTCGAGGCCTATAAACCAGGCGGGATCAAGCAGGCTCAGGATAACGCCATCGTGATCGGTGAGTACGAGGGCGATGTCGATGGCCATGGTCATACCATCCTTTTGGTCGGCAACTGCACAAAGATCAAGGGTGAAGTCAACGGGAAGACCAAACGTATCAAAGGCTGCCCGGTGGGCATCCCGTACTTTTCTGCCTTCGGACCCTTCTACTGCAAATTGCCCAACCTCTATATGGACCGGGACTACTTTCTCAAGTATCCTTATCACTACGTAGTTTCTTCTTTGGTCAAGTTTATCAACAGGAAGCTGCGTTAGGCTGGATGGCTAAACCGAGAAAGTGGGCAAAGATTGAAGCTCTCGCGTGTCGATGCCATAATCCCGGGGATGACACTGAAGGTAGGAGGGTTAGATGAAGTCGAGAAAGGTCTCTGATCTCTTCGATATCACGGGCAAAGTGGCCATCGTAACCGGAGCTGCCAGTGGGATAGGGCGCGCTATAGGTCTAGACCTAGCCAAGTTTGGGGCAAATGTAGTCATCGCAGATATAGCACTGGAAGGTGCGCGAGCAGTAGCTAGTGAGATCAAATCCGCAGGAGGCAAAGCTATCGCCATAAGAACCGACGTTACCGACAGAAAAAATGTGGAACGGACGGTAGGAAAAACCATCGACAAATTCGGCAAGATTGACATCCTGGTAAACGATGCTGGAGTTATGTCATATCCGACGACCCTAGATATAACTGAGGCAGAGCTGGATAGAACCTTTGACACAAACGTCAAAGGCGCGATGTTTTGCTCTCAGGCGGTAGCCAGACACATGATAGGGCAGAAGAGGGGAAAGATCGTAAATATTGGGTCGTCCCATTCCTCAAGGGGCTCAGCATGTAATCTGAGTTCAGGGGGCCCTGCCTATTGCGCCTCCAAGGGTGCGATACAGACTTTCACCAGGGTGCTCGCCATGGAACTGGCTCCTCATGGCATAAATGTCAATGCCGTTGCTCCCGGGACCACTAATACACCGATGCATACGGGGCTATGGGAGGCGGCAGTAGCATACTTACAAAGCAGTGTACCCCTTGGTAGGTTAGCAGAGCCTGAAGATATAGCTGATGTGGTGCTATTCCTGGTCACCGATGCCGCCCGTTACATAACCGGCCAAACCATTCATGTGAATGGTGGCCAGATAATGGTTGACTAGCATAGGAGGTAGCCGCGATGGCTAAGCTGAAGAGACTCTTCCGGCCGATCAACATAGGCAAGATGGAGCTCAAGAACAGAATAGTAATGCCCGCCCTGAACACGAAGTTCGGCACGGAATGGGGCGCGGTGAACGACCGCTTGATAGACTATTTCGTGGAAAGGGCAAAAGGCGGCGTTGGTCTGATAGTAATCGAGAACACTTGCATAGACTGGCCCGCAGGGAAGGCAGGCACGAATCCGATAAGGGCGGACGAGTGGAAGTTTGTCCAGGGTCTGCACGACCTGGTGGAGGCAGTCCATCTCTACGGCGCCAAGATCGCTACCCAATTACAGCATCCCGGAAGGCAGGGTTCATCGCTGACGGCTGCCGAGGGGCAACAACTTGTAGCGCCCTCGGAAATTCCCTGTCTGCCCACCGGGGCGGAGATGCCCCATGCTCTAACGATAGAGGAAATCGAGGTGCTTATAGGTAAATTCATCATGGGCGCAACCATTACCAAAGCGGCTGATTTCGATGCTGTAGAGATTCAGGGTGGCCACGGGTATTTAATCACTCAGTTTATGTCTCCTTACTCCAACAAGCGCGAAGACGAGTATGGCAGGGATTTCGAGGGCAGGATGAAATTCCCCCTCGGCATTGTAGAAGGGATACGCATGGTGGTGGGGCCAGATTTCCCCATCATCTTCAGACTCAGCGCAGACGAATATGTAGAAGGCGGGCTCACTCTGGAGGATAACAAACTTATCGTCCGAAGGCTGGAAGCCGCTGGAGTGGATGCCATCAGCGTGTCGTCGGGGATTTATGAATCTCCTCCCTGGTACAGCAGGATTTTCCCCACAGCAGGCATGCCTGTGGGATGCAATGTGCCTCTGGCGCAGGAAATCAAGAAAGTCGTCAAGATACCAGTTATCGTTGCTGGCAAGCTCGGCGACCCGGTGTTTGCCGAAAAGGTTCTGAACGAAGGGAAAGCGGATCTAATAGCTATGGGCAGGCCTCTGCTTGCTGACCCTGAGTTGCCCAGAAAGGCATACGAAGGAAGACTTGAGGATATCCGACCCTGTATCTACTGCAATGAGGCCTGTATTGGCAATATCTCACGCTTCTGGCGCATAAGCTGTGTGGTGAACCCAGCCCTGGGCAGGGAAAGAGAATATCAGATTGAGCCAGCGAAGAGAAAAAAGCGGGTGCTCGTTGTCGGCGGCGGGCCGGCGGGCATGGAGGCGGCAAGGATTGCCTCGCTCAGAGGCCACAAGGTGACGCTCTATGAGAAAGAGAAAACCCTGGGAGGCCAACTGATAGCAGCTTCAGTCCCTGAGTTCAAGGAGCCTCTCGGAGAACTGGCGGAATATCTCAAGAACCAGATCGGGAAGCTGAGGGTGAAGGTCGAGCTTGGTGCAAAAGCTACCCCCGCGTTGATTAAGAGATTGAAGCCTGACGTGGTGATCCTGGCAACTGGCGCAGCACCTGTTATTCCGGGTATTCCCGGGGCGCGGGCAAACAAAGTCGCCACAGCTACCGACATATTGCTCGGGAGAAAAAAGGCAGGCAAAAAAGTGGTCATAATCGGCGGCGGCGAGGTGGGAAGCGAGCTTGCCTGGTTCCTGGCGGAGAAGGGTAAGAAGGTAACCATTGTCGAGATGCTGGGCGGCATGGCGATGGATATGAACATGTTCAGTCGTTTCTATCTCATGGATAAGCTGGCTGAGCTCGGCATAGAGATGCTGATTAACACCACAGCCCAGGAGATCACAGATAAGGGAGTGGTCGCCGTAGATATGGATGAGAACAAGCAGGTCATAGAGGCAGACACCGTAATCCTCGGCACTGGCTTTAAGCCCGATAATGAGCTTGAATATAAGCTGAAAGGCGCGATCTCAGAGGTATACACTATCGGAGATTGTGTGAATCCAGGCAAGATATGGGGAGCAATTGACGGCGCCTCGCGCATTGCCCGCCAGATATGAAAAGGGGTAACTATATGACTAAGACTATTGTGATCCCCGTGACTCTGGACACCAAGGGTGAGGAGACTCTATATGTCAAGGAGCAGATAGAGCGAAAAGGGCACAGGACGATCATCATAGATGCTGGCGTTTTGGGTAAGCCACTTTTTAAAGCCGATGTCTCCCGAGAAAAAGTCGCCCGCGCAGGAGGTAGAAGCCTTGTTGAGCTGATCGAGGCCGCCAAGAAAGGCGCAGATAGGACAGAAGCCACAAATGTGATGATAGAAGGCGTGAAGGAGATAGTTCGGAAGCTTCACGCTCAAGGAAAGCTCGATGGCATTATATCGCTGGGCGGCTCTACAGGCTCTGCCATCGGGACCTCCGTAATGAGTATATTGCCTATCGGTGTGCCCAAGCTCATGGTGAGCACGGGGTTCGAGCTGCAATTCGTCGGCGCCAAGGATATAACCATAATGCAGACTCCGGCTGATATACTGGGACTCAATTCAGTCATGAGACAGACGCTGGCCAGCGCAGCCGGGGCCATCGTGGGCATGGCCGAAGCTAAAGTCAGAGAGAAAGCCGTGCCTCTAATCGGTATGACTGCTCTCGGCGTTACCACGCCGGCGGTTATGAATATGAAGCCCTTTCTTGAAAAGAGGGGATACGAGGCAATCGTTTTCCACTCAAAAACGAAGATACTGGATGAGTTGATTGCGGATGACAGGATCTGCGGGATCATAGACCTGACAACTTTTGAGATTATGATACCAATATCTTTCCATCTGCCTGAGGAGATGGCAGAGGACAGACTAAGGATCGCCGGAGAAAAGGGACTGCCTCAAATCATTATCCCAGGCGGCCTGGACATGTTCATCTTCCCTGGGACAAAGGAGAGTGTTCCTCCCGAATACGCTGAACGGTCGCTGCACGTGCATGGCCCTGACACAGTCTTGGTACGGACCACCAGGGAAGAGGTAGCGACCGCAGCCAGAGTCCTGGCCAAGAGGGCGAACAGCGCAAAAGGGCCTGTTGCCATAGTGATTCCTCTGCAAGGTTTTTCGGCGGTGGACAAGCAAGGACAGCATTTCTACGATCCGCAGGCTGATGCAGCGTTCGCCCGTGTCGTCAAGGATATTGTGAAAAAGCAAGTTGACATAATAGAGGTGAATGCACATATCAACGACGTTAGGTTTGCGAAAAAAGTAGTAAATACCTACGATAGGCTGCTCAAAAAGGGAGGCTCTTGATATGGGGAAGAGATTCACCAGGAAGGAAATCCTGAGAAGGCTTAACATGACGATCAAAGAAGGGAAGCCGATCGTAGCTGCCGGCAGCAGCGCAGGCATCATAGCCAAATGTGCCGAGCTTGGCGGCGCAGATTTAATTATGGTCTACAGCTCAGGGAGAGAGAGGCTGAGAGGGCTTCAGACCAACATCGTGGAGAACTCCAATGAGGAAACTCTGAAAATGTTCCAGGAAATACAGAATGTGGTGCAGGATACACCCATTATCGGCGGTATTCATGCCACCGAGTCTCCAGGCAGCGATTTGGCGAAAATGGTGAAAAAATTCGTAGATACAGGGTTCTCAGGGATAATCAACTTTCCCACCTTTGGCTTTTTCGATGACAAGATCTGGCGCAAGGAAAGAGAGGCCCAGGGCACAGGGTTCTCAAGGGAGATTGAACTCATCCGGGTAGCTCACGATATGGGTATATTCACCATGGCCTACGTTTTTTACCCTGCAGATGCCAGGGTGATGGCGCAGGTGGGCGTTGACTGCATGGTCGCCCATGTGGGCGGAACTGCGGGTGGACTGGTCGGATTCGATTCTATGGCGGCACCCATGAAAGCGGCAGCAGCCCTGGTGCAGAAGATAATAAAGGCAACCCAGAAAGTGAACCCGGATATCATTTGTCTGGCTCACGGAGGTCCCATCGTATTTCCCGAAGATACCAGGTACATCTATGAGCATACGGACGCAGTAGGTTTTGTCGGCGCCTCTAGCATCGAACGCATACCCATCGAAAGAGCAGTTCAGGGAGCGGTCGAGGAATTCAAGAGTGTGGGGTTGAAGAAAAAGAAATAACAACCGCTATTATCGCATGTTGTAGGGCATCCGCCTCTGGCGGATGCCCCTACTTGACAACGTAGCGTCGTGACTCCTGTCACGACGTAATTTCGTCGCCACGGGAGTGGCGACGCTACATTTTTGGGCAGACACGCAGGTCTGCCCCTACTCTCCTGTTGACCCGTGGCCGCCAGAGCCGCGCTCGGTAGGTGTTAGTTCCTCTACCTCGACCAGGGACAGGTCTGCAATCGTGCCCACGACCATCTGGGCTATCCTGTCGCCGTGCTTTATCTCAAAAGTAGCATTCGGGTTGAACAGGTACATCGTAATCAATATCTCGCCCCGGTAGTCGCTGTCTATCGTCCCGAAGGTAACCCCCACGCCTTTCGCAGACAGGCCTGACCTGGGTCGTATCTGGACGTCATATCCCCTGGATACTTCGATGGCGATGCCAGTGGGGATGAGCTTGGGCTGCGTTCCCACGAGCGCTACTTTGCCCTCACCTTCGATGCAGGCGAAGATGTCGAACCCTGTGGAGCCGGGCGTGGCTCGCCTAGGAAGCTTGGCGTTGGAGCGCAATCTCTTGATTTTAAGCGTTTGTTTGCCCTTGGCCACTAGTTCCTCAATTCTTCGATGTTGTAATCAACCCCCTGAGTCCCCCAGTATTGGGGGACTTTAAATATTGGGGGACACCCCCATCCTTCCGCGGAAGGACCGGCAGGAAGAGTCCTGCACCTCTCACGCCGTTAGAATGTGGCAGCTTTGGGGAAATAAGCTTGTGGCAATGCAACATTTAGACGTTGTGGGTTCTGCCGCAGTGCGGGCATTTAACGGTAGCTTTTCCGATGTTGGAAGGTATCTTTAACCTTGTGCCGCATTCGCAGTCTATGATCTTGTAGCCACTCTTCTGCCACAGCAGGTCTCCCACCTCGCGGGTGCGCTCCACTCTGCTCGGCTCAGGCTCTTTCGGCGTCGCTTCTGGTGCTGCTGCCCGCAGCCCGACGACACCGGCGCCGGCAAGGGCTGTGGCTGGCATAATGCTTGCGCCGCCTTTGTGCAATTGCTGGTACGCCTTATCGTAATCAGCGTAAGATGCACCCCCGGCCATGGCGTGGAGGATCCGTATCCTCTCCGACAGAGGCGGGTGAGTGGCAGTGAGGTCGCTTACCGCTCTCCCCTTCGGTCGGAAGGGGTTAACGATATACATGGGGGCTGTAGCCTGATTAGCCGATTTTAACTGGCCTGTCGAAGCCCCGAGTTTCTCCAGCGCCGAAGCCAGCCCTTCCGGGTATCTGGTGTATAGAGCGGACGAGGCATCTGCCAGATATTCCCTCTTCCTGGAGATGGCGAAGTAAATGAGTTGAGCCATGATGGGCGCCAGTATCATTAGAATGATTGCCACTGCAAGGATTATTAGCTGCCCCTGGCCGCCTCCTTTGGATGATCTCCTGCTACCTCCGCCGCTGAAGATAAGGGCTCGTGAGCCATACCAGGCGAGTATGACTATTGTCCCCAGAAGCACACTGCACAGCGACATCAGCAGCACATCGCGGTTCTTTATGTGGGAGACTTCGTGGCCAATGACGCCTTCCAGTTCATCGCGGTTGAGCTTCTCCAGCAGCCCGGAGGTAATGGCGACGGAGGCTTTGCTGGGGTCGCGGCCGGTGGCGAAAGCGTTCAACGCGGGGTCGTCGATGATATAGACATCGGGCATCTTCTCCAGCCCCGAGGCAATCTTCATCTCCTCGACCACGTTGTAGAGGCGGGGGTGGTCATCGGGACTTATCTTTATCGCCCTCGACATCGATAACAGGATGCTGTCGCCCTGGAAGTAGGCGATGAGGTTC
>Ga0209777_10005607_pt1 | contig 14382 bp, 31 predicted proteins | sample FrelakmetHBP12HB_FD_187147 | JGI IMG/M metagenome (GOLD analysis project Ga0209777, IMG submission 187147) | Freshwater lake sediment microbial communities from the University of Notre Dame, USA, for methane emissions studies -HBP12 HB (SPAdes)... | ecosystem: Environmental > Aquatic >...
AACAAGGTTATTGTGGTAACAAAAGTTTAAAAGACATAAAAATTGTCATGAAACTTTTCAACCCGACGGGCGCCGGGACATGGTATCTCTATGAGAAAGAAGATGATGACATTTACTGGGGGTTCGTTAATTTGGGAGACAGACTGAACGCCGAATGTGGTACTGTCTCAATGACGGAATTAATGGCATTTAGAGGTGGGTTTGGTTTGAAAATCGAACGTGATATGCACTTTAAGCCTCTAAGTATGAGTCTTGAAGAAGTGATGAACAAAGTAAAATCGGGGCAGCACGTATAATAAAAAGAAAATGAGGTTAAAAGAGAGGTATAATATCAATAAGGCTGCGAAAGTTGGGACAGAGATAACCTGTCCCTCGTGTGGAACGGTATTTATTAAAAAGACCAAAGCACAGGTTTTCTGTACGGTTAAAAAAGGAACACGTTGTAAAGACTTTTATTGGAACAGTGTAACACCGACCAAACGAAACAATACGACCCGCATCAGCCCAGCTAACGCAAGGTATTACAAGGATGTTATCGAGCCTCATCAAAATTTTGATGATGATATGGAGTGGGATGCTCATAAAGATTATTAATAAATTATTTGGAAATGTCAATTATTCTTTTTATCTTTACACCTACGTTTAATAAGAGATAGCTAATTACTAACTAAAAGGAGGACACCATGAAAAGACGTTAATCAGAAACAATTCGGATTTGACCCTCGGCACTGATCGGGGGTTTTTCTTTCCCCGCCATCCACACGACCTTCTTGGAGATCCACGGGGGAGAAAGTCATATCGCATTGTATTACATGCGAGTAGACTTTTATTTAACATCTGATCCCGAAATGGATTTCACGATCAAAAATAAATGATAAAACATTTGGTGAATTCATTTATTCTTTTTATCTTTATATAAAATTAATATTATGATACACGATACAGAAATAGAAATTTATCGACCCAAAACAAGAGGTGAATTGCTTGAAAAATTGAAGCAAGGCGTCAGATGTGAAGTGGTATCCTCCAATGAGGAAATAACCTCTATTTGTTTGGATGGTTGGTTAAAATTTCAGGGACAATATAAAGTATATCCGTCTGAAAATAATGGATGGGTAATTTATGAACAGATAAAATAAATGATAAAACATTTGGTGGATTCATTTATTCTTTTTATCTTTACTTCATAATCAATAACCAAAGACATGGGATATACAGACTTTCGGGAATTAAGTAAGGAACTCAAAGGTAAGAGAATCCGTTGTATTGAAATGAAAAACGACCCTGACCCGATTGAATCAGGAAGTGAAGGGACAGTCACTTATGTTGACGACGCCGGAAATATTCATATAGTATGGGATAACCACCGGACGCTCGCACTTATTCACGGAGTTGATAAATACCAAATAATATGAGATACATAGTAAGAATAATTTTGTCAGTATTAATTTTTATTGTAGAGATACAATATTTTATTAATTGGTTTCTTCCAAATATGGATAATGTAACGCACTATCTGATTGGGTTGATTATAAGGGTTATTCTCTATGCTCTGTTATTCGCCGGCGTCGATTATTTTTTTAATAAATTAAGAACACGATAAGAATCTAAAGATGAAAACTATTAAATTGTATTACCACAAAACAGATGGGGGAGCAGAATATTTAACAGACAAATTTATTATCACTCCAAACGGAGTAAAAGAAGGCATTTTTAAAGATGCGAAATATATTGTACGAATTGATGCGGATATTACAAAAGATGCGGAATTGAGTATAATGGAACTCAATAAAGAGTAATATTTAGTTTTTTAATTGGAAAAACCACGGAAATCATGTAAAACTATCAATAAACAGCCAAAATTAACCCTGATATTAACGTGTCGGGGTTTCTGGTTTGTACCTATTTTTAAAACGCTATGAAAATGAAAACCTCTTAGAAGACCATGATCAACAAGTCAACTTGCATTAAACCGTATTACATGCGACTTGACTTTCAGGACACCACCGGGGGTTATCCTGGTGATGTAAAGTTGTCTTACATTACTCTTTACTTTATCTTATTTTTTTCTTATCTTTTACATATTATATGATATTTATATTAAAATAGGAGATTAAACAAATGAGAAGAAAAATGAATACCACGGATAGAAAGGTAAAGATCACTATTAGCGTAAACCCTAAAATATCAGAGCATTTACGCCCGATAAGCAACGTGTCAAAATATGTTGAATATTTGATTTATCAAGATTTAAAGAATAAAGAGATAATAACCGAAAAAGAATATTTATCATTATGAAGAGAAAATATAGTGATGAAGAAATCATTAACATTGCATTAAGTTGTGGGTCAATAGTGAAACTTCGTAGGCAAAATTTTAAAGTATATTTACTAATGTATAAATGGGGGTTAACGGAAAAAATTCGTGAGATTACCAACGATACTCGCATTATTAGATATAATGATAATGATATTATACAAACCGCCATAAATTGTGGGACAATGGGTAATTTTTTTAAAAATCATAGAAAAAAATATAATGATGCTCATTATAGAAAATTAATGCCCATTATTCGTGAAAAATTAGGCCTTCCGTTAGAAGGATTCAAGTACAATGATGAAAGATTAAGAGAAATAGCATCCAAATGTACAACAAAAAAAGATTTTGAAATTACAAGTATAGGCGCGTATAGCGCGGCGATTAAAAGAGGACCATATACAGATAAAAACGGAAATATTATTTATTATGTAAAAGGCAATCCTTTGGCCAATTATAAAGGTTTAATAAATACACATGGATTTTTCAATGATATATGTAAACATATGCTGCCGATGGGTAATTTAAATAACCGATTAATATATGTTTTCAAGTTTTACGATGACAACGGAAAAAACCATTCAGCATACATTGGATTAACTTATAATATTAATAAAAGAAATGACGGTCACTTCAATGATAAAAAATCAACTGTTGGTAACTTCATTAAAGAAAATCCCACATTTCGATATGAACAAGAAATATTGACTGATAATTTTGTTACGCCAGATGTTGCCAAAAGACTTGAAGAGGAATATATTCAGAAATTCAAGAATGAAGGATGGTATATACTCAATATAGCAAGATCAGGAGGATTGGGCAGCGGGAAGAAAATAAAAAATGAAGATTTAAAGAAAGTTACCGAAAAATATAATAATGTTTATGATTTCGTGAGAAAAGAACCTAATGTAACTAGGATATTGTGCAAGCGTGGGTTATATAAGGAATACACTCAACATATGAAAAAAAGAATTAAAGAGTTTAAGTTATATACTGAAGATGAAATATTATCTGCCGCGAAAGAATGTAGTTCTTATAAAGATTTTATCTTGAAATATCGTACCACAATGTATGAACAATCGAGAAGGCGAAACCGACTTCAAAAGATTCAAGATGTTTTTAATTATCAAAAGAGTATTGATTATAAATTAGAGCGCCAACGATATAGCGATGACGATATAATTAGTACTGCATTAGAATGTGGCGTATATGAAATGTTTCGTAAACAACAAAAAAATATTTATGAATTAGCTCGAAAAAGAAAATTACTCCCGATAATTAAAGAATTATTACAAAAAAACGTTAGACCTCCACAGGAAGTTTGAACCCCCATTCAATAATTTCTTATTTAGAATAAAAATAAATTCACTTAAATTGTTGTAAATATCAAAAATTTACTTATCTTTGTGTGATAAATATAATAAAATGAAAGCCGCTCTAATAGTTCACCCCAAAGATTTTTCTACTGGTTTTTTAGAAAAAATCTATCAACCTATAAAGAATAAAACCGTTATAAGCTGCGGGGTAACAAAGGATAAAGTACGAGATATGATGTCAGATTTTGATACAATTTTACTATGCGGTCACGGCTCCCCTTGTGGTTTATTTTCGGTTGGTCAGTTCATCTCTAATACCGAAGGATACGTCATTGATGAATCTATGATAGAATCATTAAAGGGTAAGAAATTAATAACTATATGGTGTCATGCGAATCAATTCGTTGAAAGATTCAATTTAAAAGGATTCTCAACTTCGATGTTTTGTAGTGAATATTCTGAATGTAACTATGTGGGTGTGAAGGGGGTGAAAAAAGGAATGGTTGAAGAGTCGAATGAAGCGTTTTCAGATATAATGTCAAAATATATTAATGAAAATATTAGCGTGATACATGAAAAAGTAACCCAAGAATATGGTATGTTAGGCGAAATTAATCCGGTTGCGAGATATAACAATGAAAGACTATTGGTTTTCTAGTTATAAATTATTTCTCATATTAAATTTGGATATATCAAATAATGTTTTTATCTTTACAGTATGAAAGTAGAATGTATCAAACAATATAAACAGCTCGAAGGCCTTCTTGATAAAGGAGACATAGTAGAGATTGAAACTATCAGGTCAACCAAAGACCAGATTCTTGTCCACAAATTTAATACTGAAAAGAAAAATCCGTTTGTACTTTCAATAATGGAAGACACTATTCAGCCCGCAGGGTCATATATTGATTATCATTTCAAATCAAAAAATGGTGGGTGGTATAGTGGAAAACTTATTAATGGATTTATTGGGCCAAGACCAATGAGTGAAATCTTTAAAAAATTATAGTATGAAAAAGACAGTAAAATTCACAGTTGAAGTTATTTTTAAGGATGCCCCGGATGAATTTTCAATATCTCAACTTGAGGACATTAGGCGAAATATTGAAAAGGGAATTTTTAACCAATGGCAGGATGATGGTTTATCCCCCGATGATACTAATGCCCTGACAATGGGTATTAAAGTAACCCCCATAATCACAAAATAATGGCTCTAAAATTAAGTAAAAATCAGAAAGACAAACTCATTGACGAGGTCATTGAGCAAATCAAATACGACATCTTAATAGGTGATGTGACAGCTATTGACGAACTATTGAGGTTTGTCCCTGAAATTGATCTCGTTGGGTACTTACCTGATGATGTTGATGCAAATGCCCGATATAACCCCAAAAAAGAAACGGAATGAATATAAAAGATTTGATTGACGGATACCAACGGAGGTTAAAAGTCATAAATGAGTTACTTGCCGAATTGGAACAGATTAAGAAAACCAAGTACTATGTATTTGGGGTCTGGGGTGACGTTTATCCCATGATAACAATTGCCTTCAATACTCCAGAAGAACGCGACGCCGAGGCTCGCAGGATATATAAGGCTAATGACATGGACGAAGGTGGTATATTTCACCTTGACATTGATTCTGATGGAATGCCCATTGTTGGTACATATAGTGAAGATGATTTAAATCGGGAAGGCCCAACCGATGCGGAAATCGAAAAATTCAAAGAATATTGGGGGCAAACTGATGATGAAATCCGGGTTAACCTTGGACTCAAAGAGGAAAATATAGATGATGAATTACTGATGGACGACTACTTCTGGATTCCAAACGATATGATATGGTGTAACAAACACGCTTCAACATTTACTGCCAGAGATCAGGAGATTGCTGACTTTCTTATAAAATCCCTTTCACGGATTGATTAATTCATTTTAAATATGTATATTTAGATTATCTGTGTTCATATTAAGTTTTGGTTATTGGTTTAACATGAAGCGGGGGACAATCGTCCCCTTTTTCTTTGCTATGAACATGACCTTAGAAGGACTCCACCGGGGGTGAGATCCGTAAAATCATCTCGCAAAACATCTTGCGAGTTGACTTGTTCCTAGCGCGTTTGCTCTGGTAATTGCGCTGGTTTGCTCAATTTGCTCTGGTGATTGCGCTGGTTGCTCTGCAAATTACTCAATTTGCTCTGGTAATTTGCTCTTAGATTGCTTTTTAAAAGTCAACTCGCATGGACATGCGATATGACTTCTTGTACAGGAAAGATGTCCATCGTTTCCTCTTCTGAAAATAAATTTAAAATAACTTTAAAATAACTTTAAAATAAAATACATTTTATTTGTTTATATCAAAAACTTACTTTATCTTTGTTGTGTTAATATTTAATTTAAAATAACTTATTATGGAAATCACAAAAGAAGACATCACAGAAAAACTGATCAGTACTGGACTAAATTGGAGGGTAAATTCCGAGCCCTTACAGACTGTATCTGGAATCCTTATCCCTGACAGGATCGCTCTTGTTCGTGAAGACACAAAGAAAGTATTGGGTATTCATAGTGAATCATACGTTCCATATCAGAACGATGAACTTTTGGAACTCTTACACCGTATCGGTAATTCTACAGGGTTATCCGTACATACAGGCGGTTCATTTCAGAACGGGGAAAAAGTTTGGTTCCAATTAAAATCCTCTGATCTTAAACTTGGAAACGACACAATCAAAGGTTACATTTCCGGTTTTAACTCGTTTGATGGTAAATGTGCCCTTTCATTTGGGAATTCAACCGTAACAGTATCGTGTATGAACACGTTTTGGAGGGGCTACAGAGAAGTTAACAACAAAATCAGGCACTCGGCTCTGATGATCCCTAAGATCGAAGAGATACTATCCAGAATCGACGTAGTGTTGAAAGAGGAGCAGACCATGTTTCAGGAAATAACCCGAATGAATGAAACACGTCTATCGCCAGAAATCCTGGAACTGATGACAAAAAGGTTTTTTGAAATAGGAGTTGAAGACCGTCTTGATAGTCCTGATCTTTCCACCAGAAAGTCAAACCAACTTTGGAGATTTAACTATGATATGGGAATAGAGATAGCCCAAAAAGGAGAAAATTTATTTGGGTTATTTTCTGGAATCACCAGATACTCAACACATTCCATGAAAAAAGAGGGAAATTCGGAATCTAAAATGTTCGGAAAAACCGGGAATCTGGAGCGGAAGATATACAGTGAACTTGTTGAAATGGTTTAACAACAGGTAATAAAAAACAGGGCCGTATTACTCAGCCCTTTTTTATGCCCATACGCGTAGGAGAAACTCCCTTATGATTGAGATCCTGGAAGTCAACTCGCAATAGACTGTATTACATATGCGAGTTGACTTTTCCTGAATCCTGGATGTCCCCCACCCGGTTGAAATTCTCAATGAAAATAATTTAAAAATAGTTGTGTTTTTATTTGTTTTATAAATAAAAAGGTTTTATCTTTACATCATAATATAAATGAAATGAAAAAACAACCGAAGGATTTAATTCAGTATCATTTTGAAGTGATGGGAGCTTTTTATAATTTCATACAAACTGAGGATGAAGAAGTTTTAATGGATAAATTGTATTCGATTGAACGACATTGGAAATCATGGAATGCAATACAAAAAACCAATAAAAATATGTGGTTCAGGTTTTTTAAGAATGACGCTGCCGCAACAACCATTAATGATATAATGAGAGACTTACATTCTCCCAATAGAAAATACAGAATGGAATCAATGCAGATTTGTTACGACACTGCAGAAATCAAAGTTTATTTTTCTTAACCATAAAATGAATATGAAATAATATAAAATATATTTGGTAATCTCATATAATGTTTTTATCTTTACACAGTAATCAAAACATACAATTATGAAAAGAAATTTCACAAACAATTGTTTAAGTGTCAATGTTTCGAGAGGTAATACAGATAACCAATTAGTATTATCAATTGATTCTGAATATGCAAATACCCAACACAAAGGTAAAATTTATGTGGACGGCAAACGCCTGGCTGAAACCGTTGAAAGGTTTTGGAAATCAATTAAGACCAAAAAACTTTTGGGGCTCGGAGTCTCATTCGGTCATATTGATTGGTATGACAGCCTCGTTGACATTTATACAACTCCAAATGTTCATATCGAACGTGGTTTAAAGAAAGTCAGGATTAACGAACGTGAACACGGAGATATCCCAAAGGACTGGACATTTAATTTTTTAGCGAAATTCGCAGACACCACAACTGTAACCCCTGTCCTCGAAGTTGTTAAATCCGCCCTCGGTTCTTTTTTCACCCCCAAGATGGAAAAAGAGTTTAAGAAGGTTATGAAGCCTCTATTACAGAAGAAATCCAACTATTGTAACGTGTACGGAGAAGAAAGAGAATAAGGTATAAAAGAAAGTTATGATTCAAGAATTCCCCAAGTCGGGGAATTTTTTTTGCTACCAAGATGACGTAGAAGACCACCGCGGAAAGTCAAATCGCATTGATCCTTGCGAGATGACTTTCCTTGACTTATAACGTCGATGACTACGCTGCGGATTTTTAAAAAATAAACGATAAAACATTTGGCAGTCTCATAAAAAGTTTTTATCTTTACATCATGGAAACAAAGAAGATGACACCGAATGACAGAAACCTCTTAAAAAGAGGTAACAAAATTGAGAGGAAAATTGGGCTTATTTTGATCTTCTTATTAAGGAAGCAGATGCCGAAGAAACCAAAAGAATTTTATTTTCTTTGCAGGAAACAATGAGAATCGCATATGAATTTGAAAATTTTTATAAATTATAAGATATGGGATATCAAACAGAATTTGCATTATTTACTGACAAACCCTATGATTCCGATATAATTCGTCATTTCCGGGAAGTTAACGAAGAAGCAAGAAGAGCAATTAATCCACAGGGGTACACAAGTAATGATTCCAGCTGGAATTCATATGAGAAGGATTTAAAGGAATTTTCGTTGAAATACCCGGAAATTCTGTTTACTTTATTTGGTAGCGGTTCAGATGCCGGAGGTGACTATTGGAAACTATATGTCAAAAATGGTAAATCCTTCATGGCTATCGGTGAACTAAAATACCCACGATTTAATGAATCTAAACTATCATAAATTATGAAAACTTACACTGTTAAAATTACGGGCTCAGGAACATTTAAACAGATATCAAGTGCCCTATTATCTATTGCCTACGAGGTTAGTATGATCGCTGACACAAATGGCGAGCCCGGTATATCTGATATTAAATGGGAAGACCCAACATTAATGACCGAAATTACGGAAGAATATAGTACCAACCCGGCTGATGTTGATGCGTCTGCTGCCGCCTACACTGCCAATGTTGACGCCTCTGCCGCTATTAACAGAAAATATAATACATTAAACCGATGAAATCAGAAATAACAGTTAGAACCCAAGGCATAAAAGGTGGTGACGCAAAATTTGAAAACAAAGGTTGTGTTACAATATATGCAACTGATAACGGACAACACAGAACCGACCTTGCTATTGATGTTGATTCGTTTGAAGGATGGGGAACCAATTATAAACAGAGAGAAGAAACCCTGATAAATGTTACCTACAAAAATGAAACTATCTTCATAGGTACAATTGAACAATTTGTTAAAAATTTATTAGTATGACAAGATTCGAAGCCGCTCAGGCATTAAAAGCAGGGAAAAAATTAACCCACGAGTATTTCAGCCCTGATGAATGGGTGAAAGGTAATGGATATGGTGACTATTTTTTAGAAGATGGTGTTGTATGTTCAGCCGCCGAATTCTGGAAATGGAGACAACAGCAATTTTTTAACGATGGGTGGAAACTCTTCGAGGAAACCCCAAAGAAGACCGTCAGGGATGAAACTCAACCCGCAAGAGTCAATAAATTCCATAGTGATGGCGACGGCGGTGAATTTGATGATTTCGGAGTTCCCGGTATATTTTAAAAATAGTTGTGATTTTATTTGGAATTCTCATATAAAGTTTTTATCTTTACACAGAATTAATAACATAAACAAGTGACGACAAATGAAGAAGTAAAGAGGCTGATAAGTGAAGGATGGGTATTAACAGACCCGTCCTGTAATCAAATGAGAAAAGAAATCATTGAAGATAAGATTTATCTTTTTCGCGAAGATCGTTGGATTGACCCAATAACCAAAGAATCAGTTGTATTTGAGGAAAAAATGGACTATGATGATTATTGTTGGAGAGAAGTAATTAACGCATGTGAAACATTCGGATATGACGCCAAACAAGTCGATAAATGGATGACAGAAGGCGAAGAAATTGAATTGATACTTGAATGTCTTTTTGAATTAACAACCTAAATTTAAAATCATGGCAACCTTTAGAGTAGTTTTTGAAATCGAAGTGGATGCAACTTGTCCACTTACAGCAGCTTTCCAAGTGCAAAAATGGTTAAAGAAAGACGATTGGCAATTTTATGTTCAGAACGCCGAGACCCTGGAAATATTCAGCGTGGATCTTCTTGAAGAAGATGAAGACGCTGTATTACCTGTAAAAGAATATACGCCAATAATTGGAAATACTTAGTAAATTATTTGGATATCTGATATAATTGTTTTAACTTTACAAAAAATTAATAATTAATAAATTAAACTTATGAAAAAATTATTATTTGAACTATTAATCATCATCTCTGGAATTATCCTGATATCACGGTGTACGGCCGATACTTTCTATAACGAAATTGATGCGGATATTTCATCGGATACTTTAATTCTCCATAAGGATTCCCTAATAACTCATGTGGATACCCTTACCATACATAAAGATTCACTTATTAATCATGTGGATTCAATAATCATTCCTCCGGTGATTCATCAACCTATAGCATATACCGTAATACAACCGACTTGTAAATCTTCGACAGGGAGTGTAATACTGAACGGTTTACCGACTGCCGGTTGGACAATTACCCCAATGGGGATAACAGGAGCAGGTACAGATAAAACAATAGATGGGCTTGCAAGCGGGACATATAATTTAGTAATTACCGATGGCACAGGATATATTTCGCCGACAATCACAATTATAATTAATAATCAACCACTAACGCCGTCCGCCCCTCTTATAGGAACTGTAATACAACCCAATAAAAATTCATCAACAGGTAGTGTAATGTTAAACGGTTTACCTGATGGTGTGTGGAAAGTAACAAGATATCCGAGTGAAATTGTTACTAATGGTGAGGGAACAAGTAAGAATATCACAGGATTAGACCCGAAGTTCACCGCTCTGAATGGCGGTAAATGTTACACAACTGTTTATAAGTTCACGGTAACTAATTCCGATGGGTGTGTTTCACCATTTTCAAATGAAGTTGCAATTAACTCTTATAATTAAATCATAACAAATCTATATCATGAAAAACATTGTAAAAATTTTAATCGGATTAATATTGTTGTCATTTTCAGTTGAAATGGTTGGTCAGCCTATTTTACCTTATACCAAGTTCACGTATATTCAGAAGTATCAGCCTCCGTTAAATATTCCGCCGGATCTAAAAGGTAAGAGAAGTAATACAGCATTAAATAGAACCCTGCCAAAAATTGATTTGAATAAAAAGATCAATGACCTCAACGCGAAATTGGACTCTCTGATAATGAGAAGTAAAATATATACAGGGAATGAAAACCCATATACATTGAATTTCACTTTTTACACCTATCAGGCATTTTTAACTGATACGGTTAAACCCCGAACATACGAAGCTCCTAAATCCGTTTTTTCAAAGACTGCTGAAGTTACGCCTGCAATAAATTATAAACGAATGAAAACCACAGGGTATATAATGGTTACTACTGGAGTTGCTTGTCAGGTTACTGGGGCCTTGATTATTGCAAGTTATTATAACTCCCAAAAAATCACTAATGACGTTAAAATAACCAAAACAAATTTATATATGAAAAATAGTATTACTCATAATATGAAGAAATCAACGGCAATAGCCATATCATCCGTACTGGGAATAACTGGAGCCGTATGTGAAATCTGGGGTGGAATCAAAATAGGTAATGCAAGAATAGGATTAAATGGCATAACAATACCAATAAAATAAAAAATCATGACAGTAGACGAATATAAAGAAGAAATAACGCGAATTGACGCCGTCTATGTGAAATCTAAGAATAATCTTTATGTAAAATACGCTGCCAGTAATGAAATTTATAAAAAAGGCGATATTATAAAAGACCATAGATGTACTATTTTAATTAACAGAATCACCGCATATAAAGACTTTGGTTTACCTGAGCCTGCTTATTCCGGTAAAGAACTAAAAAAAGATTTGACCCCTAAGAAGAACGGAGACAGACAATCAATTTATGGAAATGATAGAGTTGAACTTGTTAAATCAGCAGAATAATATGGTAAACCCGAATTGCCCTGTAAGAGGTACTCCGAATCATAATATACATATATAATAATGATATAGAAATATAGCCCCACATTCAGTGGGGTTTTTTATTACGCCAAGATGATGTAAAGAATATGGGATCCCGGAGATCCGAAAAGTCATCTCGCATAAAAGTCATATCGCATAGACCTTGCGAGTTGACTTTTAGATCTCAATAACGTCGATGACTACGCTGCGGATTTTTAAAAAATAATTGATAAAACATTTGGCAGTCTCGTATAAAGTTTTTATCTTTACACAGTAATTAAAATTAAGTCATATGACAGTCAAAGAAAATCTTCAGTCAAAGAAACACAAAGGTTATAATACCACTGATACAAAAATCATTATTCTTGAAATTCCATTCGACAATTCAGGAAGAATATCAAAGCATAAATTTAAGTTCACTTATGAATGTTATAATTCAGGTGAATCATTCACTGGCGACCTGTTTGACGGCGTACAACTAAATCATATTTTCTCAATAACTGACTTAGGATTTGTCAAGGATATCAAAGCTTATGTGATGTTAGATGAACCCGAAATAAAACAAAGAATCGAGATGTTAACTCTCAAAGGAATTGAATTTATTAAAACTTTATTCTAACCATGACAAACTTACCGGAAATTCATATCAGTAAAGAAATTGCTCTCCCCGATAACGATAAATGGCAGAACCGCTTTCTGATTCATTCAGAGACGAGCAACCGCGTGTATATCATCGCACAACATAAAGAGTTTAAACACTGGGGTTGTAGTTGCCCAGCATGGAGGGTACATCGGAAATGTAAACACCTTACATCAATTGGCGTCCCCAACTATGAAAAACCATTTGAAGTACTTGTAAATAAATCATAATTAAAATGAAAGTAATTAAAAGAAGTCAGATAACAGAAATAATAACTGAAAGAATTGTTTCTCATACGGTTGAATTGAATAAAGAATTGTATGAAAGAATCCAAAAAATCAAAATTACAATACCATACATGGATTGTAACATTGATATCACTAACCCCAAAATAGAATGGCGTTTTTATATTGGCGAAAAAACCGTTCGGCCTTTAAGTAAAAAAGAAGTTAAAGAGTTAAAACTGAACGAGCAGTTTGATGAATTAAATATTAATGACGTTAACGGAAATGGCTAAAGGATTCATGGATGGCTATAAAACGTATGACACGTCAGACGGGTATGGCTCAGCATGGGATTGGAAAAAGAGTTTTCATAAAAGAATGTCCAAAGAGGAAGCGGACGCAATTCTTAATACTGATGACCCGTATGACATCCTCGGACTTAAACGAGGGGCAACACAGGCAGAAATTAAGAAAGCATTTAAAACCCTTGCCAAATTGTGGCACCCTGACCTGAATCCTGACAGGGTCGCGGAGGCAACATTGAAAATGCAGAAAATAAATGCGGCGTACAGTCTATTAATAAGGTAAGAATTATTTGGATATCTGATAAAATTGTTTTATCTTTACACAATAATAAAACTAAATCGTATGACAAACAAAGAAGTATATTTTGTAATTAGGAACTCAGACGGTGACACAACCGTTATTGAGCGCAATAAAGAAGATTTGATTGCCGATCTTGAAGCCGGAGAATTCGGGATCGAAGGAGAAAAAATACTTGAACGTATTCCAAATAATGATACCAATTATTGGTATGAGGGGTCTGTTCTTATCATTAAAGGTACAATAGTTGTTCCAAAAGCAGTGGAACATATAACAAAATTTGAAATTGGATAATATGACAAACTTTAAAGTCGGTGACAAAGTTCAACTCTATCCCGGTGACACTCATAAAAAGGTCGCTAAGATTCTACATATCGGAGATCATGGTTGGGAATTTGAGATAATTACAGGGACATCTCCAGAAGCCCATCTAAAAGTGGGACAGATATATTTTGAGTCGTATTCAAAAGCATTATCAATGACAAAACTTTAAAACTATTCCGAGGTAATAAGGAGGGCCACTTAGGCCCTTTTTTCATGCTCATCCGCGATCCAACCAGGAAATCCATGACCCCTGGATCCGAAAAGTCATCTCGCATATCTTGCGAGTTGACTTTCAATATTTTACACCCGGTTAAAATAATTAAAAAATAATTCATAAAATATTTGTTTCTTAAATAAAAAGTTTTTATCTTTACACAAATTAAAACATAGAAATCATGATAAGATCAATCGAAGTTATATCTAATGAAATACGTAAAGATTGGGGAGCAAAAGTTAATTACGCCGCACGCCCATACTTAAACGCAATGTCCGGGCTGA
>Ga0209777_10005608_pt1 | contig 14382 bp, 14 predicted proteins | sample FrelakmetHBP12HB_FD_187147 | JGI IMG/M metagenome (GOLD analysis project Ga0209777, IMG submission 187147) | Freshwater lake sediment microbial communities from the University of Notre Dame, USA, for methane emissions studies -HBP12 HB (SPAdes)... | ecosystem: Environmental > Aquatic >...
CGATCTGCCGCGAGTGGGTCGTCCGGAGCGAGGCGCGCCACTTCCTGCGCCGCCGCGCCGAGCGCGCTCAGGGCCGTCTGCGTCGCCTGTTGGCGGCCCGCGACGTCGCTGGTGTCCCGCTCCTGGGAGAGCGCGGCGAGAGCGGCGACGTACTCCGAGCCCGTCCGCTGCACGTGCTGGGTCCGCTCGGCGATGGATCCGCCGAGGCCGACGGCGGCGGCGATCGTCGCCGTACGGGCGCCGAGATACTGGCCGGCCGCAAAGCCGGACGCGAACAACGCCACCGACGCGGCCAGCGCGCCCACCAGCCAGGCGGGCTGCCAGCGCCGCGGCGCCGCCCCGATGGGCCTGAGGGGCACCGCCAGCACGCCGCGGGCCTGCAGCAGCGCCACCGTGCGGTCCTCCAGACCCTTGGGAGGCTCTCCTTCCCGCGGCAGCGCCCGGAGAGCCTGCCGCTCGGCGGGGGTGAGTTCGTCGTGGGGATCGGTCACGCGGGACTCCCTTTCTGACGGCCGCCCAGCGCGGCGCGCACCGCCTGCCGGGCCCAGAACAGCTGTGATTTGGAGGTGCCGGGCGCGATGCCGAGGGCCGTGCCGATCTCCTCGTGCGTGTACCCCTCGACATCGTGCAACACCAGGACGGTGCGGTAGCCCGCCGGGAGCGCGGCGACGGCGCGCTCGAGGTCAAGCGGGTCCACGCGGTCCAGCGGCGCCGCCTGCGGCGGGTCGTGGTCCTCCGGCCAGTCCACTTCCGGCCGGCGGCTCCGGCGCCTAGCCTGCTCCCGGACCACGTTCACGCCAATGGCGCACAGCCAGGTGCCGAAGGCGCACTCCCACCGGAACGTGTCCAGACGCTCCGTCGCCTTGAGCCAGGTGTCCTGCACCGCGTCCTCCGCGTCCGCCTCCCGCCCGCCGACCAGCCGGAGCATCAGCTGGAAGAGACGCGGCGTGTGGCGGCGGTAGAGCTGGCGAAAGGCCAGCTCGTCCCCCGCGACGACCCGCTCGGCGAGCGCCCGCTCGGGTTCAGCGACGGCGGGGGCGGCCACCTCGGGCGTCACCCGGATAGGCCCGCGAAGGGCCGACGGCTATCCATACCCATCATCTTGGTTGCCTTGGCGCGCTGGAAGGTTGCCCGGTTCGGCCTGCCACCCTGGCCGGCCGCGGTGGCATCAGCCTTGCCGATAAGAGTATGATTCTAGCCTGCCGTACGAGAGAAGCGACACGGGAGTTCTATGCGCAAGAAGCCGCACGCCGAGCATCCAGCCGCCGGGGCACCTCCTCTTCCCTCTGAAAAGGAAGAGGGCGCGGCCGAGACGCGCGTGCTGCCGGGCGAGGAACAGGACGTGGAGCCCGGGGCGCGGATGGCGCTGGCGGAGGGAGCTGCGGCGGGCCGGGCGGGCGTGGGAGCGGCCGCAGGATCGGCCGTCCTGGCAGCGGCGGTCTCCGGCGAGGAATTCGCCCGCTTGGAGCGCGAGGCCGCCGAGCTGAAGGAGCGGCTTCTTCGCACGGCGGCGGACTTCGACAATTTCCGCAAGCGGTCCGCCAAGGAGAAGGCGGAGACATGGGGTCGGGCCCAGGGCGACCTCATCCAGCGAATCCTGGAGGCGATCGACGACTTGGGCCGCGTGGCCCATCTCGATCCGACGCAGACGAGCGCCGAGTCGCTCCACGAGGGCGTCGGCCTGGTCGAGCGGAAGCTTCTCAGGATCCTCGAGGGCGCCGGCCTCGAGAGGGTGGATCCCTCGGGCCAGCCCTTCGACCCCAACGCGCACGAGGCGGTGATGACGACGCCGGCCCCCAGCGCGGAGAGCGACGGATGCGTCGCGACCGTCTTCCAGGCAGGCTACCGGCTGGGCGGCGTCCTGCTGCGGCCCGCGAGGGTCGCGGTGTTCGCGTACGTCGAGCCGGCTCCCGGCGAGATGGTCCACTAGCCCATGGCCCCGCAGAAGGACTACTACCAGGTCCTCGGCGTGGCGGACAACGCCACGCCCGACCAGATCAAACGGGCCTACCGGCGGCTCGCCAAGAAGTACCACCCCGACGCCAACCCCGACGACAAGACGAGCGGGGCGAAGTTCAAGGAGCTCTCCGAGGCAAACTCGGTCCTCTCCGATGCCGCCAAGCGGAAGCAGTACGATCAGCTCAAGAAGTACGGCGCCTTCACCGGGGGTGGGGGCGGTGCGCCGCGCTACGGCGGCGGCCCGGCGGGGCCCTCGGGGGGGGGCGCCCGCTTCGAGGACCTCGATCTCGGGGACCTGGGCGGCATCGGCGGGCTGGGCGACCTCTTCTCCTCGATTTTCGGCGGCGAGCGGAAGAAGCGCGGGGGCGCCGAGCGGGGCGAGAGCGTCGAGACGGTGGTCTCGATCTCGCTCCGCGTCGCGGCGCTGGGCGGGAAGGTGCCCATCATCGTTCCTGTCACGGAGGCGTGCCCGACGTGCGGCGGGTCGGGCGCGTCCCCCGGTGCCACCCTCGCCACCTGCGGCGAGTGCCACGGCACCGGCACCGTCTCCTTCGGGCAGGGCGGGTTCTCCGTCAAGCGCCCGTGCCCGGCGTGCCGCGGACGGGGCAAGGTCGCTTCCCAACGGTGCGGCGGCTGCGCCGGGGCGGGCGACGTCCGCGTGGAGAAGCGCGTCATGATCACCGTGCCGCCGGGCACCGACAACGGCTCCAAGATCCGCCTCAAGGGCCAGGGCCCGCGCGGCAGTGGCGGCGCCGAGGCCGGGGACCTCGTCGTCAACTTCCAGGTCGAGCCCGATCGCTTCTTCACCCGCGAGGGGATGGACGTCTCGTGCGCCGTCACGATCAACGTGGCGCAGGCCATCCTCGGCACCAAGCTCAAGGTCCGCACCCTCGACGGGAAGCACGTGGTGCTGCGCATCCCGTCCGGCACCCAGCCGGGCCGCAGGTTCCGCATCAAGGGGCAGGGCGTCGAGAAGGGTGGTGTGCACGGCGATCAGCTCGTGGAGATCGGCGTGGACATCCCGGCCAAGCTGACGGAGGAGCAGGAGGCGTTCGTCCGGAAGTTCGCGGAGGCCGCGGGGCTGAAGCACTGAGCGCCGGGCGCGCGGCGAGTTCGCAGCATCCGGTGTGCAGCAGTGTGCAGACGCGCAGACGCGCAGTGGTTCGCAGTGCGAAGGGGGCAGGCCACTCGGCCCGCCCCCTTCTGGCGGCTGACAGTTGACGGCTGACGGCTGTCTAGTGCGCCCCCGCCATCGCCGGCTTCTTGCCGAAGTTCATCGACAGCACTTCGCGGATGGCCTTGAGCGCCCACTCGAGGTCCTTCTTCTCGACCGTCAGCGGCGGCGCGAAGCGCACGACCTGGTCGTGCGTCTCCTTGCACAGGATGCCGCGCTCGGCCAGCGCCTCACAGTAGGGGCGCGCCGTACCGGCCTCGACGTGCATCTCGACGCCGATCAGGAGGCCCTTGCCGCGGACTTCCTTGATCGACGGCGAGTCGATCTTGCGCAGCTCGCCCATGAACCACTCGCCGATCTTGTGCGCGCGGTTCGCGAGCTTGTCCTTGACGAGCACGTCGAGCGCCGCCCGGCCGATGGCTGCGCCCAGCGGGTTGCCGCCGAACGTCGAGCCGTGGTCGCCCGGCTTGATGGCGCCCATCACCTCTTCCGTGGCGAGGAACACCGAGACGGGGTACATCCCGCCCGCCAGCGCCTTGCCGAGGATCATCGCGTCGGGCTTCACGTTCTCCCACTGGCACGCGAACATCTTGCCGGTGCGCGCGAGGCCCGTCTGGACCTCGTCCGCGATCATCAGGACGTTGTGCTTCGTGCAGATCTCGCGGATGCGCTTCAGGAAGCCCGTCGGCGGGACGATGACGCCGCCCTCGCCCTGGATCGGCTCCACGATGACGGCGCAGGTGTTCGGCGTAATCGCCTTCTCCACCGCGTCGGCGTCACCGAACGGCACGAGCTTGAACCCCGGCGTCAGGGGCCCGAAGTGCTCGTAGTACTGCGGCTCCGACGACCACGAGATCACCGAGATGGTCCGGCCGTGGAAGTTCCCCTTGAAGCCGATGATCTCGGCCTTCCCGTCGGGGATCTTCTTCACGGTGTAGCCCCACTTCCGCGCGACCTTCATCGCCGTCTCGACGCCCTCGGCGCCCGTGTTCATCGGCAGCGCCTTGGGGAAGCCCGCCAGCTTGCAGATCTGGTGCAGGAACGGGCCCATCTGGTCATTGTGGAAGGCGCGCGCGGTCAGCGTGATGCGGGTCAACTGCTTCTTGGCGGCCGCGGCGATCTTCGGGTTGCAGTGCCCCTGGTTGACGGCGGAATAGGCGCTCAGGCAGTCGAGGTACTTCTTCCCGTCGACGTCCCACACCCACGCGCCCTTGCCGCGCTCGAGCACGACGTCGAGCGGCTTGTAGTTGTTCGCGGCCCACTGCTTCACTTCCTTGAGGTACATCTTGCTCTTGGTCATTTCTTTTCCGTTGGTAGGATCTTGAACATCCCTGTCCCGCAGATGGAGCACGTGCCCTTCATCGCGGGACGCCCGTTCGCCATCGTCACCTGCTGGGCGTTGGCGATCGGACGTTTCTCCTTGCACTTCACACAGTAGCCGACGACTTCCGTCATCCTGCCCTCACAGCGAGAGAATGGCTGCGGGAACCAGCGCGATCTTCGGGCTGCCCGCTCGGATCCCGATTCATGAGAAAGATACTCGGGAACTGCGCTCCGCGCCCCCCCTCGCCGCGGCGCGACCACCCCGCCGCATCGAGTGGACGTGTCGCTGCAGGGGTTCACGGACGGGCAGGCGTAGCACTCACGCCGCGGACGATCCGCGCGGTGTACGAGGACACCATCCACGTGCGCTTCGAAGCGGTCGGCGCGGGGCACGGCTTCCGCGTGCAGGGCGAGAGCGTGGACCTCACCGCGTGTCCGGGGATGCCGCAGGAGGCGACAGGGAGGTCTACTGCACCTTCGATCGCGGGCCGGGGCACGCGCCGCCGCGGATGAGCGGGATGATCGTCGTGACGCGGCGCGGCGAACAGCGCCGCCGGGCGCTATTCCCCGATCTTCCTCAACTGCGAGGGCTTGAGGAGGTAGAGCAGGAGGCCGGCGCCCGCCTCGGCGGGGCCCTCGAACCGGACGCCCGCGATGCCGCTCTTCTTGATCTGCAGGCCCAGGCCGGTCTTGCCGCCGATCAGCGCCGTCGCCAGCGCCGAGAAGTCGGGCTCGTGTCCCACCAGCGCCACGCGGCTCGTGGGCGGGAACTTCGCGAGGAGTTTCACGACCGCGGCCACCGAATAGCCGTGGCCCAGCTCGGCTGCGACCTGCGGCTCCTCCGGCCAGCGGTACGCGGCCGCGACGATGTCGGCGGTCTCCTTCGCCCGCCTCAGCGGGCTGGTGACGAGGAAATCGAACTTGATCCCCATCTTCCTCGCGGCCCGCATGACCGCGCGATGCTCGGCCTGACCTTCCGCCGTCAGCGGGCGGTCGTCGTCGTCGGGCCAGCTGTTGGGATCGCGATTGCCCGCCTTGCCGTGGCGGATGAGGATGACGTCCATGCAGGGGATATGGGGCGCGGGGAGGCGTCTGTCCAGAGCGGGGGAGCGCGATGGCCGCCGCGCGCGCACGATGCGGGTCGCGCGGCGCGCCCAGTCCAGCCGCGAACAATCGAACTGGTTTTGTCGGAATTGCGTCAGGCGATGGTACCGCCGCCGAGGACCTGGTCGCCGCGGTACAGCACGCCGCTCTGCCCCGGGCCGACAGCCCGGGCCGGCTCGTCGAGGGCCAGCCGCACCGTCCCGTCCACGGCCGCTAACACGTTGGCTGGTATGGGTTTGGATCGGTAGCGAATCTGCACGTTGCAATGGTCGCCGAGGCTGAGGGGATCGTCCAGCCAGTTCACGTCGTCCACCGTCACCGACCTCGCGTCGAGGTCGCTCTCCTCGCCCACCACCACCGCGCGCTCCTCGGGCCGGATGGCCACGACGTAGAGCGGCCGCGAGCGGCCGCCAGGGAGGCCGCGCCGCTGGCCGATGGTGAAGTGCGCGAAGCCGTCGTGCTCCCCGACCACGGTGCCATCTGCACGGACGATAGGGCCAGCGGCGAGTGCCGGCGCGTCTTCGGGAAGGTGTCGCCGGAGCACCGCGACGTAGTCGCCATCGGGGACGAAGCAGATCTCCTGGCTCTCCGGTTTCTCGGCGGTGGCGAGGGCGAGGCGCCGGGCCGCCGCACGCGTCTCGGCCTTCGTGAGCGCGCCGAGGGGCGTGAGCATCCGACCTACGACGTCGCGCCGGATGCCCCACAGGAAGTACGACTGGTCCTTGGCGCGGTCGGCGCCGCGGAAGAGGCGGCCGCCCTCCGCGCGCGCGTAGTGGCCCGTCGCGATGGCGTCGCAGCCGAGGGCGTCCGCGTGGGCCACGAGGTCGCCGAACTTCGTGAGGGAGTTGCAGCGCACGCACGGGATGGGCGTGCGGCCGCGGGCGTATTCGCGCACGAAGTCGAAGACGACGTCGCGGCGGAAGTGGTCCTCGAGGTCGAGCACGTAGTGTGGGATGCCGAGCCGCTCGGCGACGGCCCGCGCGTCGTTGATGGAGTCGAGCGAGCAGCACGGCCGGTCGGGGACGGGCGCGTCGCCGTAGCAGAAGAGCTTCATCGTCGCGCCGATCACCTCGTGGCCCTGCTCTACGAGGAGCGCCGCGGCGACGGAGGAGTCCACGCCTCCCGACATCGCGACCAGCACCCGGCGGCGAGTCACCGCAGGTCCCGGAGGTTGCGCTGCGCGCCGAGCGCCGCGCGCAGGCCGCGCACCTTCTCGACCGCCTTCGCGTAGCGCTCCGCCACCAATCGGGCGTGGTCCGGCCTGGAGAGGGCGCCCACGGAGAATCGCACGGCGGCCACGGCCAGCTCGCGCGGCACGCGCATCGCCTCGAGCACGTGCGACGGCTCGATGGAGCCGGTGGTGCACGCCGAGCCGGACGCCGCGGCCACCCCCGCGAGGTCGAGGTGCATCAGCATCGCCTCGGAATCGGTGCCGGGCGCGCTGAGGTTGAGGATGGCCGGCCCGCGCGGGGCACCGGCGCCGTGCACGACGGCGTTGGGGACGGCGGCGCGGAGCATCGCCTCGAGCGCGTCCCGCAGCATCTCCAGTGCGAGCGCCCCGACCGGCTGCTCGGCGGCGGCGAGCTCCGCGGCGGCGCCGAAGCCGACGATTCCCGCGACGTTCTCGGTCCCGGGTCTCACGCCCCCCTGCTGGCTGCCGCCGTGGATGAGCGGGCGCGGCGTCCGCCCGCCGCGGACGACCAGCGCCCCCGTCCCCTTCGGCCCGCCGACCTTGTGCGCCGAGACGGTGAGGGCATCGCAGGGCATGGCCCGGAGGTCGAGCGCGACCTTGCCGAGCGCCTGGACGCCGTCGCTGTGGAACGGGACGCCCGCCGCACGGCACCGCTCCGCGATCGCGCCGACCGGCTGCAACGTGCCCACCTCGTTGTTGATCCACATGACCGAGACGAGCGCGGGCCGGCCGCCCGGCAGCTTCCCGGCGAGGGCGGCGTCGAGCGCCGCAAGGTCCACCAAGCCGTCGCGATTCACCGGGAGGAGCGTGACGCGGGCCCTGCGCCGCTCCGCCTCGTGGAGAGCGGCGAGCACGGCCTTGTGCTCGGTCGGAGAGGAGACGAGGTGGAGGCCCGACCAGTCGCCGGCGGGCGCCGCGGACGCCGCGAGCCCGAGGATGGCGAGGTTGTCGGCCTCCGTGCCCCCCGACGTGAAGACCACCTCGCGCGGCTCGGCGCCGACTGCGGCGGCGACGCGCTCCCGCGCGGCCTCCACGGCGGCGCGGACCTGCCGTCCGAAACGGTGTGCCGACGACGGGTTCCCGAACGCCTCCTCGCCGAGGAACGGGAGCATCGCGTCGCGCACTTCGCGCCGGACTGGGGTCGTGGCGGCGTGGTCGAGGTAGATCGAGGTGGGCACGGTGTCAGAATACTAGGTGAGAGGGTGAGAGGCGAGAAGTGAGGGGCCAGAGGGGACGGGGGGCGTGATTCGGCCACTGGATGCGTTCCCGCGGCACCTCAACGAGGGCCGACATCCGTACCTTTCGTTTCGCATGGGGACGGACTTCACGGACCTGCTGGCTTGGCAGGAGGCGGCGCATCTCGCCTCGGACGTGCTCACCTTCGCGCGGCGCGTTCGGGGACTCTCAGGCGGGGCTGCAGCCTCCCGGATGGTCCGCGCCGCGGAATCGATACCCGCAAACCTCGCGGAGGGCTACGGCAGAGGGCTGGGTGCGGATGGCGCGCACCTGCTCCGTGTAGCCAGTGCCTCCGCTGCCGAGCTGGAGAGCCAGCTCCGGGTGGCCGAGCTGGGTGGGCGGCTTCCCGTCGGCGATGTCGCCTCACTCGTTGAACGGACCCGCCGCGTGAGGGCCCTGATCAACGGCCTGCTACGCTTCGCGGCACAGAGGGCGAGGCCCTGACGTCTCCCGTCCTCTCTCACCCCTGACCTCTCACCCTCTCACCCGGAGCCTACATCGACTGTACTCCCAGCTCGACCACATCGTCCACCGCAACCGTCTCGTGGGTGAAGTACGGCTCCCCGTATCTCGTCCTGATCAGCGACCCGTAGTGCTCCGCTTGGGTCTCGACCAGCTCGTACAGATGCTGTCCCGTCGGGAAGATCTCCCCTGCCTGCTTGGCGCCGTCGAACTGGGACCGGAAGCTGTGGATGGCCTTCATCTTTGCGCGGAACGTCGCACTGATATCCACGACGAACGAGGGCTTCACCGGGTCTTCGCGGTAGGCCAGGGCGTAGAGGAGCTTGAAGGGCCGGTGCGGGCGCCCATTGGCGTCGTACCGCGCCAGCCCGGCGAGGTAGCACGCGTCGCGAGCGAGCTCGGAGGCAACGCGATGGTCGGGGTGCCGGCCGACGGGGAAGGGGAGGATGACGGTTCTCGGGCGGTAGTGGCGGATCCACTCCACCACGACGCGGCGGGTCTCGTCGGTGTTGTGGAGGTGCGCGTCTCGGAGCCCGGCGTTGCCGCGGTACCGGACGCCCAGCGCCGCCGCCGCCCGCTCGGCCTCGCGCTGGCGGATGGCCGCCGAGCCGCTCGTTCCGCTCTCTCCCGCCACGAGGTCGAGGATGGCGACGCGGTGCCCCTGGCGCACCGCCCGGGCGAGGGTCCCGCCGCAGGTCAGCTCGGCGTCGTCCGGATGCGCGGCGATGGCGAGGAGATCGACGCCGGGGGCGTTGGTGCGGGGCATGGGGCTATCCTCTCTTCCGGTACGCTGCGGGTGGGCAGGCGGCAGTGTCCAGCAGTGTGCAGACGCGCAGTGGTGCCAAGGCGGAAGTATGCAGTCTGTCCTGTGTCCCTGGTAGCCGAGGGGCCCGGGAAGCGTTCCTGCCCCCGGGCCCCATCACCTATCTCCTATCACGCTCCCCCATCACCCATCGCCTATCACTCATGACCCATCACTCATCACCTATCACTCATATCGCAGCGCTTCGACGGGATTCATCCGTGACGCGCGGTTGGCGGGGACCAGGCCGAAGACGACGCCGGTGAGCGCCGACGCGAGCAGCGCCACCACGATGGACCAGAGGGGGACGGTGGCGGGCACGGGGGTGAAGTGCCTGAGGAGCCACGCGCCGGTCCCCCCGAGGGCGAGGCCGATGGCGCCGCCGATGAGGGTGAGGGTCGCGGCCTCGACGAGGAACTGCCACAGGATCTCGCGGCGCGTGGCGCCGAGCGCCTTGCGGACGCCGATCTCGCGGGTGCGCTCCGTGACGCTGATCATCATGATGGCCACGACGCCGACGCCGCCGACCATCAGCCCGACGCTGGAGAGCCCGATCATCACGGCGAAGAACACCGCCGTGAGCTTGTTCCAGATGTTGAGGATCGCGTCCTGCGTGATGAGGGAGAAGGTGTTGTCCTGCCCAGGGCGGAGGCCGCGGAAGCGCCGCAAGGCGCCGGTCACGTCGTCCATCGCGTCCTGCAGCGAGGCCGACGCGACGGGCTTGACGAGGAACATCATCCAGCCGTGCCAGTACTGGAAGTTGCGGCGCAGCGTCTCGTGCGGGATGATGGCGAGGGACTGGTCCCCGCCGCTGAAGAGGTTGGGCGGCGGGACGTAGATCCCGATGACCGTGTACTGCTGGCCCGACATCCGGACCTTCTGGCCGATGGGGTCCCGGGGCCCGAAGAGGCGGCCGCTGAGCTTGTCGTTCAGCACCACCACCCGGTCGCCCGCCGCGTCCTCCACCGGTGTCCAGGAGCGGCCCGGGTTGATGTCACCGCCCATCGCCTGGATGTACGTGGCGCTCATGCCGACGACCTGCACGCTGCTGATGTGCGTGTCGCCGGCGTCCATCGCGCTGTTGACGTTCTCCCGGACTGTGACGGTGAAGATGGACGGCAGCTGGCGGAGGGCCGCGGCCTCCTCGATGGTGAGGGGCGGGTTCTTCCGCCACGGCTGCGACTCCTCCGAGCCGTCGTTCACCATCACGCCCCCCTGGAAGAATCGGGCGACGTAGAAGGTGGTCGGGCCGCTCTGCCGGATGCTGTCCTCGATGCTGCTGTTGATGCCGTCCACCGTCGCGGCCATCGCCACCACGACCGCGACACCGATGGTGACGCCGAGGATGGTCAGCGCGGCGCGGGTCTTGTTGGCGCGCAGGGAGTCGAGGGCGATGCCGATCCCCTCGCGGAACGCGGTGACCCAGCGGCCGGCCTGGGTGGCGGTCATTCGAACCTCAGCGCCGCGACGGGGTCGAGGCGGGCCGCGCGGCTGGCCGGGTAGACGCCGGACATCACCCCGACGCCGACGCCCAGGAACACGGCGACGATGATGGACCCGAGAGACACGTGCGCCGGCAGGGGGGTGGCGACGTTGACGAGGTAGGCGAGGCCGATCCCCGAGACGATGCCGAGGGCGGCGCCGAACGTGGACAAGGCCGTCGCCTCGACGAGGAACTGCCGCAGGATGTCGCGGCGGCGGGCGCCGAGCGACTTGCGGATGCCGATCTCCCGGGTCCGCTCCGCCACCGCCATCAGCATGATGTTCATGATGACGATGCCGCCGACGACGAGCGAGATCCCGACGAGTGCCGGCAGCGCGGTGTAGAGGATGTTGGAGATGTTGGCCCAGAAGCTGAGGACGTCGTCTGAGGTCTCGAAGTGGAAGTTGTCGGCCTGGCCGGGCCGCAGGTGGCGGCGGATGCGCATGATCGCCTCGACCTGCGCGCGGGCCTCGTTCATCCCCGGGATGTCGGGTGCCTTGACGATGATGCCGTCCACCACGTTGTGGGGATTCACCACCCGCTTGATCTGCGACGTGTAGGGCGCGATGACGAACTTATCGAGCGAGATCCCGAAGACCTTCCCCTGCGACTCCGCGACGCCGATGATGCGGTAGGGGAAGTCCGCCACCCGGATGGTGCGCCCCACCGGGTCCACCCCCGCGAAGAACTTGTCGGCCACCTCGCTCCCGATCACGACGACGTCCGCGCCGTGCTCGACCTCGGGCTGCGAGAAGACGCGGCCCTCGGCGATGTCGATCTTCCGGATGCGGAAGTAGCTCTCCGACACGCCGCGCGCTTCGATGCTCGTCGAGCGCTTGTGCCCCACCGCCGTCTCGACGTTGCTCATGCTCTCGACGCCGACGAGGAACCGCGGGTCGACCTGGTCGGCGAGCGCCTCGTAGTCGGCGATCTTGAGGCGCGGCCGCCGGTTCCACTCGCGGCGCTGCTCACGCGAGGGTTCCTGGCCCACGTTCACGAACGGGCGGAACCGCAGGGTGAAGGTGTTGATGCCGAACAGCTTGCCGGCGAAGTCCTCCTTCACGTAGCGGTCCATCCCGTTCACGATGGTCACCACCCCGATCAGGAACGTGACCCCGATGAACGCGCCGACCATCGAGAAGAAGCTCTTCAGCTTCTGCGCGCGGATCATCCCGAACGCGAGGCGGACCGCTTCGAGGAACGACACGGCGCCCTACGCCGCCTGCGCGCGGTCGGAGGAGATGACGCCGTCGTGCAGCGTCACGACGCGCTTGGCGTGCGCGGCGATGTCGTGCTCGTGCGTGACCATCACGATCGTCTGGCCCGCGCGGTCGTTCAGGTCCGCGAGCACCTTCATGATCTCCTCGCTCGTCTGGGAGTCGAGGTTCCCCGTCGGCTCGTCCGCGAGGATGATGCTCGGATCGGTGACGAGCGCGCGGGCGATGGCCACGCGCTGGCGCTGGCCGCCCGACAGCTCGCTCGGCTTGTGCCCCATGCGGTCGCCGAGCCCGACGGACTCCAGCGCCGCGGCGGCGCGGTCCCGCCGGTCCTTCGCGCCGACGCCGCCGTAGATCAGCGGCAGCTCCACGTTGTGCAGCGACGTGGCCCGCGGCAGGAGGTTGAAGGTCTGGAAGACGAACCCGATCTCCTTGTTGCGGATGCGCGCCAGCTCGTCGTCCGACATCTTCGACACCTCGAGGCCGTTCAGCCAGTACTGCCCGCCGGATGGGGTGTCGAGGCAGCCGATGAGGTTCATGAACGTGGACTTGCCGGAGCCCGACGGCCCCATGATCGCGACGTACTCGCTGCGGCGGATCTCGAGGTTCACTCCCCGCAGGGCGCGCACAACCTCCACGCCCATCGCGTAGTCGCGGGTGAGGCCCACCGTCCGGATCAGGATGTGGTTGTCGTTCACGAGCCGGCCCGCTGAGCCGTCGACGAGTCGCCCGCCAGCGGGCCCTTCGCCTGCCGCACGCGCGCGCCGGTCTTCAGGTCGCGGATGGCCTGGTAGCTGCCCGCGACGATGGTCTCGCCCGCGCTGACGCCCGTCACCACCTCGAAATACTCGTCGCCGGTGATGCCGACCTTCACGGGCCGGAACCGCGCCACGTGCGTCAGCGTGTCCACGACGAAGACGCCCTCGATCTCCTTCGCCTTGCCGCGCGCCGCGCTGTCCCGCCCGGCCGCGCGGGTCGTCGGCGGCTGCTGCGCCCGGAGGGCCGCCTTGCTGGTGTCGGTCCGGTGGGCGGTGCTGTCGGCCTTCTCGGGCTCGCGCACCGTCAGGGCGATGATCGGCACCGTGAGGACCTGGCTCCGCGTGGCGGTGACGATCCGGGCGGTCGCCGAGAGGTCGGGCCGGACGTCGCGCGGGGGCCGGTCAAGGGTGATCACCACCTCGTAGTCCACCGCCTGCTCCTGCCCGCCCGAGCCGGTCGAGGCGGCCGTCGTCTGCACGGCGGAGTTCTTGATCTCGGTCACCCGCCCCGCGAAGGTGGTATCGGGGTAGGCGTCGATCGACACCTCGGTGGAGTCGCCCACGTGCAGGCGGATCACGTCGGTCTCGTCCACTTGGACCTGCACCTCGATCACCGACAGGTCGGAGATCGTCATCAGCAGGCCCGTCTCCCGGGAGAAGGTGCCGGGCACCGCCACCTCTCCCTCCTCCACCGCCAGGCGCGTGATCTTGCCCGCCATCGGCGCCACGATCGTCGTCTTGTTGAGGGCGTCCTGCGCCTCGCGCAGGGCTGCGGACGAGACGTCCACCTGGTGCTGCGCCGCCTCGAGGTTGGCGTCGGCGATCTGGCTCTGGGTCTGCGCCTGCTCCAGCGCTTCCAGCGACATCAATTGGACGTTCTGCGCGCGGATGTCGCGGGCCCGCGTGTACGCGCGGTCCGCCTGGTCCTTGCTGGCGCGGGCCTGGGTCGCCGCGGCCTGCGCGGACGCCAGCATCGCCTGCGACCGCTCGACCCCGGCCTCGTACTGCGTCGGGTCGATCCGGACCAGGACCCGGCCGCGTTCGACCATGTCGCCCTCCTTCACCGGCAGCGACACGATGCGCCCGGTGATGTCGGACGAGACGTCCACCTTCTTCTTCGGCTGGACCTTGCCGCTCGCCGTGACGATCGAGACGAGGTCGCGCTTGGAGACCTTCTCGAGGCGCACCTGGACGGTGGGCTGGCGGCGCTTGGCGACGCTGAGCGCGACGAGGGCGCCCACCACCACGATGCCGGCACCGATGAAGAGGAACTTCCGCTTGGCTGTCATGACGGCGTGTCCTGGCTGTTAGCGCAATGGCCGGCCGACCGCGTTCTCGAGGGCGGCGTAGGCCTTGTGGTAATCGTAGACGGCCGTGACGTAGTCGGCTTCGGCCTGCTCCGCTGTGACGCGGGCGTCGAGCAGCTCGAGGAACGTCCCGTTCCCCACCCGGTACCGCTCGGTCGCGAGGCTCAGCGCCTCGGCCGAGGCCGACTTGTTGTTCTGCTGGATCCCGATGGTCTGGTACGCAGCGACCAGCGCCAGATAGCCGGCCGTGACGGTGGCCCGCAACCCGAGTTCGCGGCTGCGGATGGACTGCCGCAGGTCGTCCTGCGAGGCCCGGGCCTGCGCCGTCTGCACGTTGCGCTGGAAGCCATCGTAGATGGGGAGCG
>Ga0209777_10005609_pt1 | contig 14382 bp, 8 predicted proteins | sample FrelakmetHBP12HB_FD_187147 | JGI IMG/M metagenome (GOLD analysis project Ga0209777, IMG submission 187147) | Freshwater lake sediment microbial communities from the University of Notre Dame, USA, for methane emissions studies -HBP12 HB (SPAdes)... | ecosystem: Environmental > Aquatic >...
AAGCCAAGAGTATAGCCCACCAGCGGCACTCCGAGTCGCTCACCGATCTTCTCGGCCAACGCGGCCAACAGGCGGGCCACATCCCCGCAGAAGCAGCCACCCAGCCGCGGCACCGTATCCGTTGCCGCCCGGTCGGCTACGGTGGCCCAGCGCGAGGAATGCCGCGTGATGCAGGGGTGGCAGGTCCAGAGCGCCGCGGCGGCCAGCGCGTCCTGCCAGTCGCTGAACTCCCGGGCGAGCATTTCGGCTACGCGGTCCAGCGCATCCGGCGCCATGAGGTCCAGGTGCTCTCCCCCCTGCGCGTCCTCAAGGTAGAAGTCGCTCGGGGCGCCCTGGCGGGTCGTCCGCCGCTGGTAGTCCGGAAGCCTTGCCAGGAGATAGGCGCGCTGGCGGTCGAGGAAGTCGCGAGCCGATGGCTCTGGCCGCGGCGGGAGGGCGGCGCCCCTCACGCCGTACCGTTCCCGCACGATGATCCCGCAGTCAAAACCGAAAGGATACTGGGCAATCCAAAGCGCCTTCCCATGACTATCGCGGACAGTCAACTGAAGGCGAGCGGTGAGACAGACATCGCTGGCCCACTTGGCCCGGCGCGGGAAGATGACCGGCAGCAACACCTCGTTAACGCCGGCGGAGGACGCTTCCCACGGCACCGGGGGCTGAAGCTGCTCGCCGTCCTCGGGCTGAATCGCCGCTATCTCCACGCAGCCCTTGCGCGGTCCGGCCGGCGCGACGGCCATGCGCATGAGCACTTGGCTCGGAACGCCATCCCAAGCCGGCTCGCGGAATTCGAGGCGCTCAACAGTAACCGCCGGCTCTGCCACGGACAGGTCGCCAAAGCAAAGCGGCAGGTCCTGCGCCCACACAGGTTGCTCCGGCCAGGCAAGCGGCCGTGGGATGACCTCCTCATGGAAGCCGGTCTTTACCCTCAGGCCCAAGGGCACGCCATCTGGCTGGAGTGCACTGAAACGAGGCCAGGCCAGCCGTGCCCAGTAGCGGCCTTCGCCCAGGCGCTGAAACTCGCCTTGGGCTGGCGGGGGCTCGGGAAGCACCCGGGTTGGGCTATCGCCAGGCTCCTCGCCCGGCGCGATCCAGGCGCTCTCACGGATGACCTTCCCTTCGTCGTCCACAGCGTAGAACCAACGAGTCGCGTGGTCGTGCCCCGGGTTCAGGAAGACAACGAGGTGCTCGCGGTTGTACCACTCGGGATAGGCTTGGCCGGCGCCACGGGCGCGGCCTTCAGCGAGCACAGCGATCTGGATGCCGGCGGCGCCCGCCTCGACTGCCAGCGTTGCGCGGCGGCCCTCACGATCCGGTCCCAGCCGGAGCACCACCGAGTCCCCGTGGGACTCCGGCGTGAGTGGCCCGCGCCAGGGCTTCGCAATCAGAGCCGGTGAGTTCAGGACAATGGACCAGCGCATGGATGACTCGATCAGGAATCCCAGAGTGACTGTGACCTCTCGACAGCGTGCTGCCAACAGCGACAGTCAGGCAACGTAACCCGTGGCTGGGCCGCTGTCAAAGGGGCCGTGATTGCAACTCAGTTGCGTCTGTCCCTGATGCTGATAGCATGTGCAGTGTGTTGAGCGCCCGTAGCTCAATTGGATAGAGTACCGGCCTCCGAAGCCGGGGGTTGCGAGTTCGACTCTCGCCGGGCGTACCAGCCTGAAAACCTGGCAGACGATTCGAAGACTCTGCTGGGGGTGGCAACATGACCGCGAACCTGCGCGCAGCTCTGAAGAGCCAGTACCACGCTGCTCTGGCGATGTTGAAGGAAGCAATTGAGAAGTGCCCGGATGACACCTGGACCGGCGGCAGCCATCCCCGTCCGGTGTGGCACATTGCGTATCATTCCCTCTTTTTCACCCACCTGTATCTACAGCCAAACGAAGACGTCTTTCGTCCCTGGGAACACCATCGCGAGGATTACCAGATCCTAGCCTCATCCGTGCCTTGGCCGCCGCACGGGCCGCCGCGGATCGGCGAGCCGTACACGAAAGCACAAATCCTCGATTACTGGCGCCTGTGTGACGGCATGGTTGATTCGTCAGTGGAGAAACTGAATCTCGACGCGCCGGACTGCGGATTCCCCTGGTATAGGATGCCCAAACTGGAGCACCAGCTAGTGAACATCCGGCACATTCAGCACCACGCGGCCCAGCTTTCGGATCGAATCCGTCTGGCCGCGCAGGTGGGCGTCAAATGGGTCGGAGCGAAATCAAAGCGGTGATCCGAGTTCGACTCTCGCCGGGCGTACCACTAAAAGCACGGCGGAAAGCGGGGCTAAGAAGCCCTTGCAGACGTGCACGATTTGGCCCCGCACCCATTCACAGAGCCATTCACAGAAGCAAGAACTATAGGAAGAGCGGCCTGCGGCGGTCGCGGACCAAGGGCGCCAAGGGAGATCCCGGAGCATGGCTATGCATTCAGTGAGAATGGCACGCGCGCTGGCCGGCGTGGCGACGGCGCTGGCCTTTCTTGCGTCGGCCGGCGCGCCGTCAGCGCCCGCAGCGGAGCCAGCCAAGATTGACGGCTGGCGAGGTGACGGCAGCGGCCGCTATCCGCAGGCCAATCCGCCGCTGAAGTGGGGGCGCGTGGCCAAGAGCGTCAAGGAGTTGTCCGCCCAGGCCGGCAAGCCCAAGGACGACGCCCTGCCCGCCAAGGAGAGCTCCATTCCCGACGGCGTCATCCGTCAGTGGCTGGTGCTCGGCCCCCTGGCGCTGCCCGAGGAGAAGAAGCCCGAACAGCTCCTTCCGAACGCGGAGGCCCTGGCGCCCGAGGCGGGGGACAAGGCCGGCGGCTTGACGTGGCAGGCCGTAACGCTGGAGACGAACTGCATGGACTTGTGCGCCCTGCTCAACATCGCGCCGGATCAAAAGGGGTTCGCGGCCTACGCGCACGCGTATCTCTATTCTCCGTCGGGTCAGCCGCTCGTCTACAACTACCAGTTCACGGGGCAAGGCAGCAGCCGGGTCTGGCTCAACGGCGTGCAGGTTCTTGACAACGGCAAGGAAATGGACGTCGGGGCTGGCACGCGGCTGACGCTTGCTCTGCGAAAGGGCTGGAACCGGCTCATGGTGCTTAGCGCCAAGACCCGCAACGACCGGCGGAGCTGGTGGTTTATGGGCAGCCTCTATGGCGAAAAGACGTCCGATTATGAAACCCAGGGCATAGTCTGGATGACCCCGCTGCCATCGCCCGGCTCCAGCGCTCCGGTGATCGCCGGGGACCGGCTGTGCTTCACGGCCGAAACCGGCAGCGTGTTCTGCGTCAACAAGGCCGATGGCAAGATCCTGTGGGTTCGCTCGTTGAGCTACCACGACTTTGCCACGGCCGAAGAACGCAAAACCTACCCTGAGCTTTTCAAGGAACTGGACGGCCTGGCCGAGAAAGTGAAGCAGCTCGACGAGGCGGACCGGGCCATGCCGTATAAGCCCCCGGCGTTGGAGAAGGACCAGCGGAATGTCATGGAAGCGCAGCTCAACAAAGGCATGGCGCATGTCTCGAAGGAACGCTTCAACAACGCCGGCACCTGGGGCTGCGTGGCGGGCCTTACGCCCTGCACGCCGGTGACGGACGGAGAAAGCGTGTACGCGCTCTTCGGCACGGGCATCGCCGTCTGCTACGACCGCGACGGGAATTGCCTGTGGAAGCGGGTGCTCAAGCACACGATGGTGGAGCATGGCTACGCGGGCTCGCCGCTGCTGGTGGACGGCAAACTTATCATTTACATGGACGACTTCACCGTGTTGGACCCCAAGACGGGCAACGCGGTTCTCGAGCGGCCGCATTTCATTGCGCCCAAAACCTCGATTTCCGCCAATCAATTTTTCGGCACCGGTTGCGTGCTGCCGGCCGGCAATGAGAAGGTCGGGTATTTCAACAACAACGAGTTCGTGCGCCTCTCGGACGGCAAGACGCTCTCGCTGGACGAGAACACCCTCAAGAAGTTCAAGACGGACACGGGGCTCGCGCTTGCCACGCCAGTAGTAGACGAAGGCGTCGCCTATAAGATCGTCCGTAATGAGGGCGGCGTGCTGTCGTTCAAGCTGCCCCCGCTCGAAGGCGACAAGGTGAAACCGGAGTTCGTCCAAACGGCCCCTTTCACCACGGACAAGTTCCCCTACTACTACGAGAATTTCTACTGCGCTTCGCCGCTGCTTCACGAGGGCCTGCTGTATTGCCTCAACGATTTCGGCATCCTGAGCGTCGTGGACATGGCCAAGGGCGAAGTCCTTTACCAGAAGCATCTCGATCTCTCAATTTTCATGCCCTACAACGGCACCCCCTTACAGGGCGGCGCCGCCTCCAGCCCGACGCTTGCGGGAAAGTACATCTATATCTGGGGCAACCAGGGCACGTGCGTCGTGCTCGAACCGGGCCGCACATTCAAGCAGGTGGCCCGCAACCGCCTGGAGAACGGCTCCAGTACCAACTGGCGTCCCCGCCAGGAAGCGACGATGACCAACCCGATTTTCGAGGGCGAGCGGATGTACTATCGCGGCGAATGCGCCGTGTATTGCATCGGCCCAAGATAGGCGCGTGGGGCGGCGCCGCGATTGTCAAGGCTGCTGCCCCTCGCAATGCGGCCCACGGCGGCAGCCAGACGAGCCCTTGGCGCGCGCCTAGAGAGTTGCGAGCACGTCTCCACCCCCCAAAACAACTGCCCCAGGGATGCGGAGAAACGCACATACGTTCAGTGTAGAACAGGCTGGGGCAGGGCGTACAATCTGGCTCAAGCCTGACGGCGAAACTGACGACACAGGAAACAGGGCCGCTTGCCGAGCAGAACGCTGGCAAATCCACAGAGGCAGATGGGAAGGTTGGTTTCAACCCACTGACGGCACGGAGGAGCAAGCAATGAAATGCCCACATTGCCATCAGGTGATGATCGGACTGTCTGCTCAAGTTAGTCAGGTCACGATTGGAGGGACTCGCTATAAAAGCATCATCTACTCATGCCAGTTATGTGAATCAGTCATTTCCTGCCAGCTTGACCCTATCAGCATAGCGGAGGGAATCATTCAGGTACTACGGAATATATTAAGGGTCTAGTGCTCCTCCGGCAGCAGGCATACCCAGCACGGCTGCCCCTCCTCGCCCTCTCCAAACTCCACCCAGAACCTGCTCGTTCTCCGCGTAGAAGTCGCGATGGAGATCGTCTTGCAGCGGAATGATCTCGACGAAGTGCGACCAGCCCAAATTGTGCCGACATTGTCGGCACAATCCGGCTCAAGCCAGCGAGTGAAACTGACGACACATGGAACAGGGCAGCATTAGGGCTCTCCGCAAACAATGAGGTGGTCATGGCGATAGATTTGGAGACTGCCGCCTGTACACCAGTGCCGCTTGACCCTTGTGGTTCCAACTCAAACGCCCAAATACCTTTCGGTTGCACCACCAGGCATATTGAGCAGGCAATGGGAGAGTGGCTTGGATTCCTGGGCTTCATTAACCAGCAACTGCACACCCGCGGGACGCCACGCTTTGAAACGATACTCATGCCTGCCAACTTCAGCAGCATGGTGGGCGAGCTTATGGTTGCGAGCATCCCGAAATTCTGTAAGAGGCTTGTGAAAAACCGCTACCACAACGGCCATCCTGACCTTCTGCCATCCGGTTTGTTCCCTGGTGATGCCGCACAGCACTGTGACAAAGGAATCGAGGTAAAAGGACCGCGCTATCTTAAGGCGTGGCAGGGGCATAACGTCGAGAATTGTTGGCTGATGGTTTTCGTCTTTGATGCCAATGGTCCAAGAGACGCCGTGGCAAACGTGCTTCCGCGCCCATTTTAATTCCTCTTGGTCCTTGGTGCTCAGTTGAGCAAGAGCGACTGGAAATTTGCTGGTCGGTCTGCAACAAGCCGGCGCACCATCACGGCAAGCGTAACCGACTCCGGCTATCAGAAGATGATGGCAAACTGGATCTATAAGACACCAACAGGCTTTCCGGTGAAGAAGAGGCGTTAGTCGAGGCCTACAAGCAGCGGCTCATCTAACACCACGACGTGTCGCGGCACTTGCGCTGACGCAAGGCGCGGAATAGCAGTCCGCGCAATCTCGAAATATGCCGGGTCACGCTCGACACCGATGCAGTGCAAACCGAGTGCTTCTGCTGCGGCCACAGTAGAGCCTGACCCCATGAATGGGTCGGCGATAACGCCCTTCCCCAAAGGGAGTACTGCATAAACCAATTGGCGCAACAGCGATTGAGGCTTCAAGCTTGGGTGATTGGCGATGGCGCGCTCGTTCTTGGGGGTGCGTTCACTGACGATCACGTCACTAAACGGTTTGCCTTCCCGCGTGCGCCGCAGCCCGCCAGTCTGGAATTCCCGCAAGCAGTCGCTGACCTTCATTCCTGGAGGAAGTGGTTTCCGCAGAACACCCCACGGCTCGTAACAACCACGCGGTAGCGAGGAGACGTCATAAAATTCTTCTTCAGCGTTCTTGGGCCTGTCTCCCCCGCGTAGGGTCCGTACGAGCCTCATGAGAGCGCCTCGGTATCCAAGCCCACCCTCGACAAGAGCGGAAAACACCAATTGCGCCAGGAAAGCGTTGCTTGCAATTAAGACATGTCCTCCAGGGCGTAAGCACCTGGTCAGCAGCTTGGACCAGTCCTGGAAGTAAGCGTAGAGAGTAGCACGTTCCTTCGGGTTCAACGCAGTAAATCGCGGCAAAGGAGCGCGCCTATGGCCATCGAATGAGGGCGGAATCCGCCAAATACCTCCTTGACCATTATTCCTCTTCTGAATCTGCTCGTCCTCATATTCCTTGACGCCATACGGCGGATCGGTGACCACGCCGTGAATTGAGTCTTCAGGGATTCTCCGCAGCCACTCAAAGCAGTTCGCCCTCACGACTCGAGATTGGCCAATACACTCCGAAGGGAAATCCGCTGTCAGCTTGTCCAAAAGGTCCTTCATCTCTCCTCCGTGGCTAAGCGACATTTTACCATACTTATTAGCCGTGGCTAGTGCTCCTCCGGCAGCAAGCACACCCAACAGGGCTGCCCCTCCACCGGCCAAGCCAGCCGTGGCTATGGCGCTTCCTTCCTCATTGTCACCCTAAACAGCTTCCGCGGCAAAGAACCCTCCTCGAAACTGTCGCAGGCGAGCAACTCGTAACCACGTGACAAACGCGCCACTGTCGCCTCATTGAAGAAATGCACTATGAAGCCGCCGCTTATCTCGTACATGTCCGTGCCGCGCGGGACGCCGGTCCCGTATTGCGGGTCAGCAGTGGTCCTCACGGTGTAGATGTGCAGCCCGCTGGGCCTCAGGACGCGGCGCACTTCGCCGCAGAGCCGCTCGAGATCGTCAGTCTCAAGAGCCATGCAGAACAACATGTGCGAGTAGCAGCCGTCGAAAGATTGATCCTCGAAAGGGAGGCGCGTGCGGATGTCATGGCAGATGGGCAAGACCTGGTGGGACAGACCCAAGTCTTGTGCTTTTCTCGAGATCGTCTCGAGGCCGGCTTTCGAGTAGTCCAGCGCGGTCACCTGGAACCCGTTCTGGCCGAAGAAGAGCGCGTCCCTGCCCTGCCCCGCCCCAAGCTCCAGGAGCTTAGCGCACTTTTCCCGCTTAAAGACCTCCAACGCCGCGCGCGCGGCCGCGCTGGGCGCCTCGCCGAACATGGCGGGCTTCGCGGCGAAAAGGGCTTCCCAGTGCTTGCGCTGCGCATCTTGGGGGGTGCGTGGTTCATCAGACATAAAGCCCTACTGTTTCACGCGCTCAATCTTGCAGGCGACGTCTCGCGTGAATGGCGGCGCCGCCAGAGTCAAGGCCTCTGCCGCGGCCTGCGCCGTCTCTTCTTGAATGGTCTTCCCCTGCTGCGTATCCCACCATTGCACTTTGTACGCGCCCGGCTGAAGACCGTCCACAGTCACCGTTGCGCCGCGAACTTCGGCGGGCGCGGCCTTGTCAACGACTACTTTCCACCAGGTGAAGCGCGCGTCATTGACCCACAGATAGGCGCAGTCCTGGCCCTTCAGCGCGACCACGCGCAGATTCTCCGCTGACGACTTTACCGCCGCGGGCTGGAGCTTTGCTGCGGCGAAAGGCATTCCAGCCACGAATGCGGCCAGAGGTTTGTACTGGCCGTAAGCGTTGTTCTTATCGAGTTGTTCCCACCACCAGAACATCGTGGTGCCTGACAAGCCCGAGAGTGCCGAAGCCCACAGCGCGTCGTGAAGGTGCAGGTGGGCCTTATCCTGGTCCATGTACGGGCTGAGGCCCCATTTGTCATCGGCCAGGCCAAACTCGCTGAGCAGCGCGGGCTTTTCCGGGGCTTTGTCCCGCAACAGCTTGGCGCGGTCCAGGACCGCGGCGGCAGCGTCTTTGGACAGTTCGCCCCACACCGGCCGCAGATACCAGTGCAGGTCGGCGCTGTCGAGCTTGGCGTGGGCCCAGTCCTTGGGGTTCGGCCCCCACGCGCTGGTCGCCCGCAGATGATGGTAGATGTCAATCTGTTCAAGGTATTCGCCCCACTCTTTGTATGCGCGGTCCGTCGGCTTGCCTGGGTCCATCTCGTTGAAGTACTCCCACATCGCCACATGCGGCGACCAGCCCCAGCGTGCCACCGCGTAACGCAGCAAACGCTTCGCGTCGGCGACGGCCTGCGCGTATTCAGGCTTCTTCTCGTCGCCGAGCGTGTCCATGTAGAGATCACGCGTGATGACGGTCAGCTCCACGTAGATCCCCTGTCTTTCGGCCGCCTGCAGCAGGCAATCCAGCATGAAACAGTCCGGCTGGTTGAAATAGCCCCGCGCCGGGCGGTCGGTGTCCGCCTCCCACAGCAACTCCGGCCCGCCGCCGGCTTCTTTCAGCGACAGCTCTCGGACCTGAGCCAGGCCGCCCTTGGCGCGCAGCTCAAGCCGGCTCAGCCAATATTGGTCCGCGCCTGTGGTGAAAGAACGCTTGAACGCGCTCCATTGGTCCTTGCTTCTGGCCGGCTCACCGAGCGCCTGGCCATTGCACTCGAGGCTGAAGGCTGCGTCACCCTCGGTTCTTACCAGGGCGCACAACTCGTACTGGGTGCCAGGCTTGAGCGCGATTTGGTGCGACGGCGCGACATTGGCGCTCTCCGCCTTGGGCCCGCCTATCTGTACGGCGCGCAGCGCAGGCGTCCCGGTTGCAGCAGCAGGCACTTCAACGAACGGCGGCTTCCCGCCCCACGAACGGCCCCAGGCGCTCTTGCGGGCCTCAATCGCCATGGCCCAGTCCTGGCAGCAGGCCCAGACGCGCACGAAATTCGCGCCGTTGGCCGCAAGCTTCTGGAGCGCTTCTTCCGCCTTGTGCAGCTTCATGTACTGGGCATCGCCGATGAAGGCCAGGTTCTGACCCACAACGAAGAATGGCGTGCCGTCCGTGAATTCCAGGAAACGCGGGTCCACCGAGGAGACGCGCAGATAGCCCTTCCGCTTCGAAGGGACAGACTCGAACGCAACCGTGTTGGATATGGTTGCACTCTCCCCTTGGGGGAGAGGGTTGGGCGAGGGGGTGGCCTTGCCGCGCTTGTCCCTGCGAATCGCTTTGCACGAGTACGCGCCAAGCTCCGCTGGCGCAAAGCGGACCCGGAACCCCGGCGGCGCGCTCGGATACAGCCAGTTCCTGTTGCCCTGCACTTCGCGCCGTTCATAGGGCTGCACGTAGAAGGCTGGCAGCGCCAGCGTCTTGCCCGAGGGCGTAGTGATCTCAACACTAAGGCCAATATCCGCGGCATCGAACGGGTTTGCATGAGGAGTGGCACGGGCGCCTGCCAGCGCAGGCAGGTCCCCGCCCGGGATGTCCGTCTTTATGGCAAACTCGATCTTCTCGTAACGGCCAACTTTGGGAGGCCCGTCCAGGCTAAGTTCAAGGGCCGCTTCCCCGGCCTGGCTCTGCGTGGCGACAACGCCGCAAAGCAGCATGCCGCATGCGACGAGAGTAACGATGTTCGCCATGGTTTAGCTCTCCAAAGAGTGTGGCCAGCAGCAATCATACGCCGCGCGCCAAAGTCTCCAATCCCGAATCCCAGATCTCCAATCTCCAATCCATCCACCAGCCACTGCCCACCATCCACTCGCCTCTCCGTAGCTGGTTGCGGAAAGAACCAGCGCTGGTTAGAATACAATCTGGGTTGACTGCGTTAGAATCAGCGGGGAGCGGCATGGACTCAAAAGAGGTGGGAAGAGCAAGTCCTTCAGCCGCTGCTGTGGCCAGCAGCGGCTCGGATACGGACATTGATTTTGGCGACGTCGTCCTTTTCCTCGCCGGCTCATGGAGGTTGATCTGTCTTTGCGCGGGTGTGTGCGGTCTGATCTATGTCTGCTGGTCCTGGCTGAAGGTGCCAACCCTATATCAGTCCACGGTCACCATGATATTGCCTGCGTATAGCAGGTATTCGCCGCAAGGCTTTCAGAAGTTGCTCGAATCCGACGCCATCGTGGACAAAACGGTGGCGGAACTCCGCAGCCAGCACATCTGTGCCAGCGACGAGGAGCTCAAAGTTGGCGAGGACCTTAAGACATCCCTGCAGGTCGCCCCGGTGGGGAACATCGTCCCTTCCTCATTGGAGGTCTCCGCGGCCTATCCCGATGCCAAGAAGGCTGCCGCCATAGCCACGACCTGGGCCGCCGTTTTCGCGCAGAGGGTAAAAGAGGTTGCGACCGCCAACCCAGCCTCGGCCTTGGACAAAGAGCTTCTCTCGATAGGGAGCGCCCTGGCCGAACTGGAGTCTAAGCAAAAGGCCATCGAAGCACAGCGCGCCAAGCAGGAGCTTGATCTCCAGGCCCAATCCCAAAAGCAGTTGAGTGAGAACCTTCGGGCCACGACCGAGGCGCTCGCTCAGCATCTGCGCGAAACCGCCAAGCTTGCAAATGCCAAGGAGGCCGAAAACCGCGTTGCGCTGGCGGAGCTTAAACACGACCGGCCGAGCCTCGAGTGGCGGGAGGCCCAGCTTGAGACATTGCAGAAACTGGAACTCCGCGTGCGCGAAGAACAGGCCAACGTCGCGGCCGAGTCGCAGGCAAAACTAAGGCAGGTTGATAGATTGACCCAGGAATTGGCGCATGTTCCCCAGTTCCTGACCGTCCGCAAGTCCGCGGCAGGCGATCCCGCAGCGCGTTCACAGTCTGGCAGCGCCGAGAAGGCCCCCGTAAGCGGCGGCAGCACGGGCCTCCCCGCCCGCGAGGGCGTCGTCTCCGAAGAGATCAACCCCCTGTACACCGAGTTGAGCGTTTACCTGGTGAAACTGAGAGCGGAGGCCGAACCTCTGAGTGCGCGGGCCAAGCAACTGGCGGAGGATCTGAAGTCCCTGCAGGACCAGGCCACCGCCCTTGACAAAACGATTCAAGCCGACGAGGCCGCGTGGAAGGGCCTCGAACACTCGCAGATACAGGCGCTCTTGGCGCTGCAGGCCGAGCGGGAGGTGGGCCGCAAGGCCCTCGAACAGCAACAGGTGCTGGTTGAGGGCCAGATCAAGGCCCAAACGAACAGTGCATTGGAGGACCTGCGCCGCGACTCCAAAGCCCAGATCGCGCAGCTTACTCGCGAGATTACCCAGCAGTCCGACCTGTTTGTGCAGGCTTCGAAAGTCTTCAACCAGGCAAGAGTCGAGACCATGCAGCAGGGCGCTGGGGAGATCAAGGTTGTCCGGCCGGCGCTTCCGGCGCTGCATGCCCTCTCGCGCGGCCTGATTCTGCGGCTGGTGATTGCCATGTTCGTCGGCGCCGTGTTGGGCACAATCATCTCGTTAGTGCGCCGCTCAGCCTGGAGTGGTGGCAGCTAAGAACGCCCTGCCACGCCATCGCCTTGTCCGGCGAGGCTAGCGCAGGCGGCGACCACAATGAGAACACTGAAGGTGGCCACGCCCGGTATCAGCCACACTGCATCAAAAAGACTGCCCACCCCAAAGGCCACGACAACCAGCGCTAGTCCGTTGCCGCGTTCCCAGCGCAGCATCCCCATCCATGGCAGGACGAACCAGATTGCCAGCCAAGCCAATGCGCTTGGGAGACCTGTCTCGGCGCACAGTTGAAGCGGGACCGAGTGGGCATGCTGCACGGACTCCGCGCTTGCCTGTTGGGCCGAAAACCTGAATCCGTCTCTGTCGTTGGCAAACATGACGAACGTCTGCGGACCGCTGCCGAGCAGGGGGTAGCGCGCCGCGAGCTGGAGCGCCGTCCGATAGATCGCCAAGCGTTGACTGGAAGCGTCTTCCCAGCGGCCCTCTCGTGCGTTGGCAATTGTCCTCATGGAACGCTGCAAGGCGCTGTCGCCATTCTCCTTGGATTGTGGTGCGGGCAACCAGCACAAGAGAATAAGGGCCAAGAGGGGCAAGACGCATGCCAGAACGAGCGCCCGGGGTCTGGCCTTCAAAAACAACGCCAACCACAAGGACGCGAACACTACGAAGGCCCCGTTGCGCGACCCAACCGCACAGGCCGACAGCAGCATTGCAGCGGAAAGCGCCACAAGCAGGATCTTCTTCAGGGCGCCGACAAGCCGCGGAGTCAGCGTTAGAAGAAGCAGCCCGCAAACAGCCATGACCACGGCCGTGATGTTGCGATTGGGGAACGGGTCGCAGACCCAGGGCCACCTCAACTGCAGCGCGGCTTTCGCCAGGCCGAGGGCCACACTGAAACAGCCTAGATAAAGCAGCCCCGGCAGCAGAGACCACGCCCTGATTGCCTGAGGCGCCGTGTCATTGAGCGCGTTCAACAACAGCAGGCCCAGTAAGAGCGCGGGAGGCGCCTGTAGCAGTGATAACAGCGGGGCCATGTCGCAGAAAGACCCCAGCAACAAAAGGTGGCGGAAATCCGTCTGCTGGACTGTGAAGCCTGGCGGCGGAGAGTGCAGGCGGACAAGTGCGCACACGACAGAAAGGAACCATGCCGCCAGCAATACACTAAAGGCCGCGCGGAAAGCGGCCAGCCAGCGCCTCGATCCGCACCCCGGCGAAGCACTGCGGGCGGGCACATCCTCCTGCCGGGGCTTCATCCAATGAGAGCGCTCCCCATGCAGCCAGAAACCCAGCGCCAGCGCCGCCGCCAGCGGCCCGCCCCAGAATTCGGGCAAGGCCGCGAACAAGTGGGAGAGGTGATCTGAAAGCCACGGCTGGAGCATCCAGCAATGCGGCCAGATCAGCAGGAACAGCCCGATACCCCACCAACGCCGCCACAGCTCGAGCCCGCCAGCAAGCAAGACGAGGGCAGCAGCGGCCAATCTGACGTAACGAGCGCCTGGGGGGTGGTTTACATCAGTGATGCAGATGGTCAGCCAGAACAGCAGAATCAGCGCCGAAAGAATACCTGCTGCGCGTTGCTCCAATCTCATGCCCGATTTCCAGCAGTTCCCTGGCAACCCTTCACAGACTGCCTCGCGAACGGATGCGCGAACAGCACCTTACTCCGAGAGCCCAAGTGCTGCCAATGGCATTTCCAGCACGCCAACTCGAAAACAATGCACAGGCGCTTATCGCCCCGTCCTGGGCGCCTACTTTGCTCAGGTCCGCCCGGTCCTTCGCCGTCCATTACATTTGCGGCCCGCCGCACCGCCGCACGCCGCACCGGGATTCAGGATTTGGGTTTGAACTTTTCTTCTCGCGCCCCGAAGATTTGCGGCCTTGGTGGTGCAGGGAACGTGGGGAAAAGAGAGGTCCTCAAGATGGAGAAATGGAATGCCGTAATCCCAAACTCGCAGCACGCCATCCAGTTGGTTGGCCCCGGCCAACTCAAGCTCAATAAGGAAAAGCCCGTCATGGTGCCGGGGCCGCGGCAGGTCCTGGCCAAGGTCGAGGCCGTCGGGCTGTGCTTCTCCGACCTGAAACTCCTCAAACAGTTCATGGACCATCCGCGCAAGAAGGAGATCGTCTCGGGCCTGCCGCAAGACGTCCTGAAGGAGATTCCCAGCTACGTCCCCGGCGGCAAGGCCACCGTTCCCGGGCATGAGGTCACCTGCCGGATCGTGGCGGTCGGCACAGAGGTCCAGCACCACAAAGTAGGCGAACGCGTTCTGGTGCAGACCGATTACCGCGACCTGCGGACGCCCCAATCCAACGCCGCGTTCGGTTACAACTTTGAGGGCGCGCTGCAGGAATACGTGCTGATGGATGAACGCGTTATTATGGACAAGTCCACCGGGAAGCGCTTCCTCATTCCTGCGCCGGAAAGGCTGAGCGCTTCGGCCATTGCGCTGGTTGAGCCGTGGGCGTGCGTGGAGAATGCATACGTCAACATTCAGCGGCAGCATATCAAGCCCGGCGGCAAGCTGCTTGTTGTCGCGGAAACCGGCCACGCCATAGAGGGCCTGAAAGAGGCCCTCGCCGGCTATAAGCCAGGGACGATAACGGCAGTGTGCGCCGAAGGCTCGCAGCGGCAGGCTGTGGCGGCCTTGGGCCTGCGCCAACT
>Ga0209777_10005610_pt1 | contig 14381 bp, 11 predicted proteins | sample FrelakmetHBP12HB_FD_187147 | JGI IMG/M metagenome (GOLD analysis project Ga0209777, IMG submission 187147) | Freshwater lake sediment microbial communities from the University of Notre Dame, USA, for methane emissions studies -HBP12 HB (SPAdes)... | ecosystem: Environmental > Aquatic >...
GGAGGACATCCCGGCCAAGGTTCCGGGGGTCCAGCTGGCGAGCCCCGAATACATCGGCCGCAAGATGATCAGTTACGGACGCAAGCAGTTCAACAACACCGTGAGGGGCGTCAACCCCCAGTTCGAGATGATGCGCAACACCATCGCCGGGAAGGGCCGGTTCATCGACCCCGAGGACATGGCCGCCAGGAAGCGGGTGTGCATGATCGGCAACACTCTGGCCGATGACCTGTTCGGGACCGAGGATCCGGTTGGCCGGACGGTCATGGTCAACAACGTCCCCTTCCTGGTCGTCGGGCTGATGCGCAAGAAGAACCAGAACTCCAACTACAACGGCCAGCGGGACGAGCGTTGCGCCTTCATTCCCTGGACGACCTTTTCCGCCCTCTACGGCCAGAAGTATGTCTCCAACATCATCTATCGTCCCCTGGATCGGGGACGAAGCGCGGCCGTGACCCGGGACATCAAGCGCTATTTCTCCAAGCTGATCGGGTTCGATCCCAACGATTCCGACGCCATCTTCGTCTGGGACACCCTGGAAAACGAAAAGATGATCACGACCTTCTTCCTGGCGTTCAATATCTTCCTGGGCGTCCTCGGGGCGTTCACGCTTCTGGTCGGAGGGATCGGCGTCGCCTCGATCATGATGGTCGTCGTCGAGGAGCGGACCCGCGAGATCGGCATCAAGCTGGCCGTGGGGGCCCGGCGCCGGACCATCCTGACCCAATTCTTCGGCGAATCCCTGGCCATCATGCTTCTGGGCGGCTTCATCGGGTTCGTCCTCTCGACCTTCGTCATCCGGATCATCCCGTCCATTCCGATGAAGGACGTCACCGACTTTGTCGGGACGCCGAGTCTCAGTCCCGTCGTCGTCCTCTCGACTATTTTCATTTTGCTCGGGATCGGGACCGTTTCCGGTCTCATCCCGGCCCGGCGGGCCGCCTCGACCAACCCGATCGCCGCCCTGAGAAAATAACATGAACCCGACGCTTCTCCGCTTCTTTCTAAGCGAGTACCGGAAACGCCGCAAAAAAGCGGCCCTGATCACGTTCGCCCTTTTTTGGGGAACGATGTCCATCATCATTTTCCTCGGCTTCGGCCAGGGCATGACGACCCAGTTCCGGACGAGCTTCAGCGGGCTGGGCGAGGACTTAATTATGATCAACGGCGGACAGACCTCGCGAACCTACCAGGGGCTGCCCAAAGGGAGGCGCATTCAGATCTTTCCCACCGACATCGACTATCTCAAGGCGCGCATTCCCGAGATCGATTTGATCGCTCCCGAATCCGACAATAGCTGGCTCGTCTCGGCGCGGCGCAAGGAAATCAACCGGACCATCCATGGGACGACAGCCGAGTTCGCCTCGATGCGGACCCAGATCCCCCGGCCGGGAGGGCGCTTCATCAATCCGGACGACGTCCGCGACGGCCGCAAGGTTGCCTTCATCGGCTGGAAAGTCGCCGGGGACCTCTTCGGCGCCGAAAACCCCGTCGGACAAACGATCGTCATCAACCGGGTCCCGTTCATGGTCATCGGGGTTTTGGAGAAGAAGCTCCAGGACTCGATGTACAACGGGCCCGACGCTGACCAGGTCTACCTCCCCTTCACCTCGTTTGGCCAGATTGACAGCCAGCCCTATCTGGATCGCATCCACCTTCGGCCGCGCAAACCCGGCGACTCCCTGCTGGTCGAGGAGCGCGTCCGGACTCTTCTGGGTCGAAAGTACCGTTTCGACCCGGACGACCGTTACGCCCTGGGCATATGGAACACGATCGAGAACGCCAAAGAAGCCATGGTCATCTTCAAGGGGATTGAGGTCTTCATGGGGATCATGGGCGCCTTGACCCTTCTCATCGGCGCCGTGGGCGTCACCAACCTCATGTACGCCGTCGTCAAGGAACGGACGCAGGAAATCGGAATCAAGATGGCCCTGGGCGCCAAGCGCCGGGTCATCATCCTCCAGATCGTCATGGAGACGTTGTTCATTTTTGTCAAGGGGACCTTCTGGGGCTTCGTGACGGCCTTCAACATCATCCAGCTCGTCAGGCGCATCCCCATCAACTACGACAATTTCGATTTGGGCGGCTATCTGTTGCGCCCGATTTTCTCGATGCAGACGCTGTTCATCTTCCTGGGCGTCGTCGGCGTCCTCATTTTCCTGTCGGGAATCTTCCCGGCCCTCCGGGCCTCGCGGCTCAATCCCATCGAGTCCCTCCGCTATGAATAAAAGAGGTGCGGCCATGATCGAATTCCGGGGCATCAAGAAGGTCTATCAGACCGGCAGCCAGTCGCTCGAGGCCTTGCGCAACCTGACGCTTGAGATCGGCCGCGGCGAGTTCGTCTCGATCATGGGTCCGTCGGGCTCCGGCAAATCGACGCTGATGAATATCATCGGCTGTCTGGACACGCCGACGGAGGGCGAGTACATCCTGGAGGGGCGGAACGTCGCCGGACTCAACCTCGACCAACTGGCGACAATCCGGAACAAGACAATCGGGTTTGTCTTTCAGAATTTCAACCTGCTGCCGTATGCGACGGCCTGGGAAAATGTCGAGCTGCCGCTCCTGTTCAACGGCAAGAAAGGCCGGCAACGGAGGGAGCGGGTCGCCGAGCTTCTGGGCGAGGTCGGGCTCCTGGAATGGAAGGAGCACCGGCCGTCCGAGCTCTCGGGGGGGCAGCAGCAGAGGATCGCCCTGGCCCGCGCCTTGGCCAACGATCCGCCCCTGATTTTGGCCGATGAACCGACCGGAAATCTCGACTCCAAGAGCGGCGAGGAGATCATGGCCATTTTGAGCCGGCTCTGGAAGGAAGGCCGGACCATCGTCATGGTCACCCACGACGACCGGATCTCCTCCCATTCCGAGCGGACCATCCGTCTCTTCGACGGTATGCTCGCCGTTTAAACGATCCCTTGTCCGGGATTGTATCACGTCCGCTTCCCGGCGATAATTAAAGCGCCGGAGCATTCCCCTTTGAGTCCTTGGAAGAGAACATTCGCGATCATCTGGGCCGGCCAGCTTGTCTCAACCCTGAGCAGCGCGGTCGTCGGATACGCCGTGATGTTCTGGATGAGCCTGAAGACCGGCTCGGCCGAAGTCCTGGCCCTGGCCTCCATCGCCGGCCTTCTGCCGCAGCTGATCCTGGGCCCGTTCACCGGCGTTTTGGTCGACCGCTGGGACAGGAAACGGGCCATGATCGGAGCCGACGCTTTCGTCGCTCTCTGCACCGCCGTCTTGGCCGTTCTATTCATTCTCGGCCGGGCGAAGCTGGGACACGTGTACCTCCTCCTGGCGCTCCGCTCGGTCGGCGGCGCCTTTCATTGGCCGGCCATCCAGGCTTCCATTCCCCTGCTCGTGCCCGAGACCGCTCTCCTGCGCGTCGCCGGGGCCAACCAGGTTCTCAATTCGATCGCCACCATCCTCGGCCCGGCCCTGGCCGCGCTGTTGATCAACGTGTTCAGCATGACCTGGGTTCTTCTGTCCGATGTCGCCGGGGCGGCGATCGCCATCGGGACGCTCCTGTTTGTCCACATTCCCCGGCCGGAGAGGAAGGCGGACGCCCGCGGCCCCGGCCTTTTCCGGGAAATGAAGGAAGGCCTGAGGGAAATCACCCGAAGGGCAGGACTCTTCTGGCTATTCGTCTTCGTCACGCTGGGGACTTTTTTCCTCATCCCCCTCGCGGCCTTGTTTCCGCTCATGACCCTCAAGCATTTCGCGGGCGGGGCTTACGAGATGAGCCTGATCGAAATCGCCTGGGGCGCGGGCGCGCTCCTGGGGGGCGCGGCGATGGGGATCCTGAAGCTGAAAACGAACAAGGTTGTCCTGATTAATGCCATGTACCTAATCCTCGGGGCGACTTTTGCCTTATCGGGCCTTCTCCCGCCCGGCGGATTCAGCTTTTTCGTCGGGTTGACTCTGATCGGGGGGATCTCCTGGGCGATCTTTTCCGGGGCCTTTACCGTCATCATGCAGACGACGATCGAGCCGTCCGCCTTGGGAAGGGTTTATTCCATCTACGGGAGCGTTTCCATGGCCCCGGCCCTGATCGGCTTGCTTCAGACCGGCTTCGTCGCCGAGCGAATCGGGATCACCAACGCCTTTATCATCTCCGGCGCGGCCTTCATCCTGATCGGCTTCGTTTCTTTCTTCGTTCCGGCCATCCGGGCCATGATCCGGAGCGGATCGCCCCGCCTGTCCTGAACCCGGCCGGCTTCATTGCCTTGAAAACCTCCGCCCGGAGTCATAAGATAGAGCGAAAAGGCAGGGTTTTATGAGCAAAACGTTCGACCAGGGGAAAGACGAAGTCGCCCGGCTGTGCCGGTTTTTCGCGACGAATCTCCAAGGTTTCCGCGCTTCCGGCGTCAAGGAAGCCCATATCCGCCAGCAGCTCATCGATCCGTTTTTCGTCGCGCTCGGCTGGGACGTGCGCAACGAGAAGATGATCGCGCCGCAATACCGCGAGGTCATTCCCGAAGACAGCCTGGAGATCGAGGGCCAGCAGAAGGCGCCCGATTATACGTTCCGGGTCGGCTCCCAGCCGAAGTTTTTCGCCGAAGCGAAAAAATGCGGGATCAACATCAACCTCGATCCCGGGCCGGCCTATCAGCTCCGCCGGTACGGCTTCAGCGCCAAGGTCGCCCTTTCCATCCTGACGGATTTCGAAGAATTGGGCGTTTATGACTGCGGCCCCCGGCCGAAACAGGGCGAGAAAGCCTCGTTTTCCCGCATCCAGTATTTGCGGGCCGAGGAATATCCCGACCGGTTCCGGGAATTGTGGGACGTTTTTTCCTATGAGGCCGTCTGGTCGGGCGCTTTCGATCAGTATGCGGCCTCCAAGCGCAAGCGCGGCACCGCGGAAGTGGACGCCGAATTCCTGAAGGAAATCGAGGGTTGGCGCGACATCCTGGCCCGCAATATCGCCCTCCGCAATCCCGGCTTGACCACGGAAGATTTGAATTATGCCGTGCAGATGACGATCGACCGGATCATCTTTCTCCGGATGGCCGAGGACCGGGGAATCGAGCCGCCCTATCAATTGCTGAAGCTCTGCGAACGGCCGGAGATTTATCAGCATTTTGTCCGCGTCCTCTGTCAGAAAGCGGACGAGAAGTACAACTCGGGCCTGTTCCATTTTGAAAAAGAGCGGGGAGTGACCGAAGCACCGGATCGTATCACGCCGGTTCTTAAAATCGACGACAAGGCGATCAAGGATATTCTGCAGCGCCTCTATTTCGAATACGGCTCGCCTTATGAATTCAAGGTCATGCCCGTCGAGATCCTGGGCACGGTGTATGAGCGGTTCCTGGGCAAGGTCATCCGCCTGACCGAAGGCCATCAAGCCAAGGTCGAGGAAAAGCCCGAGGTCCGCAAAGCCGGAGGCGTTTATTACACCCCGTTCTATATCGTGGACTATATCGTTAAAAATACCGTCGGAAAGAAGATCGAGGGCAAAAGCCCGGCCCAACTGGCCGGCGGAAAGAGCGATCCTCTCTTCCGGGTGCTGGATATGGCCTGCGGCAGCGGCTCCTTTCTTTTAGGCGCTTATCAGCGGTTGCTCGATCACTGCCTGACGTGGTACCAGGACCACAAGCCGGAAACTTACAAAAAGGCGGTTTACAAGGACAGCCGCAAGGGCGAATGGCGGCTGACCATCGAGGAAAAGAAGCGGATCCTGACGACGCATATCTTCGGCGTGGACATCGACCGCCAGGCCGTGGAAGTCACAAAATTGTCGTTGTCCTTGAAGGTTTTGGAAGGGGAGACCGAGCAGACCTACGGCGATCAGATGCAGCTTTTCCCGACGCGGGCTCTGCCGAACCTGTCCGACAACATTAAATGCGGCAATTCGCTCATCGGCCCCGATTACTTCAGCGGCAACCTGATCCCCGATTCGGGGGAAATGAATCGGATCAACGCTTTCGATTGGAAGGCCGGTTTTCCCGAGGCCATGAAGGCCGGCGGCTTCGATTGCGTCATCGGCAATCCGCCGTACGTAAGACAGGAATTACTCGGCGCGCAAAAAGAATATTTCCAAAACACGTATAAGACCTACCATGGAGTCGCCGATCTTTATACATACTTTATTGAAAAAGGCGTTTCCCTGCTGAAAGCGGATGGACTTTTTTCCTATATCGTCGCGAACAAATGGATGCGGGCGAATTATGGATTTCCTCTCCGCGTTTGGTTGAAAAAGCAAGGGATTGAAGAAATCGCCGATTTCGGCGATCTTCCGGTGTTCAAGGGAGCGACAACCTATCCGTGTATCTTGAGAATCCGCAAGACCGCTATAAACGAAGCCCAAAAGGTTTCTTCGATAAACGTATCCCTTATTCGATCGCTCGATTTTCGAGATTTGGGGGAATATATCGGGAATAATTCATTTGCTCAGAAGAAAATCAATTTGGATGATCAAGGATGGTCGCTTGCCGGATCAGCGACACAAAAGCTTTTAGAAAAGATTGGGAAGGTCGGTGTTCCTCTCGGTGAATATATCGAGGGGAAGATATTTTACGGAATCAAAACAGGGCTGAACGAGGCGTTCGTTATCGATCAAACAACGCGCGATCGGTTGATAAAAAAAGACCGTAAAAGCGCCGAAATCATCAAGCCTTTCCTGGCCGGCCGCGACATCAAGCGCTATATGCCTCCGAAAAGCGATAAATTTCTCATTTTTACAAGGCGAGGAATTAAAATCTCCGATTATCCTGCTATTGAAGAATATCTGCTCCCATTCAAAGAGAGATTGATGCCTAAACCTTTGGATTGGAAAGGAAAAGAATGGAAAGGAAGAAAACCCGGGGCTTATAGATGGTATGAAATTCAGGATACCATTGAATATTATAATGAATTCGAAAAGCCCAAGATTGTTTATCCAAATATTTGTAAACGGCCCGAATTTTCGTTTGACGACCATTCATTTTATGCGAATCAAAAATGCTTCATTATTTCCGTTGATGATAAATATTTGTTGGGAGTATTGAATAGCAGCTTATCTTTCTTTTTATTTAGGAACATGTTCCCAAAATTAAGGGGCGATTTTTATGAACCCGGATTTGTATATATAAAAAGCTTCCCGATTCGAAAAGTCGAAAAAACAAATAGTAATGATTTTCTTCGTTATCAATGCCTTTGCCATGCCGTCGAATCAATTCTCGCTTTACATGACCAGCGTACGGAAAGCAAATCCGCTTCCCAAAAAGAGATCCTCCAACGCCAAATCGACGCCTCTGACCGGGAAATCGACCAGTTGGTTTATGAGCTCTACGGCCTGACCAAAGACGAAATCAAAATCGTCGAAGGGGAGACGATCTGATTTGATCGAATGATCAACCGGTTTTTAAAATAGCTCGGCGTGATTCGTTTTTATCCAGGATAACGTTGATTTATAGATGGATTCGGATAACGCGTCGTTATGCCGTTAGTGTACAATTGCGAGCGCCGCGATTTGCTTTGATGGCCCGGCTTCAGCGCGCTCGAACGCTCGCCGATGCGCTCTAATATCATGTGTACCTACAACGGGTACGAGTGTATCCAATATGGATACGAAAAGATGTTTGTATTTGAAAAAGGATGAAAATGCCCCTTGACAATATACAAAATAGAACTTAGACTTCTAATATGCACAAGTACATCGGGAGAAATCTTGAAAATAAAATAGTTTCCGCATTGGAGAATAATCCCGCGGTCGCGATTCTGGGGCCGCGGCAATGCGGCAAATCAACCCTGGCGAAAAAACTGGGCGAAAAGCTTCGGGGATTTCTCTATTTGGACTTGGAGAGCGACGCCGATCTGAATAGGCTGAATCAGCCGGAGCTCTTTTTCCAATACAACGCCGAGCGTTTAATCTGCCTGGATGAAATCCAGCGGTTGCCGAACATATTTCCCGTTCTGCGAAGCGTTCTCGATGCCCGGGGAAGGAACGGCCAGCTATTGATCCTGGGGTCGGCTTCCCCTGAGCTGATCAACCGGAGTTCGGAATCCCTGGCCGGCCGGATTGCCTTCCTCGAATTGACTCCGTTTCTGGCCAATGAAGCCGGCGTTTCGGGAAAAAGCCGGATGAATTCTTATTGGCTTCGAGGCGGCTATCCCCGCAGTTTCCTGGCCGGAAACGATGACGACAGCTTCGCCTGGAGGGACAGCTTCATCCGCACGTTTATGGAAAGAGACGTCCCCCAGCTGGGGTTCCGCATTCCCAGCCCGCGGCTGAAACGCTTATGGCGGATGAGCGCTCATTTTCACGGCCAAACCTTGAATTATTCAAAACTGGGCGAGTCGCTGGGGCTTTCTTATCACACGATCCAGAACTACATCGACTTGCTGGAGCAGATGTATATTTTTCGAGTTTTAAGGCCCTTTCATGCAAATCTCAAGAAAAGACTGGTGAAAGCGCCGAAATTGTATTTTCGCGATTCTGGCTTATGGCATTGCCTGATGGGGATCCGCTCCTTCAATGATCTCATGGGACACCCGATGTTCGGCGCCTCCTGGGAAGGCATGGGAATCGAGAACATTCTCGCCGGATTCCCGGAATGGGAGGGATCTTTTTATCGCACGGCTTCCGGGGTCGAGATTGATCTTATTCTGGAAAGAGGACGGAAAAAGGCGGCGGTCGAATTCAAAGCCTCGGTCGCTCCGGCCGTCGACGAGGTTTTCCGGCGAGCTCTCGAGGACCTTCAAATCGACACGGCCTATGTCGTCGCGCCGGTATCCGAACCATATCCCTTGTCAAAAGAAATTACTGCGCTGTCCTTGACGGATTTCATGCGCGTGTTTTCATGAATGACACTTTTGTAAGAAAGATTTAATACGAAATATGTCTTCGTTTTCTTTGTCACCCTTGTAATAGATTTCGATGAAATCGACCGTGCAGCCGGCGGAATCGAAGGCATAAATAATCCGGATGCCGCTATGGACTCCTTTTCCGAAGAGAGATTTGCAGGCGAACTTTTTCAGTTTCAGTATTTGAACGGATCCCCGGCAAAATCCCGGAATAGGAAATACGGCATGATTGTCGATTCCCCTCAAATGATAGAGCTCGATCGCCGCTCTTTTGGCTAAATCGAAGTCTTCGTTCAGATTTCCGTCTGTTTTGAATTTTAGGTTTGACGCGAAGGGCGGCGCGCGCTCATAATAATGCCCGCATGAATTTCCTCCAGAATGATCGCGTCCGTTTTTCCGTTGCCTGCGTTAACGTTCACACGGCCTTTCCGAGGCCCAAACCCATCCCATTCTCCAAGGAGGTCCCATGTCCTCATCCATCCGCCGTCGTGAATTCCTGAAGGTCGCATCCGCCGCCCCGTTTGTCCTGGCCGATGTGGCGAGGGGGCAAACTCCGGGCGCTCAAGCGCCTGCTCTCAAGCCTCTCGACATTTCCCCCTTGATCAAGCTATCGCCGTTCAATTACCGGGGCGTGCGCCTGCTCGATAGCCGCTGGCAGAGACAATATCAGTCCGCCCGCGACTATTATTACGGCGTCTCCGACGACGACATCCTTTGCGGATTCCGCTCCGACTGCGGCCTTCCTGCGCCCGGGCATCCTCTCGGCGGCTGGGCCGAGCATGATTCCTCTGTGATTTTCGGCCAATGGCTGAGCGGGATGTCGCGGATGTACCGGGCGACGGGCGATACGGCCATGCGGGACAAGGCCGTAAAGCTGCTCGCCGAGTGGGCCAAGACGATACCGGCCGACGGCGACTCCCGGATGGGGCTCTATCCCTTCGAGAAGCTCCTCTGCGGCCTGACCGACATGTACGAATACGCCGACCGGCCGGAGGCCTTCGACATCCTGGACAGGATCCTGCCGGTCGCCGTCCGGACGTTCGACCGGACGCGCACGCCCGCCGGGCCGACGCCATGGGAAAGACACTCGGGCGTGCCGCTGGAGTGGTACACCATGCCCGAAAATCTTCTCCGGGCCTACGTCCACACAGGCAACCCGCGCTACAAGGAATTCGCCGAAGTCTGGCTCTACCATCCCTACTGGAAAAAATTCGCCGAGACGAACGACCCCTCCGACGCCATGGGCGTCCACGCCTACAGCCACGTCAATTCCTTCAGCAGCGCGGCCATGGCCTACGCCGTGACCGGCGACGCCTTCTACCTCAAGGTCCTGCGCAACGCCTACGACTTCATGCAGAACCGGCAGACGTTCGCGACCGGCGGCTTCGGCCCGGCCGAGCGGATCCTTCCCTCCGATGGGAGCCTCGGCCGCTCGCTCGAAATGCGGCTGGACAGCTGCGAGACGCCCTGCTGCTCTTGGGCCGCCTTCAAGATGTCCCGCTACCTGATGATGTTTACCGGCGAAGCCCGCTTCGGCGACTGGATCGAGCGCCTTCTTTACAACGGCATCGGCGCGGTCCTGCCCATCACGACGGGCGGCCGCCATTTCTACTACGCCGATTACCGGTCCGCGGCGATCAAGTATTACAGCCGCAATCCCTACACCTGCTGCTCGGGCACGTACATCCAGGCCGTCGCGGCCTACCACGATCTCATCTACTTCCGAGACGCGGGCGGCCTGAACGTCAATCTTTACCTCCCGTCGGAAGCCGTCTGGGACCGGCCCGGGGGAGAGGTCAGGATCAAGCAGGAGACGGGCTTCCCCGAAGCCGAAACCAGCGCCCTGACTTTGGAAATGGACCGAAGCGAAGCCTTCGCCCTCCGGCTCCGCGTACCCGGCTGGGCGAAAGACGCCGCGATATCGATCAACGGCGCGCCGTCCGGCGTCGCCTGCGCGCCGGGAACCTGGGCCGTCCTCGACCGGACCTGGAATTCCGGGGACAAGATCGAAATCCGGCTGCCTCTCCGCTTCCATCTTCAGCCGGTCGATACCTGGCACCCGACCCGGGTGGCCCTTGTCCGCGGCCCGGTCGTTTTCGTCCAGGAAGGAAACACCCACGAGCCGATTTATCGCTTCCCGGAAGACGAGGACGCCCTCAACGCCCAGCTCGTTCCGGAAGACGGCCCGGTGAGCTTCCGCTTCGTCCCTCCGGACAAGACCCGGGTCCAGGCTCTTGTCCGGCCGTTTTACGATCTGACCGAAAATTATCCCTACCGGATGTACGTGGACCACAAGGACGTTCCGTTCGAGCTGTGGAAGGCCTGAGGCGGACCGGCTTCAGCCGCGAAGCAGGGTTTCCAGGGCCGCGGCGGGCGGGCCGAACCAGGGCAGACCCTTGGCGAACGAAACCACGTCGTTGCGGCCGCGGGCCAAGTCCTTGACCTTCGGAATGGGCGCTTCCATCACGGCCCGGATGGATTTTCCCGGCAACAACATCAGGTCCTCCGGCCGCCGGTCGGGCGGCGATCATGAATCGTATCGTTCCCGCTTCCCCTTGTCAAAAAAGCGAGAGGCGGCGAATTGTCGTCGATTCGGTCTCGATGAATAAAAGCGAAAAAATATATTTTGTGAATCGGGCGAATAAAGTATAATTCTCGCCGAAATTTTCCGCTTCACCGGAAACACGGAAAAGAGCGGGTGTTTCAAACGGAAAAAGATGGACGATAATAAAAGAGCGACCCGGCGGGGTTCGAGCTTTACCGAAATAAGCTATGAGCACGAAGGGTTGCTTTTTGAAGCCCGGATCAGCGACCTGTCCCAAGGCGGTCTTTTCATCGATACCCTCAATCCTCTGGCCCAAGGTTCGACCATCACCTTCCGTTTCAGCCTCCCCGGCCGCGGCGGAGAGTTCTCCATCGTGGGGGAGGGAGTCGTCGCCTGGCAGCGTCTTTTTCAGGGAATGGGCATCCGTTTCACGTGGCTTTCAGATGAGGATAAAGAACAGATTGAGTATTTTCTTTCCCGCAATCAATAACCTGAAACACGGCGCCGGACGCCCCGCGCTCCTCTTCCTTTCCTGATCGCTCTTTTCCTTTCAGTTTTTTCCCGAATTCGCGGAACGATTGTTTTTCTCCCGCTTGAAGAACCGGAGTACGGAGAGCTCCTTCTTTTTAATCCGTAGATTGCTGATTCAGGAAAAATCGATAAAGGGCCGGATTATAGTCATGCGTAACATAAAGATTTTAAATTAAATATGAAAATATTAATAATATTAATCTAAATATTAATAATATTAATAAATAACTTGACAAATATTAATATAAATATTATATATGACTATGAAAATCAAACAAATTGAGGTTTTCAATGACTCAAGACTGGAACGAACTGATTCAGCTGACCAGGGGATCCGCTTTCACCATCGAAAGGATCAAACTTAAGGACAAGGATATTGCGATCGAGGGCAGCTTTGATTTACCGCCGTTCGCCCGGATGTCCGCCGAGGACCTCCTGTTCATCACGGCGTTCGTCCGCAGCCACGGTTCGATCAAGGAGATGGAAGCGCAATTCGGGATCAGCTATCCGACGGTGAAGAATCGTCTCAACAGCGTCGCCGCCCAGCTCCCCTTCGTCGAAGTCAACCCGCCTTCGGATAACCGGGATGTCCTCGATCAGCTCGATCGCGGCGAAATCTCCGTGGATGAAGCCGTGAAGCGGATGAAAGGATAGGCCGGTGTTGCCGCTGTGGCTGCATTTCAGAATCCACCGGTCCGGGCGCCGCGCCTTCGGCCTCTATTTCCCGGTGATCCTGATCTGGATCATTCTCGCGGCCCTGATGATCGTGCTTCTGCCTTTCGTCGCCCTGGCCGCCCTCCTGACCTGGGGCCGCGGACCGGGCCGGTTCCTGTTGCTGTTATACCCGATGACGGCGGCCGTTCTCTGGAACCTTTCGGACTTGCATATCGAAACGAAAGACGACGAGCACGATATTCTCATCGATTTCAAATAAGCTTCAAGGAGAAATATGATGAACGAGGAAAAGCGAAAAGTGCTGGAAATGCTGGCCCAGGGCAAAATCACGGTCGATGAGGCCGACAAGCTCCTGGCCGCGATCGGCGACTTGGCTTCCGAAACCGGAACGGATGCGTCGGGCCGGCGCTCCTGGAAATACCTGCGGGTGCAGGTCGATCCGGGTCCGGGTAGCGAAAACAAGGATCGGGTCAACATCCGCGTCCCGATGAAGCTGATCCGGGCGGGGCTGAAATTCGCGGCCTTCATTCCCCGCGATGCCCAGGACAAGGTCAGCGAGGCTCTCAAGGAAAAGGGGATGGCGGTCGACCTGGCCAAAATCACGCCCCAGGACCTGGAGGATCTCGTCTCCAACCTCGACGACATGACCGTCGAAGTGGACGGCAAGGACAAGGTCCGTATTTTTTGCGAGTGACGGTCCGTGGAATACCAAATTCTCGCGGTCGCTGTCATCTTTTTTATCATCTTCATTTTCTTATAGATATCGGTCTGTGAACGGGCGAATTTGCGGGGGGGCCGAACAAACGCTTCGCCTCCCCATGCCCTTCTCCCTCCCGGCGCGCTCCGTGGTAAAAATATCCTGCGGGAGATCACCCTGCGGTTGACAAGACCGGGGTTAGTTGGCATTATGAACGTGGCTTATTCCGTTGAGGAGACGATGATGATGAGACGTGTCCTCGGACTGGGCGTTGGCGCTCTTCTTCTCCTTTCCACCTTCCCGTTCGCGCAGACCCTCGGCAACAATACGTTGCTTTATCATTCGGAGGATTCCGTGCGCTGGACCCAATGCGCTTTCGGTCCGGACGGCACCCTCTGGGTCGTCTGGGTCGGCGGGGACACCAACGCAGGCAGCGGCGGGCCGATCTGGGTCGCGTCCTACGACGGGACGACCGTTTCCGCTCCGATCAACGTGACGGACAGCACGACCATCGTGGCCAATCGTCCCGGCATCTCGGTCTCGTCCAAGGGATACGTCGTCGTGACCTGGGGCGTCCTCAGCAGCCTGACGACATCCCTGCGGATTCGAAATCCCAAAACCGCCGCGTGGGACCCAATCGTCGCGGTCTGCGCGGGCTACGGCTCCGACGAACCGGTCGCCGTCATGGATGCGAGCGACAATCTCCACGTTTTATTCACCAACGAAAGCAACGGAAAGGTCTATGCCCGGTCCGAAATCGGCGGCACCTGGGAAAGCGTGGCGACCTTGTCCACAAGCTTCGGCAAACAGGCTTCGCTCGTGGTCGGCCCGGACGGGACTGTCACCGCCGTCTGGATCGAGAAGAACGCGTCCTCCACTTACGATAATTTTTACGCCACCCGGACGGCTTCCACGTCCTGGGTCGCCGGCGCGACGCTGACGGGGGTTTCAGGCAGCGCCAACCATCCCTGGGTGGCGGTCGGGCCGAACGGCGTTCCCGTCATGGTCTGGCAGGACATCACCCACCCGGCGAAGGAAAACGGATCCGAGATCCGCTGCGCCCGGATCGGTTCGGGCTACTCGACCGTGATCGATTTTGCGATGCAGCATTTCCCGCGGGTCGTCGTGGATAGCAATAATTATATCCATGTGGCC
>Ga0209777_10005611_pt1 | contig 14380 bp, 10 predicted proteins | sample FrelakmetHBP12HB_FD_187147 | JGI IMG/M metagenome (GOLD analysis project Ga0209777, IMG submission 187147) | Freshwater lake sediment microbial communities from the University of Notre Dame, USA, for methane emissions studies -HBP12 HB (SPAdes)... | ecosystem: Environmental > Aquatic >...
TCGTGATATCACCAAGCGCAAGCAGGCGTATGAAGACCTATACGTCAGCGAAGAACTATTCCGTCTTCTATCTGAAGCAGCGTTTGAAGCCATCGCCATTAACGAGGAAGGTGTTCTCCTCAATGCTAACGATCAATATTTCAAAATGTTTGGGTACGAACCGGACGAAGCGCTCGGGAAAGAGATGATCTCCTTAACTTTTGCCCCTGAAGTCTTAGAGTTCGTGAAAAAACGAGTAGCAACAGATAGCCTGGAACTGTGCGAAGCCATTGGGATTAGGAAAGACGGGACAAGGTTCCCGATAGAGATACGCACTCGAAAGATGGAATACAAAGGACGCATTGTCAGGTTTGGAGCCATTCGTGACATCACGGAGCGTAAGCAGACGGAGGACGCACTACGGAAAAGCGAACAGAGATACCGTGAACTAAGCATAATAGACGACCTCACGCAGCTTTATAATTCCAGGCATTTTTACGCTCAGCTTGAAATAGAAATAGAGCGGTCGAACCGCTATCTACAGCCGTTGACCCTTCTGCTGCTGGATCTCGACAAATTCAAGAAGTTCAACGACAAATACGGCCATATTGAAGGGGACCATGTGTTATCGCGACTCGGTCAAGTAATAAAACGATGCCTCCGCTATCCCGATTCCGCCTATCGTTACGGTGGCGAGGAATTTACGATTATGCTGCCTATGGCTACGAGTGAGGAAGGAATTATAACGGCGAAAAGAATCCAAATGGAATTAAGGAAAGAATCTTTTTTTCTGTTGGATAGAAATATTTATATGACGGTCAGTATAGGTCTGGCGCAGTACAAGCCGAAGGAAGAGATGAAAACTTTTATTCACCGAGTAGACAAGCTCATGTACCAGGCAAAAAAGGACGGTAGAAATAGGATTTGTCCTGATAGAAGGATATACAAACACAGATTCATCGGATCAACATAATGAACTGGTCGAACCGAATAATGAAGACAAACCGGCAAAGGTATCCAATCAGGTGCATTCAAGTTCAAAGTTTATCAGATTATTTGTTTCCATCCGTAATCCTCAATTCTGACAGCTGCCCACTACTGAAACTTTGTAGGTGAAAGAAATAATTCTTACGGATCAAAGGATTTTTATTTCTTACTTCCTGTAATGTTGTTTTTTATATTTCATTTTTTGATGCAACATTTCAATTGGTAATCTTTGAATCCATTTTTCTTACACCCCCCACCCCAAAAAGGAAGTTCTTATCAATTTTTTATCGATGAATCTCGGCATTGGATGATTTCGGGGGCAATAGGATTTTATATATGATTTAACGGAGATATTCGCGACAATTAAAATCAGAAAGTATTTGATTGACAATAACAGCATATCTCTCTATTGATAGCATTAACAATAAATTTGGAGGAAATAGCTATGCTTCAAAAAAATGGCTATAGATTTCTTTCATTATCAATTATTATCTTAATTGCCACTGTAATAACCCCCTCATTTGCAATGACAGTTGATCCTCTAGTCAAGGAAACAGTGGCGTTTGTCTTTCTCCCAGACCAAGAACATCCAGAAAAATTCAAACCGCAGGGGACGGGGTTTTTCATTGCTATAAATGCAGAGGATCAGAATCATGTTTTTGGTTACTTTGTGACGGCAAAGCATGTCTTTCAAACTGAGGATAAAAAGCATTGGCTTTCTAGCGTTTATGTCCGGCTAAATAAACATGATAATACCTCAGAGTATTTTCGCATTGATTTGTTCCCTGAGGGAAATAAAAAGAACATATTCACTTCGAATGATCCCACAGTTGATCTTGCAATCATTTGGGTAAATCTATCCACACTAGACGCGCATAAATACAAAATCCGATTTCTAACAGAGGACTTTCTAACCACCAAAGCTGATTACGAAAAATTTAACATCAAAGAAGGCACCGAAGTGTTCTTCACGGGCCTGTTTATCAGACACGTTGGTGAACAGCGAAACTACCCCATAGTTCGGTTCGGACGAGTTGCATTGATTCCTGAAGAGAAGATCAGCATTGAAAAAAACATAAAAACTGACCTATTACTGATAGAAGCTAATGCTTACGGCGGCAACAGTGGCTCACCCGTCTTCTTTTACTTCGGAATTGACAGGACCCCTGACGCTATCGTAGTGGGATCACCCCTCCTGAAACTAGCAGGTGTTCTGTCTTGTCAATTCCTTGATGTAATTCCAGTTCAATTCATCCCCGTACCAAGCCAGAAGACCGAAACAGCCTCATCAGAAGAAGCTCAAAAGACAGTTCCCATAGTCACTCCCAACATTGGTATTGCCGGTGTGGTTCCTACCTATAGAGTTCAAGAGATTCTCTTTGGAGATGAATTGGTTAAGAGGCGCAAGCAGACACTCGAAGTTAAGAAGAATTGAACCTGCATATCTTTCACACTCTATCGTCCGGATCCTGAAGTCGAAAGGATTATCGGCTAGCGCAAGGAGTCAAATTTTTGATTAACTCATTAACGAGGTCGGATACCACAATTCAAATTGTAATCTTCAATTCTGACAACCTATCTCTTACGAACGGAAGTTGTTGTGAGGCCCAAAATTAAATGTCCATACTAAAATATTATATTTAAGAAAATACGCATAATCTTAAAGATATCCTTTTTTTAAGAAAATATTGGAACATAACACATCTATTCTAATTATTCTCAACAAGCAGAATTCACTCAGATCCACTTGAGGATTCCCCGTACCACGGCGCTTTGCGCCTGGTATAGTTCGCCTTACGCTTCAAACTTCACTTCATTCGTTTTACCATGGTGCTACGCGCCTGGTATATCAAAGGTGTCAAGTCCCGCTCCGCTGCGCTTCGGGGATAATTCGACTAACATTTCAAACTTCATCCCGACGAGTCGGGATTCGTTTTCAATGAGTCTCATTAAAATCGGGTTTCTGCCGCGTGAGAAAGGCGGAAACTCCATGGATACTTTCACCACTCGCAATGAGGGTGACTGCTTCTTCCGTCTCCAGCTCCAAGGCTTCTTGGGTTGTCAAATCGCCGGTTTTTCTGATCACGGATAGAGCATGGCGAACGGCACGAGGACCGTTTTGTGCGATGGAAAGAGCAAGGGATAATGCTTCCTCAAGGGCTTTGCCTGGTGAACTGATGCGGTTGGTTAAACCGAGTTGGAAGGCCTCTTCCGCACCCACCTTCCGGGCAGTGAGGATGAGGTCGGCAGCCCGGGAAGCACCCACGAGGTGGGTGAGCCCCACGACTCCGCCGTGGTCCGGCATGAGGCCAAGCCGCACCTCGGAGAAACAAATCACGGCTCTGGGATCCATGACCCGCAGGTCACAGCGGGAGGCGATCTCGGCTCCACCGCCGTAAGCCAGTCCGTTAATGGCGGCGATGATCGGCACCGGCAACGAGACAAGATTGTCTGTGCCTGTCCTTACGCGGTGGATGAGGTCATACGCCGGGCCTTTGTCGTGTTTCTCCATTGCGGCTATTAATGGCTTAAGTAAAGGATTATCCAGGTTCAAGTCAAATCCTGCACAGAAAGCCTTGTCGCCGGCACCGGCGAGGATGATAACCCGCGGAAGGCTGCACTTGAGATCGGACACCACCTTATCCAGACAGTCCCACATGTGCTGGTCGAGTGCATTTTGTTTTGCCGGCCGGTCGAGGGTAATGATTGCTATGTGTCCTTGCCGCTTAAGACTGATACCGTAATCCTTCATACGTAACTCCTTTAATGAGACTCGACGAAAACAAACAAAGTGAAGATTGAGTCGTTAGTCGAATTAGTGAAACTCAAACATTACAAGCATAGCGCAGTAATATTTGTTAGTTGAACTATCCCGCCATAGGCGGAGGATATCGAAGATATCCGTGGTATCCCCGAAGCGAATAACCTAAAGGTCACTATAGGCTTAGCGGGATTTGTACCTTGTGTAAACCATTTATTAAATAAAACCGCCCCTAATTATTTTGAAGATGGTCAAAGATTTTGCCCAATTCCATTTCTAAATCAAGCGCTATGTGGCATGCAACTAGCCACCGCTGAAGCGGGATAGTTCAACTAACGAATTCCAGTTCTCTGCGCGACTGTAATTCGAGTTTCACTACCGCCGCGATATCATCATTGATTTAGAAATGGAATAACCACTTAATCATTGCCTCTGCTATTACCTGATGTCCTCTCTCATTGGGATACCTGGAATCTGATAGGACCAGATCCTTACTGCATAGATTATTTTCTTCAAGATAACCAGCCCAGTAGTTGTGTACGAAAATCAATTCACAACCCAAGTCTGAAGCCACAATCCTCAAAGACCTGTAAAAGATATTAACAGCATCCATATCGTGAGGATTATCGAAGGTGTGGGAAGTAGCCAGGAAGATGACCGGATTGAAGCGAAGGCGGGCCAGCCTGATCATTTGTACGATATTTTCCTGAAATTCAGAACGATAAACATACCCGAAAGCATCATCAACACCAAAGTTGATAAGAAGAATATCAGGCTCAAAGTCAGCAATGTCCTCGTTGAATGTGCCGATGCCATCAAAAGATGTCTCTCTGTACCTTGAGCGGTTAATCACCTCGATTCCTTTCTTAAGAAGAGATTCTTTTAGAATATCTGCATAGCTTTTGGTCACACCTAGACCTGCAGCAATACTTCCACCACGGATAAGCAGCTTCATTAAATGGCCCTCAAATACTTTTCATTTTCGAAAATATTCTATCATCAAATTGATAAATAGGGATAAAAAATTTGTTTATTTCCTGGATTTATCCTAAAGGGCACTTCGCCCCGGTCAACCGGCATATGCCGGTCTGCGAGCCGGGGAATGACCATACAAAAGGAAATCAAGCCGGTTGCGTTCAATGCACAAAAATGTTATAAAGCTTGGCCAGGTGTTGCCCAACGATATATAATTAAAAATTTTCATCTTAGTAAATATTGTTAGAATTACTTGAAAAAAAGAAAACCTAACTTTTTACCAGGAGGAAATAATGGCAGACACAAATATGCAATTAAAAGCGATTGACGCTCTTGTTCATATACACACGGCTATAAAGAATGCGCAACTACATCAACCTGTCAATCCCACGATTACGAATTCCATTGAAATGCTTTATCTTCACCTTGTGGAGATATTAAAACAGGATGCTCCTCTGGTCTTTGCGGAATTAGAAAAAAAAGCCCTGCTCCGCGAAAAAATTTCAAATCAGCAAGTAGATGAAACGATTCATATTTCCGCCCTGCTGGATATCCTTCTAGGTTTAGGCATCAAGAACATTTCTTTTGATAAAGATTTGGAAAAGGAAGAACTGCATATTTTCATAAATCTTTTCGCGAAAAAGCCGAAAACTGTACACGATGAAGTTGGCTTGCCCAAGCTAATATTGGAAAATGAAACTGCGCAGATCGTGCCGGATAATAAAGTATCTGTAACCATGGAGAAGGATCAGGTAATCGTATCCGACCTTGATATTGCGGAAAGTCAAATTTCTGAAAGTATTGTCGAGATGCAGGCAGTATTCACCCGTCTGAACGCGATGTATGGATCCATTGAATCTCTTCCTTCCGAAGCAAAAAGGGATATGATCAAAAGATTATCAGTACGAACGGCAGAGTGGATAGAGATGGAAACAGCCGTCACGCCTGCCTACAAAAAAATATGCCAGAGTTTGCAAACACTTCTTCAAGACTTCATCACCTATGGATTATTTGCCGAAGCAAATCCGATTATAGATGTCTTCAGTAAAATTAATACCGGCGCGCTGAAAAAAGATTATGACGTGCGAAAGGTCTCTTCGGAAATTCTCCGAAATCTGGCATCAGAGAATAATATTAACATCCTATTAAAAGAATTCAATACCAACGAGAAGCATGAATCAATTGAAGCCTTTCAAATACTTACCGGATTTGGCGACATTATAATGAACAAATTACTCAATATTGTCCGGAATGCCAACGATAGCAAAGAACGTATAAGCATTATCCATATTATTGAAGAGATGGGGCATAGGGCAATACCAGCCATCATTGCAAGTATTACCATGAATGCTCCATGGTATTACTTGCGTAATATGGCCTACATACTCGGCCGTATTGGCAATGAAACCAACGCTGATATACTTCGAGCTCTTATGATGCATAAAGACAAGCGGGTCCACAAGGAGGCATTAAAAAGCATTGGCCAGATCGGAGGGAATAAGAGGGGACCATTACTCCTGTCTTTTCTGCCGCAGGCAGAAGGTGAATTGAGAGTTAATGTAATTGAAATGCTCGGTAAAATCAGATACACCGAAGCGGTGCCTAGTCTGCTGGATATGCTCAAGAACAAGTCCTTGATAGCTAAAGATGAGCAGATATCCTTGCAGGAAAAAATTTGCAACGCTCTTGGAACTATTGGCTCGTCTGAGGCAATAAAAACTCTTTCAGAAATTGCCGAATCAAAATCTATTTTGGGCATCGGGTCATACCCTAAAGAAGTCAAATCCGCCGCTGAAAGGGCATTGACAAACATAAAAAGAAAACAGGAATAAGATCAAAGTTGACTTGCGTGTGTTCCTCTCGGTGTAATACTTGATCTACGAGGATAAATCTGAGGATATCATGATTTCAAGACGTGATTTTTTAGTAACACTTGCAAAGTTGGCCGCAACAGTCGGCGGCACCGGCATGATTTTGTTCGATCCTGACTGGCAGAAGTTTCTGGTTGGCGGCGATTCTGGTCTTGCCTTCGGAGATACTTATTTAGATGAACTTGTCCGATCAGCTCCAAAGGCCCGCTACTGGAGTCCGCTTACGATAAAAGGCGATGGCTATTCCCCGGAGGAAACCATTGTCAGATGTCTTCTTTGCGCCAATGGCTGCGCTATTGTAAACGGTCAGCGGGGAAAATGCCGGACGCGCATGAATGTCAACGGAGAGCTGAAGAGCCTTGTCTATGGACGTCCCGTATCCATCCATATTGATCCGATCGAAAAAAAACCATTTTACCATTATCTGCCGGGGTCTGCGGCATATTCTCTGGCCACCGCCGGTTGTCCGCTTAGGTGCAAGTTCTGCCAAAACTGGGAAATCTCTCAGGCATCGCCGGAAGATCATCAAGTTTCATTTACACCGCCGGCCAAGATTGTCGATGGTGCTTACGCCAACAAGGCACCCGTTATTGCCTTTACTTATAATGAACCAACTGTTTTCACGGAATATCTGACCGACATTGCCCGGGACGCGAAAAAGCAAGGCATTCGTTCAGTATTAATAAGCTGCGGATTTATGAACGAGGCGCCTCTCGCGGAAATGTGCAAGGTGCTTGACGCCATTAAGATCGACCTGAAGGGGTACAGCGAGGCTTTCTACCGCACTGCGTGCGGAGTAGAGCTGCGACCCGTTCTCAGAAGCATCAAACAGGTAGCGAAGAGCCGTGTCCATCTTGAAATTGTAAATCTGGTTGTACCCACATTAAATGATTCAGACAAGATGTTACAGGAACTGATAAACTGGATATTGGGAGAAGTTGGTCCCGATGTTCCTGTTCATTTCACCTGCTTTCATCCCGATTACCAATTGCTAAATCTTCCTCCCACGCCTGTTGCAACGCTGGAACGCGCCTATAACATGGCCATGAGCAAAGGGATACATTATCCTTATGTCGGGAATGTCCCGGGCCATCCGGGAAATCACACCTACTGTCCGAACTGCAAAAAGATTGTGATAGAGCGGCAGGGATTTTTTATAACAGGGATGAACATGAAGGATGGGTGTTGCAAATTCTGCAGAAGAAAGATTGCCGGTGTGTGGGTATAAAAGGAGGTCATTAAAAAATGAAAATATTAGGGTTGAACCTTGCATTGCTTCTCATCGTTTTTTGTTTTGCCACGGCTTGCCAGGCGAATAAAGGGTCGGACACTGATGTTCGTGAACCTGCTGTCGCGGGAAAGTTCTATCCTGAATCCGCGGCCAGGCTGAAGCTCGCCATCGAAAAATTTCTTCAGGACGCGGTTCCTGTCAAAGTTCAAAAACCGATTGCCATCATCGTTCCCCATGCCGGTTACATTTTCTCCGGTCAGATTTGCGCCGATGGGTTCAAGCAGGCCAGTAATCAGAAATACGATGTGATCGTTATCCTGGGAACAAACCATACAAGCTCTAATTTTCAGAAGATTTCGCTCTATCCGGGCGACGGTTTTCGCACTCCATTAGGTGTGGCGCCGGTGGAAAAGAATATTATATCTTTACTTAAGAAGACTGATTCAGCCGATTGTACTTTAGATAAATCACTTCATGAATCTGAGCATTCTGTCGAAGTAATGGTGCCTTTTATCCAAGTAGTTTTTCCTAAAGCAAAGATTGTTCCCGTTGTTGTCGGTTCACCGGATGTGGAGATTTGCGCCCGCTTCGGTCAGGCGCTGGCGAGGGTTTTGAAAAACAAGAACGCCTTGATTGTCGCGAGTTCCGATCTCTCTCACTATCCGTCTGCCCAAGATGCAAATATAGCAGACAGGGAGACCCTCGCGTCCATTGCCAAATTAGACCCCGCCGCATTTCGCGCAAATATACAGGAGCACAGAAATAAAAATATTCCCAACCTTGGTACTAGTGCTTGCGGCGAGGCGCCAATCCTGGCGGCAATGGCAGCAGCCAGATCTTTGGGCGCTACCCACGGGGTGGTTGTCAGCTATGCCAATTCAGGAGATACGTCTGTAGGTGAGCGCTCGCGGGTTGTAGGATATGGAGCGGTTGTATTAACTGCGGAAGGAGAAGATAAAAACATCAGCGTATCTGCTCAAACAACGTCTGCTGCCGTATCCGCACCGCTTACGTCAGCCGATAAAAAGAAATTGCTCGCCTTTGCCAGAGAAACCTTATCCCGATTATTTTTGACGGATACGGTTCCGTTGGCAAGGGGTTTTAACTCAACGCTCCAACAACCGCGCGGAGCTTTTGTGACACTCAAGAAAAAGGGCGCGCTTCGCGGCTGTATCGGCCGGATCATCGGAGATGAGCCCCTTGGCAAGATTGTCGGCGCAATGGCAATTCAGGCAGCCTTTAATGATAGCCGGTTTCGCCCGTTAACCGCCGATGAACTGAACGATATAGAAATAGAAATATCCGTGCTGACACCGATGAAACAGGTAGGCGGAGCCGCTGATGTTGTTATCGGCAGGGATGGAGTCTTGCTCAGCAAAGATGGCCATCACGCCGTTTTCCTTCCTCAGGTGGCACCTGAACAAGGATGGAATAGTAAAGAACTGCTGGATAATCTTTGCCTGAAGGCGGGCTTGGAGACAGGATGCTGGAAACAGGGAGCGCAATTCTCAACCTTTCAGGCTGTAGTATTCAGCGAATCCCAATTCAGATAAACTCATGATCATTTCTCTTCTCGCCATTGGGCTGATTTCAATTCTGGGACAGGTTGTCCTGCTTCGAGAATTGAATGTTTCCTTCTACGGGGTAGAATTAATTTACATCCTGTCCCTGGGAATATGGTTATTCTGGACTGCCGCAGGTGCAGTCATCGGACGCCGAGTTCGTTTCCCATCGCCCAACCACATTGCGATACTTTTTATCATCTTCGGAATCGCCCTTCCTCTGGATTTTGTGTTCATCCGTTCCAGCCGTCTGATCTTTGGCGGCGTACCCGGCGCGTATCTTACTTTTTTTCAGCAATTAATTGTTGTCATCATTTCCATCCTTCCCGCGGGGTTGTTGTCCGGCCTTTTATTCCAGTGGACTGCAAAGGTATACGTGACAAAAGGCAGGACGCTGGCCGTAGCCTATGCTATTGAAAGTGCGGGCGGCTTAATCGGCGGATTGTTTTCCACCCTTTTTATCATGTGGGGACTTCGGAATTGCTCTATAGCGTTTGTTTGCGCTCTTGCCTCAGTCATAACGCCCTTAATCGTTTTAAGGGGATTAAAGACATCGCTTCTCCGCTGGACTGCAACTATCTTAGCTTGTATCTTTCTGGCGCTTCTCTGGAAGACATCTTATCTGGATCGCCAGATGACCATATGGAATCACCCGAATCTTTTGGAAAGCAGTGATTCTCCATATGGCAGAATTACCGTGACACGGCTGTACAATCAGATATCCGTTTTTGAAAATGACGCCCTGTCATTTGAGACTGAGGGAACCGAAGCCGAGTACTTCTGCCACTTAGCGGCACTCCAGCACCAAAATCCTCGAGACGTGCTGATTCTGGGGGGTGGAATTGAAGGGATCGTTAGAGAAATGGAGAAGTACACACCAAGACGAATTGATTATGTCGAACTCAACCCCGTCATGCTGAACCTGGTGACACGACATCTTCCTGATGACATCAGGAAGTCGCTGGGAAAACCGAACGTACATATTATATTTGCCGACCCCCGGCAGTATCTTAAAAAGAGCGGCACGTACGATCTCATTTTGGTCGGCATGCCGGAACCGGCGTCTGGACAGGCAAACCGCTTCTACACGCAGGAGTTTTTCCAACAATGTTCCGCGAAACTGAATCCCGGGGGAATTCTGGGCTTCAGGCTCCGCACGGCTGAAAATCTATGGACGATGCCGCTGACCAGCCGCAACACAAGTATCTATAACGCTCTGCAATTTGTTTTTCCTGAAGCGCTGTTTTTCCCGGGAACAACGAATGTTGTGACTGCCTCTCACTCACCGCTGCCTAGAGAGCCGGAAATCATGTCCCGCCGGTTGCAGGACCGAAAAATAACGACAAGATTAATTTCACCGAATTACATCAATTATCTTTTTATAAACGACAGATTTTTTAAAATCAGAGATTTACTCCAGAGAGAAAAGGCGCTGCCTAATACCGACATCAGACCGGTTTGTTATCAGTACGCTTTCATCATCTGGTTGTCGAAGTTTTTTCCGCGCATCGCTACGGTTGATCCATCTTCAATCATGGATAAGGTTTTTTTAAAACCGCATTTATCATTATTGTTGTTGTGGATCAGCCTGCCCCTCCTCTTTCTCTTAAGCCGCTTCCGGCCTGCACTGCGCCGCGCAATGCTGGTTGCCGCGGCAGGATTTATGGGCATGGTTCTGGAAACAATCCTCATCCTTTATTATCAGGTAAAACACGGGGTGCTCTATCAGGATATAGGACTGCTCCTGATGAGTTTCATGGCGGGTCTTGCTCTGGGTGCAATGATTATTAACAGAGAGATGGTCAGACCGATCGCCAATCGAATGCTCTCACGATGGTATGGTCTCAGCCTGCTCATCGGATTTTGTTTTTTATGCGCATTTACGGGAATGAGAGTAACAATGAGCATCTCCGGCGGTTTGGTTGAGATTTCATGTCTCCTGGCAATAGCGGGTTTTTTAGTCGCCGGTATTTTTGCCTACGCCAGCCTTCACGAAATTGAAGACCAGAAAAACGTAATTTCACCGCTATACTCCGCAGACCTCATCGGCGGATGTCTTGGCTCTTTCATTGGCAGTCTGATCTTAATTCCCTTAGTGGGCATGGATGTCACCACATGGGGAATGCTTCTGCTTGCCGCATTTTCTATCCTTTTGGTATGAGCCCCCGCCGGCAGGAGCTGCAGGCTTCAATCAGATCCATTTGAGGATTCCCGCAAATACAATTAAAGCAACAGCGTTAATGGTGAAAAGAGAACCGATAAAAAGTTTTTGTGCCCGGGGTTGCCAGTCATGCACGTAACAGGCGGCGGCGAAAAAGGGAATGTAAACTGTCACAAAAACCGGGAAAGCACCCCACCATTTATAGACCCACACAAAAGTCGGCGTTTTTACCAAAAATATTTCCAAAATAGAGGCAAAACCGGCATTGGCAACTGTAAATGCCCAACGGTTATTGATGCCCAGAATTTTCAGCGTGGGGTCTTTGGGTATTAGCTTGCAAACAACTATTCCGGCGATAGCGAACATTAGATTAATTTCGATTCCGACACCAACCATTATTTCAAAGGCCGTTCCGGCAGGCACTGTCCACAGAGCGTGACCGGAAAAATGCTGGATGAGCGCGTTGACAATTTCCACAAACCAGTGGACCATGTAAAGGGCCAGCCCTCCGGCGATAACGCGATAATTGCCCTTTTGGTACTCATTGGCATAAATGTATAAGACGATCACAAGAAGAGGAATGACATACCACTGGAAAGTATCGCCGTTCCTTAAAATGTTCAATGCCTGCTGGGTTGCTTCCGGATTGTTCAAATTCATCGCCATACCTCCTTTATTGTGTTCATATAATTCCGCTTTGCGGGATAATTTCCAATAGCCCTTGGCTATTGGATAGTTCGGCTTTCTCTTCAAACTTCGCTATGCTCGTTTTCAGAGAGTCTCACTACGACTAACGCTTCAAACTTCATTTCATTCGTTTGCAGCTTAGCTCACTATCAGCGAGTCTCATTATGCATTCTGGCTGTTTTAATTGCGAGGTCTTTGTCTTTGGTAAATATCCACCATTGCTGTTGTGTGGTGTGTGGGCCGTTCCCTTTATCACGGCCCCGGCAATAATACCAGTGACCGAATTGCTCGACGGTAGAAAAAGGATGGCTGCCGGTGCAGAGAATACTACAAGGTCGTATCTCCTTAAAAAAGATCGTTTCGTCCGGCGCTTCGTCATCGGCTAAATCTTCCGGCAATTCAATGTGCGAAACGTCAATGCCTTCGGCTTCCTTTTCATCCAACCATTTTGAGATATTCATTTCCGTGTCCTTGTCATTTAAGGTATCCTTTAAACAAATAATCCAAATCATCTACCATCCGGCTGTCTATAGAAAAGTTTACGCTGTCGGCAAAAATATCAAGCACGACAACAGCATTAAGATTAGCGTCTTTACCCTCGATAGTCCTGAGCCTTTTACAAAAGCTTTCGTTAACTACCCTTATATTCTCATACGTCTCAGCCAGTTTCTTCAAATCCCAATCAGGCTGAATGCCACGCTGATATAAGAAATACTGAGCCAGCAGATACATCGAAATGGCGCGATATTTAGTTTCCTCTATCGAGGCAAAGGGCAGATGAAAACGCACCATAGGTTTTAACTTTTCAAGAATAGGGCACCCGCTGGTAACCATATATATACCGATCAGAGAACTAACGCCGTGCTGTAAATTTACTTTCTTAATATATTTTCTTTCTTGCGCGGTAACAATAACCTCTACCAGTTCGTGAGAAACGAAATTGCTGAAGTAATCTATGATATCTACCATATTCACGGCTATGGGGCAGAATTCGTATTGACGTTCATCCAGAATACAATTAGGGCACTTAAAACAGCTGAGTTTTGTCCATTCAGGGCAAGCTTTATCTCCTTTTTGTATTAAATTAAAAGTGACTCTGTCTAACTCAATGTTAAACTCTTTCTCACTCCCGTTGTTGAATATAAATTTGTAATTGTACGTTATTTTACCTGTAAAACTGCGTCTATCATCATTCATACTTAAGTTCCCTCCTTGCCTCAACTACTTAATGGAGCTCCCTCCGGCAGGAGACGGAAGCTTCCTATTTCACTTTAAGATATTATATGAAAAATGATTTTTTGTGTCAATGGAATAGTGACCATAAAACGTGAAGTGAAAATGGTTTTCCGTTATATATATCTTCATTTTATTATTGGAGGTGTGAATGATGAATACAATTCTTCCAGAATTTATGAACTATCTCATCGTAACTTGATGAGAAATTATGGCCTCCTGAAAAAATGTTTCCAGTCGATAAATAATTTTTTGTTGCTTATTCTTATCGTTTTATATACTTTATATCATCATCTAACTAAAACGTTGGGGCAGTAGTGAAAGGAAATAAAATTTAAAATGAATTGCCAGGGATGTCCATGAAGAAGTCGATTGATCACATAACTCAAGCCCGCCTCCTCGAGGAGTTGCGCATCAAGAGCGCTGCTATTGATTCTGCCGTCAACGGCATCGTTTTCGGGGATCTTGAAGGCCGGGTGACCTACGGAAATGCCGCCGCCAGTAAGCTCGGAGGCTATACGCTGGAGGAGGCTTTTGGCCAGTCCGTGTTGACATTTGCCGATAACCAGGAAGAGGCTGCTCTCATTTTAGCCCACGTCCTCGAAAAGGGCAGTTGGGTCGGAGAGGTGGCCGGGCGGAAGAAGGACGGTTCGCTCCTCGTAGTTCACCTGTCGGCAAGTCTTGTCCGAGATGACGATGGCAAGCCTATCTGTACTTTGTGTTCCTTCGTGGATATTACCCGTGCCCGGCAGGCATTAGAGGAATTGCGCATCAAGGACTATGCCATTGCTTCTTCTATCAATGCCATTGTTTTCGGCGACCTGGATGCCCGCATCACCTACGTGAACGAGGCCTTTCTCCGTCTCTGGGGAGGTGACGACGTCTCTGAGGTCATCGGACGCTCTGTTTTTACCTTCGCCCAGTCGGAACAGG
>Ga0209777_10005612_pt1 | contig 14377 bp, 6 predicted proteins | sample FrelakmetHBP12HB_FD_187147 | JGI IMG/M metagenome (GOLD analysis project Ga0209777, IMG submission 187147) | Freshwater lake sediment microbial communities from the University of Notre Dame, USA, for methane emissions studies -HBP12 HB (SPAdes)... | ecosystem: Environmental > Aquatic >...
CGACAAAACATTGCCTATGATTGTACGCGATTCGTCGGGAAATATTATGAATAATATGAAAGAATTACGCAGTGAAGTTTGTGTAAATGTTGCTAAACAAATTGAAACACCTAAAGCAACCAATCCACCACCAACGAACCAAGAAGTATTCAATGTTTCCAACAATTTATACACGTACGATGATGCACAATCGGTTTGTAAATCGTATGGTGCGAGATTGGCAACATATGATGAAATTGAAGCATCTTATACTGACGGTGGAGAATGGTGTAATTACGGTTGGTCTGAAAACCAAATGGCGTTGTTCCCTACACAAAAAGACACATGGAATCGTTTACAAGGAACCAAAAAACACAAACATGATTGTGGTAGACCCGGAATCAACGGTGGATTTATTGATAATCCTAATATTCAATTTGGTGCAAATTGTTATGGAACAAAACCAACGGCTGGACCTGATATAGTTGCTACAGACCCTAGTATTAAATTTCCTGAAGAAGATGAAGAAGACCGTAAAATGCGCGATTTACAAGGAAAAAAATTCCAGATTAGTAATTTTAATCGTCAAAAATGGTCAGAATATCAACGCTAACTAAAGGAACCTACGGTTCCTTTAAAACCTCCCTTTCAATAAAAAAATGTGATTGAAGAAGTTCTTGGTAAATTGGTTGTATAGGATCTTATACAACTAATTTAAATTTTGATGAAACATTAGTTTCTAATCGTTTTTTTTGTTTTGTTTTGTTTTCGTTTTTGGTTATGAATAGAACTCACCTTGTTCAAAAGTTGATTAAACACATTATCATCAATTACTTTTGTAAAACTAGACTGTGACGACGAGCCACCAAACATTATGGGTTTTTTTTCATAGGAACTAGATAATAAACTATGGGACATGTTTTCACCTAAAATCAATCCTAAAGGAATTTTATAATTTTGCAACTGTTTGTAATGATTTTCCATTATTCTATATGCAAAAAATGTATATAGAATACGTAGCTAATAGCTATAAAAACTTGGAACGAAGAATTTATCCGCGTCTGTTCTTTCGTGAACGTCCACCGCGACTACGACGAGACTTTCGCATATTCATTTTACTTCCCTTTTTACGGGTATTTTGTTGTGCTAAAAGTAACATAGCAGGAACGGCTAAATCTACTACCATAGAACCACCGTGTTTGTTATTTCGTTTACGTCGTTTACCTCCAGTAAATCCTGCAGGATTTTTCATCAAAATTTCATTTCCAAACGCAGGATTTGCGACTTGATGCGCTGCATCACCATAGACATGTTGTGCAAAGGATGCCGCACCCATACCACCTTTAATTTTGTTCATGATGATATCTTTTATATATTCTAGACAGAAGATTTACAAATTAGAACCTGAAGTTCTAGTAGATTTTAACAAATTACGAATCCATATAATAAGAATAAAATTTGCTAAAGTTAAAAAAATTAAAAACACATTGTACATGCAAATAAACCAAATATATGGATAAATTTCATTATAAATAATACCAACTATGGGACTCATACAATCTTTTATATATCGTTGAATATCCTCTTTTTTAAAAAATTCTAAACACGAATCTTGTATAAATGATGATGAGGACATGAGTAATAAATAATGTGTCTTTAGCAAATATTCATATTTATTCAAATAACCTAAAAACGCATCTATCGGCAAGCAAAATTGGTTAGAAGAGTTTCGTAGGGATGCCGGTAACGAAGTGGAGACATCGTATATACGTTTTAATTATGGAAAGAATCATTGAACCAAATAGTTCATTTCCATTTGATCAATTGGTTTTATCCACACCAACATTTGTTAATTCTGGAAATTATTTTATTAAATATGCATTTAATGATTCTCCATTGTACATTCAACCACCAAAATGTGTTACTAAACAAGGTATTATCAAAGGTGGTAAAAAAATGTTTTGTGATTTATTATTTACAAATGAACACGAATCACTGATTCAGTGGATGGAAAATTTAGAAACATATTCACAAAATTATATCTTTCAACATCGTGCACAATGGTTTGAAAGTGAATTAGAAATGCATGATATTGAAAATTCGTTTACATCCTCTATAAGAGTTTTTAAATCTGGAAAATTTTACATTATCCGAACGATGATTCCAACTCGTTTAGGAAAATGTACCTTGAAAATATTCAACGAAGACGAAGAAGAAGTTCCTTATGAAAATATCAAAGATATGACTCAAGTTGTTACCATATGGGAAATTTTAGGTATAAAATGCTCTTCAAGAAGTTTTCAAATTGATATTGAAGTAAAACAAATGATGGTAATAAATCCAAGTACTTTGTTTGAAAAATGTGTCATTTCCACTAAACAAACCATAGAAAATTCTCCCAAACATTCTACATTACCTCCCCCAGTTCTTCAAGAAAAATCATTGGAACCCAACAGTCCAAACCTATCAGAAGGACAAACCTCTTCAACAAACAACTTCATAACTGACAACGACTCTGCTCTACAAGAAGACGTATTGGAAGTATTTGAAAATGATACCGAAATTCATAAAGTGAATGAATCGGAGGCAACGGAACCATCTTTAGATGAACCTTCTATGGATGAAACAATCATTTTGGAGGAAGATGACCAAGAAGAAAATAACGACGACGATGACCAAGAAGAAGAAGATGACGATGAATCTCCTTATGAAATATTGGATGCTGAAGAAGGTTTAGAAAATATTCCCACTTCTTCTGAATTGGAAATGGTAGATTGGAATCTTCAAGATATTCAAGAAGATATCGGTTTCCAATTGAAAAACAGAAATGATGTTTATCATGAAATTTATGAAGATGCCAAAAAAAAAGCAGAAGAAGCGAGAAATTTAGCCATTTCCGCACATTTAGAAGCAAAACGGATTAAAGAATTATATATGCTTCAATAGTCCATTAAGTTTTTTGTCCGCCGTTTATATACATAAACATAATGAGTATGAAACAGTTCCAAGCGGGACTCTCCAAATTCTTTACTAAAAAATGGATCCCAATTCTTGTTCTTCTAGTTATATGTTTTGTTTTGATAACGTATTCGTCTAGTAAAAATTCTATTTTAGATAGATTTGGAGATTACGGTTCAGGTACAGCACCCGTTGTAAACAATATGGCAACACCTAGTGCAACCATGAATAATGCTACACAATTACCCGTGCAAATGAATGTTCCTGCTATGAATCAAAATCAACCACCCATGTCCGTTCCTTCGTCGGCCTCATCTAATTATACAAATCAAGCCGTCGCAAATCCTTCTGACCTATTACCGTCTGATAAAAATAGCCAATGGGCATCTTTGAATCCTTCGGGTGGAAATGTGGCGATACCTGATCTTCTTCAGGCCGGTTATCATATTGGTTTAGATACGATTGGACAAACTTTGAAAAATCCCAATTATCAACTTCGTTCTGACCCCATCATTGAAAAACAAAATACTGGACCTTGGCAACAAAGTACCATAGAACCTGATTATGGCCGTATTCCTTTGGAAGTCGGTTATGGTCAACGATAATAACAGGAACCCAAGGTTCCTGTTCAACCTCCTAGGTAACGAGGGCACCGCACTACGTGCAGCGCCCTCATAAAGTTTTCTTAAAAATAAAAATATCAAATTGGTTGTATAAGATCCTATACAACTAATTAATCAGGAATCCTTCAAGGAAACCTTAGGAGGGCACCGCCACGTAGTGGTGGTGTCCTCGTTACCTAGGAGGTTTTATTGGAACCTTGGGTTCCAATAATATCATATATTTTATATAATATAATGAATGTCACATATACATACACATACGTATCCAAATGAGTTTCGCGTTGTGTATGAGAAATCACCAAGCAATTCTGTACCTATTTCTGCTATACAATTGTTTGTAGATTTTGGTTCTATTCATGAATCCGACGAAGAACATACACGTGGAATTGCACATTTCATGGAACATATGGTATTCAAAAGTACCAAGAAATATCCAGAATCCAAACAAATTTTTAGTCAATTTGATCGTATGGGAGCCAAAGTGAATGCATATACAGTAAAACGATATACGTGTTATACCATAGAAGTTCAGGACGAATTTATGACCAACGCGTTGGAAATTTTGTCAGAAATGTTGTTACAATCGCTTATGAACCCTGAACATATGAAACGGGAAGAACAAGTTGTTTTGGAAGAAAATATTAAAAATATCAAAGACCCCGACCAAATATTGGAAGACGGAAAAGATAGTTTGCTTTATCAAGGTACACCGTACGAATATCCCATAGATAATATTTCGTATCATAAACATGCGTATAAACCTAAAGAAATAAAAAAATGGTACAAATCTATTTATCAACCTCATCGTATGATAATTAGTATCGTTTCCAATCAATCCTTTTCTTCTCTATGTACATTGATACAAAACACCGATTTTGTTCAGAGGGCAGAATGCCATCAACAATTAACTTCAAAGGGTGCTTCGCATCCGGAGAAGTTTGTAAAAAAATCAACATCTATACCTCTATCTCTTATCACGAATAACTGTCCGGTACATAATAAATCTCCCCTACTGATTTATAAACCCGATTTAACTACATTTTTTGTTACACTGTCCTTTCCTACGTGTACATATACATCTTCTGACCGACATGCATTGAATTTTTTGAAAATCATTTTGGGAGGACACTTTAGTAGTAGAATGTTTATGATACTACGTGAACAACATGGTTTAACCTACAATAGTTATGTTTCAACACAGTACAATGAATATGGTGGAGATTTTTCCTTATGTATAGAATGTGACGATGCGCGTTTTTTTACGGATAACCATGGCGCAAACCGTAAACGAAAATCTAGGTCAATCGGTGGTTTGTCTTCACCAATTACCAAAAAATTAGGTGTTTTACCACTTCTTATAAAATTATTACGTGATATACAGAAAAAAGGGAACATTACATTGTCAGAAATGGAACAAAACAAATCGTATATTCGTGGAATATTATCTCTGAAAATGAATTCTAACGAAACATATACAGAACATAATGGACAACAATGTTTGTTGTATGGTATGGACAACATCATTTCTTATCGTGATATTTATTCCACCTATTATGAACCATTGACCATAGATGATATGGAACGTGTTATACAAAAATATATACGCCTGGACGAAATGTTTATTACTATGGTAGGAACAAAATTACCTTCTCCTACAACCATACTTAATATGATGGTTTGATATCTAAAATAATCAGATTTTATCATCTCATAATACGTATATAGAAACTATATCATGAAACAATATTGGTTAGATTGTATTGGTTATATTCTTTTAGTAACAGTTATCGGAGCTTGTATATACATTTATTTTAAAACGGACGATTTTGATTTGAAGTGTATTGTATCGGGTGTGGATGGTAACAAATATTGTGTGCGTGAGCGTAATCGGTTACAAGAAGCCGCCGATTTGTTAGCAGCGGTAACCGAAAAATGCAAACAATTAGTTGAATATTTACATGATAAACATACAGAAGATGAACGTGTAAAACTCTTGGTAAAAAATTTTAATCCTAAAAAAATTGTAGAAATTTTACCCACCAGTAGTTATACCGCTTATAGTGAAAATAAAGGAGAAAAAGTCGCCTTTTGTTTGAATGTAACCAAAGGTGGAAAAGAGAATTTAATTGATGAACATACACTAACCTTTGTGGCTATTCACGAATTAAGTCATATATGTTGTGTTTCTATTGGACATACTCCTGAATTTTGGGAAAATTTCCGTTTTTTATTAGTAAATGCCAAAGATGCTGGATTACATTCTCCCGTAGATTATTCCAAAGAACCTACCAAATATTGTTCTATGAAAATTACAGACAATCCTTATTATGAAAAATAAAAGGAACCTACGACTTTTCTTGTGCCTATTCGGCACAAGAAAAACCCTTTAAAACCTCCCTTTTCTTACAAGGATTCTTGGTAAATTAGTTGTATGGGATCTTATACAACCAATTTTATATTTGTTATTACGTAGAAAAAATAAAGGAACCGTTGGTTCCTTTATTATATTGTATAAATCTAGTATATATATTTAACTACTTGTTACACACTTTACGCATGTCTGAAGCTTCGCTAATTCAAATTGGCGAATCTAGTGTTCCATACAGTAATTTAGCTGTTGGAAATAACTCTCTCATGTCGTTTACCTCTCCTATAAAAGGATTGGTCTATGCCATAACCGCCGCCGGTGGTTATAGTGTTGGTAGAACGTTTGATAACATAAACCGTTTGCCAGAATATATATTAAATCAGTATGATACAACGAATGCTGTGGAAATTTTGTTTGATGTACGTACTTTTAATACAAAAATTGGTATTATCAAAGACGGTATAAATGTTGGAGTAACTGGTCCAACCTGCTCATTTTATGATTTATCCACCAATGTTTTTTACAAAGATTCTTTAATAATTACATCAGAAGACGTTTTAACAAATATTAACGGATATAAAGAATATATCATAAGTGTTGGCGCATTATCCACAATTTATTCTGATTTTTCTGTATATGTAGTTCAATATTTTGCTTATGGTCTTTCTGAAAAATTTCCTAATGAAAATTTGTTTAATCCAAATCAGGGTGTATTTGATGCCTCTGCTTTTTTAAATATTATTACTTCACAACCTTCTAATGGAATTTCTTCTGGAAATATTACTGGATTATCTGGTTCCATCAATGTATACAATATTGCTGAATTATTACGTTTTGCAGTAGATTCAAATTGTTTTGGTAATCGTGACCCCAGTAATGGAACAACCGCATCAGACCCAAATAATCCAGCAAATTACGGTGTAACAGATGGTTTTATTGCGGATGATTTGATTTATATTCCAAAAGATGGTGTTAAAGTCACATTATCCTTGTCTGTTCTGGATTCAGTTGTTGCAAATCAATACGCGGCTGCCATTGGTTTATCTCAGGATGCTGCAGTAAATGCATTGAGCACACCCACGAGTACTTTTAATGAATTGACTGGTAGTAATTCAAAAACATTGAATAGTACATTGGTAGATAATCAACAAACTCAAACTCAAACTCAAAATAATGTTACCTATTCTGTTACAGCAATTACAAAAACAGAATCGGTACCATTGTTATTTCGTTTAGCAAATTTGACGGGTTCAACTGTGCCATTTTCAGCAACGGTTACAAATATTGGTATAAATTCCATTTCATTTAAAATTAGAGGAACCTATACTGATTATACTGTTACACAAGTAAATACACTTTCACACGTAAGAACACCTATTATTAATATGAATGCCTTGCCTGTTACCAATCCAAATGTGGTAGTTGACCCGAATTATTTATTTACATCTACTACATTCACAGATGTCTCTTATGTATTTCCTTCATGTACATATGAATATATTTTTACACCTTATTTGAATGCAGACCAAATGACAATTGTAGATTTATCAAATATAATAACTCCGAATGCAACTGCATCTGTGTCCGTATCTTTGGGTTCAGTAACCGCAAATTCAATCATATTGTCTTTTTCCGGATTATACTCTTATCTAAAAATCGTGCGAAATAGTCAATTAACAATTCAATCCAATTGGACAGCCTCAACCAATTATGCGCCTGCTTATACTGATATGAATTTATTACCAAATACACCGTATAATTATACAGTTTCACCTTATAATATTGTAAATGCAATTGGTAATGTCGCACAAAGTAATACAGTATACACATTGGCTCAAATATCGTCATTGACTTTGATAAATAGTTCCTACAATCAATTGAATTTTCAAATCAATGGATTCTATACTTCCTTTTCAGTTTATAGAACTAACGATGTGAAAACACTGGTTTATGTTTCAGGTACTGGCACAGTAACCTATAATTCAAATAATTCACGTACTGAAACATTCTCTAATACTGGACTCATGCAAAATACGGCTTATTCATATATTGTTGTTGCGAAAAATTACACTGGAAATACTACAATTACAAATTCTCAAACTTTTTATACAAATCCAAAATTGAATACCAATAATTGTGCTATCGGATCGCAAACAACGTCTTCACAAATTCAATTGTTATTTGATGGTTCTTATAATTATGTAACAATTAACCGACAAATATCCAATCAAACCAATACAAAAATTTCATTATTAAGTAATAGTTCCAATAAAATTACAGGAAATTCGTTCATAGACATGAACAATGTCATTGCTGATTCATCTTATACATATACAATCACTCCTTGGAATACGACTACTTCGGGAAATTCAGAAACAATCGTCGGTTATGTATTACCAGAAATGAATTCCGAGGTTTCCAATTTAATTGCAACTACACAAAGTATATCGTTTCAATATCAAGGATATTATGATTATTTGTATATTTATCGTGGAACATCAACTATTCCATCATTCATTGATAATGTAGCAAATTCTACCAACAGTTTGCGTACTTATAGTGAAACTGGTTTGAATGTAAATACTGGATATATTTATAAATTCATTCCTTTCAATCATTTGGATCAATCGGGTAACAGTATACGTTATACTTTATTCACATTACCAACACTTACAAATGCTTATGTAAGTGTAGATTCTTCCTGTGCTATTCAAATTACAATGACAGGAAATTATCAATATGCAATCATCACCCGTAATGATAATATACTATATAAAACAACCACATCAAATCCATTCGTTTTTACGGATTATAATGTGATTCCCGATACGAGTTATACCTATGTGATTGTTCCTTATAATAATGGAGATGTTGCGAATGTAACTTATCAATATTCTCTTTTTGTCTATACACTTCCGTGGATAAATCCTACTACGGTTGCGTCTGCATTAATCACAAATACACCAACTACCACACAACTCAGTTCTACTTATATTACCAACAATATATCATATTCAGTGGCTCTACAATTCCGTGGATATTTTTTTAATGTAGATATTCAACGCGATGGTACAAGTATTCTTCCAACCAACAGTATTCTTCAAGGAACAACCTACTTGGATGTTGGACCATTTGTATCCAATCGTACATATCAATATACTCTCTTTCCTTACGATCCTTCGGGTGATATGGGTTCTTCCTGTATTACCTCTATTACAATTCCACCTATTTTATCTTCTGTGATGTTTGTAAATAACAATGCACATGTTCAATTTGCACTCACAGGAACATACGATTATTTCAATGTAATTCGTTTGGATATTACTGGAAATCAACAATCGTGGACACAACAAACCGGTTTTACTTTTATTGATATGTTTTCTTCATCCAACGATATTCAATATACGTATGTTTTTACACCCGGTAGCAACAGTACCATTGTCAAGGGTTCAATCATTACAATGGTTGTATATTCATTACCCAGTATAACCAGTTTGACCACACAAAACATAACCACCAACAGTATTACTTTGTCTTTGGTAGGAACATATTATTACTATTTGAATTTGTGGCGCAATGGTGTGTTGATTTCTTCAGACATTAGTAACACATCAACTTATGTTGATACCGGATTACAGAGTAACTATACGTATACCTATGTAACCATTCCTTACAATCAATATGATATTTCGGGTCAATATGTAACCACCACGACAACCACACAATCTACATTGACAACATTTACCGTCAATTCTGCATCAACTAATACCATATCTTTGCAATGGACCGGTACCTATGACCATGTCATTCTTTCAAGACCTTATTTTACGATTACCAGTTCTGATATGTCTTATACGGATAGTACCAATCTATTGGCAGGCAAATCGTATAATTACACCATTACCTCTTACAATTCCATAGGACAACCTGGTCAAATAATACAAAATGTAGTAGCTTATACCATTCCGCAAATCACTCAAACCATGAATAACAGTGTAGACCTAAGTAATACGATTGTATTAAACATTACTGGTGGATATACCTATGTATCTTTGCAACGAAACGACGGATGGATAGATACTGTGTCAGGTTCTATGTACATTGATACACATAGTTTACAACCGAACACAGATTATACGTATGTTTTGTTACCTTACAATGGAATTGGACAAACCGGAACATCCTATACATATTCTACATTCACTTACCCTTTTATTCAAGATATATCGTATGCTTCCACAGTATCATCTCTATCATTTTTAGTTGAAGGAGCCTATACGTATTTGGTTATGAACATATATGATGCAAATACGGATATTTTGGTCAATTCATTGAATACATCGGGATACAATACAAATGACATGTCTTTTGTTAATCTTCTCGGAAATTATTCTTATTTCTTAGATATTATTCCTTACAATTCACATGACATTTCTGGTGCGATGATTTCAAACATAAATACATCTACGCTATCATTGTTTGATACAAGTAATATTTCTTTGGTACAAATAACGTCCTCTCAGGTGATTTTATCGTTGAATGGAAATGCATCTTATTATGTATTTTCTGGAAGTACTACACGTGCAATTGTTTGGAATAATTTATGGAACATGGATTTTTTCGCCACATTGTATCCGGATTTGGTAGATATCTCTTCCGTGGTGGTTACTTGGAATGATTTTTCTATGGATGATATGTTGGACCCTTACGGAGCAATTGGACCAATAAATTTGGGAGAATATTCAAATACAAATACAAACAATGAAATTACACAATATAAAATACGCAAATTGGAATTTTCAAAAACATTTTCAGGTGAAGGACCATTTATTTTGACCAATTTACAACCCAACAATACGTATAATATAAATATCACTCCTTATAACAAAAACAATGTATGTGATCCCAACAGTATTGTAGATATATCATTCACAACTTTGCCGACTCTTTTGCCATTGCAATATACCAATTTGAGTAGTAATTCTGTACAGTTATTGTTTACTGGTATTTATGATTATGTGATTATTCAACGAAATGGTGAATATTTGGCAACCACCACAGACGTATCCTATACAGACAATACATTACAACCTGATACGTTTCCTTATGTATACTACGTGGTTCCTTATAACGCCAATGATACACCGGGAGATTTACAAACAGATACCCATTCAATCTATGTCGGTGCGATACCTTTACTACAATCATTTTCAGTCGTCAATTCCTCTATTACAGATAATTATGCATCTGTCTTGGTAGATGGTTCGTTTGATTATATTCATTTGTATAGTTTTCAATCCACAGGAAATCCGTCTAATCCTGTCCAATATTTGTTTCCTGTATTACAGGATGGAAGTGCGAATATATATCAACAGGGAATTTCTCCTATCACGGTTCCAATTACATTGTTGAATCCGAATACCTCCTACAATTTCATTGCAATTCCTTATTCAAGAAATTTTGGTCAGGGGGCTTTTGCGCAGCCTAGCCTCCAACAACTAAATTCTCAAGCGAATTTTGGTCAGGGAACATCACTCAGTGTTCAATTCACTACATTACCTACATTGGACAATGTTTCTCTTGATATTAAGACATCTGCTACGGAATTATCTCTTTATTGGAGCGGTTCTTACAGTTATGTTACCTTTTCAACGGCACCTGATGTCAGAATATATGATGCCAATCTGACATTGACCGGTCTTTCCGCAAATACTCCTTATTCTTATTGGATTACTCCTTACAATGTCAATGATATTTCAAATACATCCATATATCCAGCAAATAGTGTTTTGCCTATCTACACTTTGCCAGATATTACATCCTATTCTTTGTCATTGTTCAATACATTTCAATACTCAGTAACATCGTCTTCAAATTTCTGTAATCCAATAACCAATCAATCCACCTTGACATTTTCTTATACTGGAGATTATCAATATGTGAATATTACCAATATAACCACCGGCATGAGTATCTATCCAGATTCTAATGTGAATTTGTACCAAGAAACAACCTTGTTTCCCAATACAGTGTACCAATATTCAATCACACCTTATAACAATCAATTGCCTGATAGTAATATAGGAGCAATCACCACTTTTCAAATTGTAACAGTTCCTTTGATATTTATTTCCAACATTGATACTACCACCAACGGAAGTACATCCACATCTTTACGTATTATTATCAATAATAATTTATCGGTTCTGAACTATTACGATTATATCAATGTGTATCGCAACGGAGTGTTTATTATGAACAATACAAATACTACTTATTTCCGAGACAATAATTTGACACCCAATACATTGTACACATATTCCATTGTACCTTTTACTACCAAAATGAATACAACTCTTGGTACCGATATTTCTGGAACACCATATACATTGATTGCCTATACATATCCTCTATTAAATATGGCAGGATGTTATGTAAATCAAGTTACTGATAGTCGGATAGCATTACAATTATCGGGTGCGTATGCATATGTAATCATACAGAGAATGTCCAATATGGGTCAGTTGTTACATACTAGTTCTGAAATATCTGGAAATCAATACATGGATATTGGTTTGTTACCCAATATAACATATCAGTACGTAATTACACCATATAATCCTCCCTATGCACAATCTATGGCACAATCTGGAAATGCAGTGACTTGTACTGGAACCACATTGCCTGCATTATATACTGTCACTTCGGGAACAGGAGGAGACAACATTACCAGTACACAATTGTTGTTTGGACCGGCAGAGTATTTTTACGACGTATCTATTGTTTGTTTAAGTGACCCAACTCAAATCGGTGGAATCGTGAATGATACGAGTTTTTTAATAACTGGACTGGATTTGGTCAATCAGACTTATACTTATCAACTAACCCCTTTTAATTCTTTGGGTCAATCAGGTATTTCAATCATCATTCAAGTGGGTCAATCAATGATTACTAGTTTTATAATCAGTGACATCACAATCAATTCTATGGTATTAACCGTAACCGGTTCTTACAATCACGTATATGTGCAAAATACCGACGGAACTGCAATATTTGATAGTTCGTTTTCACCTGCATCTTATACGGTAACTGGACTGTCAGAATATACCGAATATACATTTGTTGCCATTCCTCATCAATTGACAGATTCATCGGTGGATATTGTAGGAACCTTTGCAAATATAACTTCTTATACATTGGTAGATGTTCCTGTAATTAATACTTATTACATAGATTTTCAAGACCAATATTCAGTACATTTGGTTTTTTCAGGTACTTATTCGTATGTTTCAATATATCGTGACAACGTTTTTATAGAAAATATTTTATACATATCTGATGGAAATACATACCAAGATACGGACGTGTCTGCAAATACTTCTTATCAATATGTCTTGGTACCTTATGGAAATTCATTGGCAGATGGAACATTGGTGGGAGGTCAATCACAGTATATGATCAATGCCAATACATATCCCACATTTGGAACTTATACCGCTCAAGCTACCAATATATTATCAGAGTCCAATCTTTCTGTACAATTGTATTATCCTGGGACATATTCGTCTGTAGATATCACCAGAAATGGATTGACCATAGATCAAGGAATAACTACTTCTGTCTATGTTGACTACAACATACTTCCCAATTCTTTGTATAAATATTCCATACTTCCTTACAACCAAGAAGGTGACAGTGGAACTACGGAAGATGTGTCCATTGTGTCCTTGCCAATATGTAATGTAATAATTACTTCATATACGATATCCTCTGTGGATTTTTTGTTCAACGGTGGAATCAATGATGGGTCATTTTCTTATATTACACTTACACGAAACAATCAATTGTTACAAAACAATGGAACGTCGGGAACATATACGGATACTTTCAATATTCAACCTGATACTACCTACAATTATTCCATTGTACCATTTAATTCTATGGGAGTTTCCGGAAAACCCACCAAAATAACGATTTCAACCCCCGCAATCATCGTTTCACCAATATCAATTACCAATGTGTCTTCTACTACTGCCTCTGTTTCTTTTTCAGGTAATTATGAATATGTTACCTTAGTTCGTGGTTCAACTGTATTGAAATCCAATTACATAGAAAATTCATATCAAGACAATTCATTGACACCCAATACTTTGTATACATATACGATTACACCATACAATTTACAGGGAATTGCTGGTACACCGGTAACATCCGAGAGTTTTACAACTATTTCAGAATTTACAGTGGCAGTGTTATCCAAGACAAATACATCCATTACATTTCAATTTACGGGACAATATCAATCCGTAGCTGTATATAACACCAATGGAACACCTTATATTTTATTATCTGGTAATGTGTCATTTCCCACGGCAAATACATGTATAGTTTCTTCTTTGAATTCCAATACATGTTATCGTCTAGGATTTATGGCAAAAAATACAGCCAA
>Ga0209777_10005613_pt1 | contig 14374 bp, 9 predicted proteins | sample FrelakmetHBP12HB_FD_187147 | JGI IMG/M metagenome (GOLD analysis project Ga0209777, IMG submission 187147) | Freshwater lake sediment microbial communities from the University of Notre Dame, USA, for methane emissions studies -HBP12 HB (SPAdes)... | ecosystem: Environmental > Aquatic >...
CTTAACACCATGACCATCGGTTGGGCCACCTTCGGAGTTGTCTGGAGCAAACCGATCATGATGGTGGCAGTGCGGTCCAGCCGGCACACCTTTGGAATCATCGAGGCGGCCAAGGATTTTACCGTTACGGTCCCGGCGGGAGACATGCATAAAGAGATTACCTATTGCGGCTCGAAATCCGGCCGAAACGTGGACAAGTTTAAGATGTGTAACCTGGAAACGAGCGAGAGCCACCGGGTTGCTTCTCCGATTATTAAAACACGAGGGCGCCATTACGAGTGTAAAATCATCTACAAGTCTGCCATGGACCCGGCCCATTTTGACAAGGCTTATGATTCATCCCTTTATCCGAAGAAGGATTACCATACCCTTTATTTTGGTGAAATACTGGCTTGTTATGAAACCGACTGATATTCAAACGGTCTGAGTCTGTTAATGCAGGCCGGTGTTCGCTATTCTGGGGTGGCTGTTTTTGTGTTAGTTTATCACACGCTGAAGCGAATGCTGAGAATGTCGCCGTCCCGGACGATGTAATCTTTTCCTTCCAGCCGGAAGTGGCCGTTCTCGCGCACGCCCCTTTCGGATCCGCATTCGATTAATTCATCGTAGGTAAAGCACTCCGCACGGATGAATCCCCGTGCCAGGTCGGTATGAATGGCGCCAGCGGCATTCACCGCAGTATCTCCTCCGCAAATACTCCATGCCCGCACTTCATCTTCACCGACGGTGAAAAAGCTGACGTATCCGAGCGTCTTGTATGCGAATTGTGTCAACCTCTCCCGCGCCGACTTTCTTATGCCCATATCCTCCATAAAGATTTCAGCTTCATCATCGGTTAGGCGTGATAATTCCATTTCGAAGCGACCGGCGAATTCAATGACGTTGTACCGCGATTCGATTTCGGTGATCAGATTCTTATTGTGTCCGAAAGACGCCTCATCCGAATTCAGGATAACGAGGACCGGCTTTTTGGTGAGAAATTGGAACCCACGTATTATTTTTTCTCCATCGTCATCGAGTTCGATGTCACGGATGGGTTTACTGTTATTGAGATGCTCCGCAATCTTTTGAAGGGCTCTTTCTTCCAGGGCAAGGGCGTTTGTTTTCTGTCCCCTTTTTTGGAACCACGCGATTTTCTCAAGCCTGTTTTCAAGAAGTATAAGATCGGCGAGGAGCAACTCCGTGGCGATCTCGTCTATGTCGCGAAGCGGTGTGGGATCTCCCATCAAATCATCATGATAGTTACGCACAGCCAGGGCCAGTGCATCGATGCTTTTGATCCAGCCCATCGAGCTGCCTGTAAAGAGACCGTTCTTCGCAGAGCCTTCCTTCAGGCCGGGAAAATCGATCATTTCAATCGTTGCGCCGGTGGTCTTCTTCGGTTTGTACATGTCGCTGAGGCTATACAGCCGATCATCGTCGACTGATACGACAGCTACATTGGGTTCCGCCTTTCCATCGGAGTATGCAGTGACGTTCGCTTCCATTTTCGTAAGGGCATTAAAAATTGTCGTCTTGCCGGAATTGGGCAAGCCTATCAGTCCGATTTTCATACGAGGTTTACTTCTCCTTATATATGCTTCTGCAAAAGGTGGGGAACATACGGCTTTACATTTGATTTGTCAAGGGATTAAATTACAGAAGAATTGAAGAGGTTTCGATTATGAGGTAATGCAGTTGCCGTGGCGATGGCGATTGCGGCGCGCATGACGTTTTATGTTACCGCCAGGTGCACGACCCTTTATTGGCCTGCCTTTGGTTTTCCCCTGCATTGCTCGCTGAGGTCCCTGTGGTATGGGGGGTAAAATCTTTATTCTCAACGATTGAGGGTACGGAGCAAGAATTGTAAGAAGAATTGCATAAAGGAAAAAAGGGCTACCATAAATTGACAGCCCCTTAAATTTATCTGGCGTCCCCACCGGGATTCGAACCCGGGTTACCGGCGTGAAAGGCCAGTGTCCTAGGCCTCTAGACGATGGGGACGTGCAGTGCGGAAGAAATTGTTTGGGAATCGTGCCTTTTATCGTATTGTTGACGAAAAAGTCAAGCTACAAATAAGGGATAAAAAAATAAGATTGCCGCGTCGCAATTCAGCAGACCTAAAGGGCTGCACTAAGTTATCTAAAATCCCCTGTAGCGCCTTACAAAAGGGGGCGGCGAAGGCTGATGCGACAGACCTGAAGGTCTGCACTACATTATCCGAAGAGCAGTCTTACTCAAAGATGACCGGTTCCTTGAGAATTGATTCCCGCGCCTTGGCTGCAAGCACCGCCACCTGGGGATGCGTCTCCTTGAGATTTCTAAGCTGCCATAAGTTGTCCGCTGTCCGGAGGACAAGCATCGCCATGTCCCCATCGGATATCCCGGCAGATTCGATAATTTCATCCCAATCAACTCCTCTTGCCCAATCGTAAATGACCGATGATGTCCATAGGTAGAGCGGAGATACACGAAACCCGGAAGCCTTCATACGCTCCGCAAGCGGCTGCAGCGTCGTAACTATCTGGCTGTAACACCGTGACAGTTTCCGCGGCATCGTCTTGCTCGTCATTCTTATATTCTCGTCACCGTCGTAAACAAAAGGAGCGAGCGCCGCCGCGAGGAGGTGTTCATCATCCGTAGGAAATATATTGCGCTTCAGAGATTCGGCGATGAGGATGGGCTGGTCCAGCCTCAACTTAGATGCCCATAAGCCGTTTTCCGTAAGCCTGTTATTATCATCGACGAAGTTCTCCGCCTTGAGAAAGTTGAGATGCCTTTGGAAGTCTTCCCACAGTCCTGAGCTGTGGTCCTGTGCATTCCCTCCCTTCTTCATGCGCGCCTGCTGATACATGGCAAAAGAGTTTTCGAATATCTTCCTTATATCTTCCGGGGTCTGGGAGAGGAGGAGATTCAAGACCATGGAAAAATCGTTCTTGATCTGGCTCAAGATATCCTCCGGCCTCTTGAAGAGAAGGCGCCGGATATGCTCCAGATCCATGAATCTTCCAGGAACGACGAGCAGGAAGCCGATCTTGTCCACGCCCCGTCTTCCGGCCCTTCCCGTCATCTGGTGGAACTCGGTGCCCTTCAAAGGGCTGAAGTCGTGGCCGTTGAAGAGATCTGAATTGAAAAGCACGATTGTCCTTGCGGGGAAATTGACACCGGCCGCTACAGTAGAGGTGGCGAAGATAGCCTGGAGGTTCCCGCTTTTCATCATCGTCTCTACAAGGAATTTCCAAGAGGGGAGTTGTCCTGCGTGATGGGAAGCGACCCTGGCGGTTGTCAGATAGTGGAGCTGCTTATGATTTTTCAGATAAGGGAAGCGCGAGATGGTCTCCTCCAGGGTATAATAGAAGGAATCATCCTTGTCGTCGTCCGGCAGCCTCCCGCAGGTCTTTAAGGCGGCGTCGCACTCCGATCTGGACTTAAGAAAAAAGATGGCTGGCAGGAGTTGGTATCTTCCGAGGGTCCTGATGATTTCGCCAAAAGGGGGAGATTTCCCGCCATGCGGCATTCTTCTTTGTTTTTCTTTGAAAAACTCATTGACCTTCCCGTAAAGTCTTTTCTTTTCCAGGTACGGCATGATTCGCCCGGAAGGGTGGAAAAAAAGCGGATAGAGAGGAACCGGTCTTTTCTCTTCCCGGATGATAACGCATTCCTTCCCTCTGATCGTATAGAGCCATTGGGCGATCTCATCGCCGTTGCCTATGGTAGCGGAGAGAAGAAGAAGGTTTATCCTGGCAGGGAGGTAGATCATGACCTCCTCCCAGACAACGCCCCGGTCTGCATCTCCCAGGAAATGGGCCTCGTCGAGAATGACGAGATCGCAGTTTAAGTCTTCCCCGCTGTGCATGACATCATAGAGCTGATTTCTTAAGATTTCCGTAGTTCCGACAATTATCGGGGCGGCGGTGTTTTCTTTGGTGTCGCCTGTCAGGATGCCGACGTTTTGGCTCTCGAACTGGAGTCCGAATTCCACCCACTTGGCATTGGTCAAGGCCTTCAGTGGAGAAGCATACCAGCATCTTCCGCCGCTGCTGAAGACGGATAGAATGGCCTGTTCGGCGATCCATGTTTTCCCGGAGCCGGTAGGCGCAATTACAAGACAGTCTGTCCTTCTCACTGCCTCCAGTGCGCGGAGTTGAAAGAGGTCCGGCGCGAACAGCGCAGAGACGGGCTTTCCGATTTTTGCAAATATGCCTTTGAGCACCGGCTCGATATCCGCCTGCAATCTTGCATGTTCACGGGGTTTGCTCTTTCTGCGAGATCGGTTTTTTTTGTCAAACCGTTTCGGATGGCGATGCCGCATAGAGGTTTATCGCTTTCTCCATTTATGACTGTGCTTTTTTTGTACCATGAATAGACTGTATGGTAAAGAACTGCTTGACTGGCCCGAAAGACTCTCTTGAAGCCCCGTCCTTGCAGGCGCGCAGCTTCCAGTTCGAAAGTGATTGTTAGATACCGGAATTCATGGTAGCTTCCGCTATAAAGAATAAAGGGGTTTTGAAACCCATTTGGGGATGTCTGACGCATGGCAGGACGCGCATTCGAACAAAGAGACATATCCATCGTCGAAGATGTGGGTAGAATCATCAGCAGTTCAAGCGGCCCGGCGGATTCTCTTCGCGAAATAGCCAAACTTATTGTGGATAAATTCGGTATCGACGTCTGCTCCATCTATATACTTGAGGAGGACAAAGAGCGCCTGTCTCTTGCGGCAACTGTTGGATTAAACGAGGACATGATAGGCAAGATATACATGGGCCTCGATGAAGGCCTTACGGGCCTTGTTCTCAAGCGGATGAGACCCCTTCTCGTAATAGATCCTGCGCGCCATCCCAGATACAAGTATTTCGAAGGTAGCGGCGAAGAAAAGTATCACAGTTTCCTCGGCCTACCCCTCGTCTACCACGGCGAGGCACTGGGAGTCCTGGTTGTTCAAACCGCGGATGAGGAAGCCATAGACGAATCCGATATTGTCACATTTTCCACGGTCGCGTCCCAGATAGCGGGCGTGGCGGCGTATGCCAATCTCTTGAGGGATATGAAAAAAAAGACCGGCCCTGCGCCTGAGGCGACAGACGCAGTTTCGAGTCAACAGAGAGAGGTAGAACGCATTACGAAAAGGGATCTGTTGCGGGGCGTGCCTGTATCCGCCGGATTCGGGGAAGGACATACCCACTACCTCCGGGAGTCAATTGGATTTTCCGATGTATATTTTCATGAAGCCGATGATGTGGAGCATGAAATCAGCAGGTTTGAAAATGCCCTCAAGCGCTCCGAAGCGCAGGTCGAGCGATTATGCGGCGATGTGAGATCCGAAGTTTCCACGGGGGATGAAGAAATCCTGCGCACATATCTCAAGTATCTCCATGACCGCGGCCTGAAAAACAAGATCATCGTCAAGATCAGGGAGAAGAATGCAGCCGAGTATGCATTGAAGGAAGTAATCCTGGATTACGTAAGGCAGTTTTCTAAGATAGAGGACCCCTACCTCCGTGAGAGAGGATTTGATATTGAAAACGTCGGGAAAAGGATATTAAGAAATCTTCTTGGCTTCGAAGATGAGGATCCGAAGATATTCGCGGAAAAGACAATCGTCATTGCATCGAGCATATCTCCCGGTGAATTGATCAATCTCCGGCAGGGAAACCTGAAAGGTATCATCGTGTCAAAAGGCGGTGCGGCATCCCACGTGGCAATTCTTGCAAGGTCATTCGAGATACCGATGATCATTGTTGCCAGGGCGCTCCTCAAGGAAATTCAGGAGCATGATCTGTTGATTATTGACGGCAGGTCGGGTATCATCTATCACGAGCCGTCGGAAATAATTATACGTGAGTATCAGCGGTTCGCAGACGATAAGGCGAGACAGTATGGAAGGCTTGAAGCCATAAGGTCGGCAAAAGCGCAGACGCCGGACGGTTTTGAAGTCAGGCTTGGCGCCAACATCAGTCTTCTTTCCGACTTTGAACTTGTGGAAAAATACGGCGCAGACCATATCGGTCTTTACAGAACCGAGTTCCCCTTTCTTGTGAGGGAACGCTTTCCTTCGGAAAGTGAACAGGTGGACCTTTACAGGCGCGTGCTTGTAGCAGCTAACGGAAAGGACGTTACCATTCGCACCCTCGATGTGGGAGGGGATAAATTCCTCTCCTATCTGGACTACCCCAGAGAGGATAACCCCTTTCTGGGCTGGAGGTCCATCCGGGTGTCCCTTGAGCTCAGAGATGTCTTCAGGGAACAGATACGCGCTATCTTGCGGGCATCGGCATTCGGTCATTTAAAAATCCTGTTTCCCATGATCTCTTCAGTGAGAGAAATAAAGGACACGCTCTCAATCATAGACGAGGAAAAGTCAGGCTTGCGGGGGAAGGGCATTCTCTTTGATGAAAGAATCGAAGTAGGTCTCCTGCTTGAAGTGCCGGCGGCCGCAATTATCCTGGAAAAACTGCTCAAGTACGTGGACTTCGTCAGCGTCGGTACCAATGATCTCACTCAGTTTATTCTTGCTGTGGACAGAAATAATCAAAAAGTTGCACCCATATATAATCCACTGCATCCCGCTGTGATTTCCACCATCCGGGACATTGCATCAGTATGCAGGAAAAATAATAAGCCGATGGTCATTTGTGGTGAAGCAGCGTCAAATCCTAAATGCGCTTACCTTTACCTGGCCATGGGTATCGATCAGCTGAGTATGAATGCGCCCTCAGTGCCGATCATCAAGCATCTCATCAGACATGTGAGTCTCGCGGATGCGAGAGAGGTCTTGGCGGCCGCATTGTCTATGGAGGACACTGATGAGATAGAGGCGCTGGTGGATAACCGCGTTTCTCCGGTACTGAATGGCTTGAATGCAGATGCCCGGCAGTAAGCCCGGGCATGGCCTGAGAACGAAGATCTTCGGCTATCACGTTGGTCTGGGCTTACCCTTTGAGTCCCCGCAATCCCCGTTATCCTTCTACTGCTTCGAAGCTTCCTTTTCGCAGGTGATGAAGTTTGCCAGACAGGAAGATACATTAGAGATCAGCTTCTCGAGCAGTCCCGTATCCATACCAGGCTGGTAGCGCAGGTTGGAAGAGTCTCCGAGATTTATGCTGCCGATAATCTCGCCGTTGACGATCATGGGGGCAATCGCGATAGACTTGATAAAGAATTTTTTCTTACGCGGGAGAAGCTTATAAAAGGGCTTGAGATCATTATTGACGAGCAAAGGCTTTGTGCTTTCCCCGATGACATTCAAGAACGTGGCGCAGTCTATTATGTTGAGACGTTCCTTGATAATTTGCGATGTTCTCAGTAAGTGGATCAGGCTTGTAAAATCGGTTTCAGTGGCAACCGAGATCCACACGAATGGGATGCTGAATTCTTCCGCAATCTGTATGAGCAGCTTTTCAAGAAGGTCTTTCGCGTTGATGAAGGATGGGAGACTTTTCTCAATCTTGTTTATCTTTTTTGCGATTTCTTCGTTTTTCTTCAAGATGTCAAAATTTTCATCCATGTATTTTTTCTCCCTCTCATAGCTTGAATTCGGCGACTACAACGGTATGATCCGATGGTTTTTCCGTAAGCCTAGTTTTCATGTCAATTCTGCAGTCTGTTGATTTTCCAGCCAGGGGCGGTGTTGCCAAGATGTGGTCTACCCGCCAGCCCAAGCCCCGCTCGACGGATTTCGGCACCCGATAATCAAAGAATGTATAATGACTTCCTTCGCCTGGGTGGAATTTCCTGAAGAGATCAAGAAAGCCCCATGACTTCACGAGATCAAAGGCCTCCCGCACCTCCGGGGCAAAACAGACATGGCCGACGAGCCTTTTGGGATCATGCACGTCTATGGCTTCCGGCGCTACATTGAGGTCTCCACACCAGATCAAGGGCTTATCGGAGGAATAAGATTTTTTGAGAAGCGCCCTGAGCCGTTTGAACCATTTAAGCTTGTATGCGAAGTGTTCACTTTCCCGCTCGCGGCCCTGAGGGACATACGTGTTTAATACGGGTATACCGGAAAAGACGCCTCTGATCAAACGGTCGTAATCGGGCGTGTCGCCATCATCAAGACCGAAATGGACTCCCTCTGGTTTCTCCAGGGACGCCACGGCCACACCGTTATAGCGTTTATCTCCTCTAAAGATTACATGGTAGCCGGAGTCTTCAAACTCGCTAACGGGAAAATTATTGTCGTCAACCTTAGTCTCCTGCATGCAAAAGACATCCGGGCGATTTGCCTTAAGCCACGGTATAACAATGTGGAGACGGGATCGGACGGAATTCACGTTGTAGGTGGCTATTCTGAAGATTCTCATGGCATCTATAAAAATAATTTGCTGGTCAAATGACTACAAGAAAAACGTTCTTAACTGTCAATATAAAACGGACCGTATGTGTCAATGACATGCACGTGACGTGGATGATGCAGCGCACATCACGTACGATTAATGTCTCGTCATCGCTTTACCGTATTCGCTGACGAGGTACTGTTTGTCGATTCCATGGTCAATAAAGTCCCACGGCAAAATCTCACCTATACCTTTGTGGCGATATACGTAGAAATCCGGATTAACGTTGACTTCCTTAAATGCCTTTGGCCAGTTGCCTTTGTTTGTATGAGCTGAAAGAAGGATGTCGCTGACTCGTCTGTCTCCAAGGGAGAGCAGGGCCTGTATGTAGTTCCATTTCGGGAGATCGTGGATTACCTTTACAGACGGCTCCTTGCGAATTGCATTCTCAATCGTCCTCATCCTCTTTCTGACGGCGTTGATATCTTCGAGGGGCAGCCACTGAAAGGGCGTAACGGGTTTCGGGATGAACTGATTAATGCTGAGCGTAATATGTTTGAACCTTTTTCTTCCTGCAGAAATCTTCATTACGTGATGTTTTATCTTCTTGACCATGTCAATTATAGCATCTATGTCAGTCTCTGTCTCCGTCGGCAGGCCGACCATGAAATAGAGCCTTATATTGGCGATACCATGTTCTATGAGCAACTCGATGGCATGGAAAATATCTTCATCCGTTATGCCTTTGCGGATCACGTCTCTTAGTCGTTGACTGCCCGCCTCCGGCGCCAGAGATACAGTTTCGACGCGTGATTTCTGAAGCAGAGAAGCCAATTCGCTGTCAAGACGATCTAGCCTGAAGGAGCCGAGCGCGACTTCCCCATTCTGGTCCATGATGAAGCGGCACAGCGATGGCAGGTCAGGATGATCGGAAACCGCCGTACCGAGGAGACCAATCTTTTTTTGCCTGCTCATTCCACGGATGAATGACGGTTCGAGCGTCTTCAGGCTTCTGAATCTTCCTGGCCTATACAAAAATCCTGCCGCGCAGAAGCGACATCCGCGCCGGCATCCGCGGCTTACTTCGGTTAAGAATAGTTCCTTGAATTCGTCAGAGGGAGTGCTGATGCGTTGATCGGTTGTGAAGGCGTTGATGTCGGAAATATGTCTTGTCTTTATCTTTACAGGCAACAAGGCATCTACAGGCCGCATATCTTCTATTAGATGGTCTGCCCTGTAATGTACTCTGTAATATTTTGGAACATAAGCTCCTTCAACGTCTCTCTGTGTGCGAAAAAGGAGCTCGTTTCGGTTATGACCGAGGCGGCAGGAATTTTCAAAGAAATGGAGAAATTCGGGCAGCATCTCTTCCGCCTCTCCCAAGAGAAATAGGTCGAAAAAATCCGCCAGCGGTTCCGGATTCAGTGTTACTGAGACACCGCCGCCAATAATTAAAGGCTCCGTTTCTTTTCTTTCTCCGGCGGAGAGCGTAATTCCCGCCATGCTTAACATTTTCAGTATGCCGGGATAATCATTTTCAAAGGGGATCGAGAAGGCAATGATATCGAATTCAGTGAGAGCCTTCTGTGACTCCAGGCTGAACAGAGGGATTGATGAAGAAACGAACGTTGTTTCGTCCTCAGGGTCAGGGAGAAAGACTCTTTCACAGAGAAATGATTTTTCACGATTTATTAAAGAATAGACGGTTTGGAATCCAAGATTGGGCATTCCCGTCCGATAGTAATTCGGGTAGGCAAGGCAAACTTTGAGGATTTCTCCCCATCTCTTTTTCTGATATCCTTCTTCATTGGCTAAGACATCATTATATTTTTTTTTGAGTTTCCAGGACATAAAATCCAAAATCCTAATTTCTAAATCCTAAACAAATTCAAATATCGAAATTCTAAACGAGTTGGTCATTCGGACTTTGATATTGTTTAGAATTTCGTATTTGCTCCTCACTTAATGACAGAGCGAACTAAATTCTTTAGGATTTTGCATTTACAGCTTGAAATTTTCTCCTCTAATCTGCCTGTCTTCTTAAAAATGTAGGTATCTCCAGATCGAGATGGTCTATATCGTCCACCATTCCCATCTTCACTACATTGACATTATCAATGGGCTTTTCATGCCTTAAATAGGCGGGCATAGAGAGATCCTCCCTCTTGTGAGTGCCCATACGTGGAATATTTTTCATGACTTGATTGGGTTTCTGCGGCTCGTTAAAACCGGTTGCTATGACCGTGATGCGTATTTCATCTATCATGTTTTCATCCACGACGGTACCGAAGATGATATTGGCATCCTCGTGGGCTTCCGACTGGATCAGAGACGATGCCTCATTAATTTCAAAAAGGGTCATATCGGGGCCGCCCGTGATATTCAGCAGGATACCGTGTGCACCCTGGATGGTATTGTCTTCGAGGAGCGGAGAGGATATAGCTCTCTGCGCAGCTTCTACGGCTCTGCAATCACCGCTTGCAATTCCGGTTCCCATCAGCGCCATCCCCATCTCGGACATTATACTCCTGACGTCGGCAAAGTCGAGGTTGATCAGACCGGGCACCATTATCAAGTCGGAAATTCCCTTTACGGCATGATAAAGAATATCGTCGGCCTTCTTGAATGCCTCCAGAAGCGAAAGTGCTTTCCCCCCCAGACCGAGGAGTCTCTGATTGGGAACAACAATGAGGGTGTCCACGATCTTTCTCAGCTCCTCAATGCCGTCTTCCGCCTGCTGATTCCTTTTCTTTCCTTCAAAGAGAAATGGCTTTGTGACGACGGCAACAGTCAGAATCCCCAGTTCCTTGGAAATTTCCGCAACTATGGGTGCGCCTCCGGTGCCGGTACCGCCGCCGAGGCCGGCGGTGACGAAAACCATGTCCGCCCCTTCGACGGAGTTCCTCAACAGATCTTTCGTCTCAATGGCTGCTCTTCTTCCCACGTCAGGATTTGACCCAGCTCCGAGTCCTTTAGTAACCTCCACGCCCATCTGAACCTTGATAGGGGAAATGGATGCTCCTAGGGCCTGGGCATCCGTATTTGCCGCGATGAAGTCGACGCCTTTGAGGTCGTACGAAATCATCGTATTTACGGCATTGCCTCCCGCTCCACCTATGCCGATTACTTTGATCTTCGCTGAGCTCATGCTATTTGGCTGCATCAATTGAAACATAATCCTCCCTCCCCTCTAAAAAAAATCTAGAAACCATTTTTTCACGTTACTTATCGTTTTGCCGAATATTTTTGTTTCAAACTTTCTTAGGGTATTTTTCGATAAGCTTTTACTTCCATAAATAACAAGCCCGACGCCTGTTGCATACATGGGGGAGTTTACCACGTCTGTCAGTCCTCCCACGCCTATCGGACAGCCGCGCCTGACGGGCATATTAAATACGTGCTCGGCCAACTGAGTGATGCCTTCCATGATGGCAGTGCCTCCCGTTAGAACAACTCCTGCGGCAAGTATGTCTTCATACCCGGATTTGATAATTTCCTTGTAAGCGAGATTCAGGATTTCCTCTGTCCTTGGTTCGATAATCCTGCCGAGAATTTGACGGGTCACTTCTCTTGGCTCTCGGCCACCCACACTTGGGACCTCTATGACTTCGTCTTTTGGTATCATGGGTGTGAAGGAACAACCGTACTTCAGTTTGATCTTTTCTGCTTCCGTAAGCGGCGTCCTTAAACCGGTTGCTATATCGCTTGTGATGTAATTGCCGCCAACGGGGAGTACAGCCGTGTGTTTTATGCTGCCCTCGGAAAAGACGGCGATGTCCGTCGTGCCGCCACCGATATCTAGCAGGACCACTCCCAGGTCCTTCTCATCAGGACTGAGAACTGCTTCACTAGACGCCAGCTGTTCGAGGACAATGTCGTCTATTTCCAATCCAACGCGGTTAACCGATTTCACTATGTTCTGCACGGATGTGACGGAACCTGTCACTATGTGAACCTTGGCCTCGAGGCGGACGCCAGACATGCCGATGGGATCCCTGATGCCGTTTTGGTCGTCGACTACAAAGTTTTGAGGCAGGGTGTGCAAGATTTCTCTGTCCAGTGGAATGGCAATGGCCTTTGATGCCTCAATTGCCCTCTCTACATCGTCCTCGTCAACCTCCCGGCCTTTGACGGCCACGATGCCGATACTGTTCTGTCCTTTTATGTGTCCGCCGGCAATGCCCACATGAACGGACCTTATCTCGCAGTCGGCCATGTGCTCAGCCTCTTCAACGGCCTTTCCGATGGCATCCACTGTACTCTCAATATTAACGACGACGCCTTTTCTCATACCCTCAGATGGATGAGAGCCTATGCCTAAGACGTTTATGCCAGTATCGGTAACTTCAGCCACAATGGCACAGGTTTTAGTGGTGCCCAAATCCAGGCCAACAATTACATGTCCTTTCTTGGCCATCCTTGATCCGCCTTTCTTCATCTTTGCTGGACCGTAACTGTTAATAAATTAATGATAAATTCCGCTCATTGCCCGCGGCCGGCAACCGCCGCCTCTCACGTCCTGTATCCCTTCTTTGACCCTATAGGTATAGTGGGGCTTAACATATCTTTTTTCTGAACGGCGATTTTAGCCGGATCGTTGAGGTCGATGAGTAGAAATCCTAATTTCATGTTTCGCCTTTCCAGGTCAGCCATAACAGCGTTCAGTCGCTTTAATTTATTTTCGTAGCTGTCAAAACCAAGCCTGATGCATAAGCCGCTGTCAGTAAAAAGAGAAAGTCCGAAAACTTCGTGGCCATGAATTTCCGCAACATTCCTGATTGTGGGGAACTCATTCGAAGCTGACAAGTATCTTAAGAGTTCGAGGGATTTTGTGAAAATCACAGAATCGTTATCATCAGAATAACATCCATTAAGCACTGGAATATCGACCTCGTCGTTTTTTTCAAGCTTTTTAAAGACAACGCCATCGGTATCCAACAGGTTAAAGCCGTTATCACGTTTAACCAACGCTATAGCTGTCCTTTCCTGGATACCAATAATCAACCTGTTAGGAAATTCTCTGCCTATGGAAACTTCCTTTACCCACGGGTTTGATTCAATCCTGCGGGCGATTGTGCGGAGATTAATAGCCAGGAGATTCTGCGACGGCTTGACGGCGGCATATGACAGGATTTCTTTTTCCGTGAGTTCCTTGCAGCCATGGACAATAATCTCTTTGATCTGAAAGCAAGGAGAACTGATAGCAAAGTTATACCCGCAGATCATACCGGCACAGACTATCGAAATGGCACACAGCAATGAGGCCGTCCTCAACAATTCGCGCAAAATGTGTTTTGAACGTCTTTTCAGTCTGTATTTTTTAGCTTCCAGCCTTGATCTAACGGGATTTTTCATCCATCGTCCCCAACGATCATCACCTCTGTCTGTAACTTGATACCGCGCTCCTCGTTGACCTTCCCCTTGATCACGTCAATCAGGGCAATGACGTCGCTCGCTTTTGCATTTCCTAAATTGACAATGAAGTTCCCGTGTTTTTCTGAGATTTTTGCATTGCCTATCCGTATGCCTTTAAGCCCTAATTCGTCAATTATCTGTCCTGCAGGGACACCTCCATTCGGATTCTTGAATATGGAGCCCGCGTTGCGATACTCAAGAGGGTGCTTATTCTTTCGTTTCTCGATGATCTCATTAATGCGGGCATGGATCTGTTCCTCAATCCCCCGTGTCAGGAGAAATGACGCGCCAATAATAATCGTGCCTTCTGAAATATCGAGATTCCTGTAGCCAAATTTGAGGTCATCCTTCTTGGATGACAGGATTTCTCCGCTGATAATCATCAATTCAACTGTTTCAACGACATCCTTAATCTCGTTGCCATAGGCACCGGCATTCATTCTTACTGCCCCTCCTACACTGCCGGGAATACCGGCACAGAATTCCATTCCTGAAAGAGATCTCTTTTCAGACAGTAGAACTATTTCGGAGAGGGTAACACCTGCGCCCGCGTGGATCAGCACCTGCGAACTGCCTCTTTCCGCCAAACTGACACTATTTAGACCTTGCATCGATATTACAGCACCTTTATAACCCCCATCCTTCACGATCAAATTCGTTCCGTTGCCGACAGGAATAAACGGTATCTGAGAATGCCA
>Ga0209777_10005614_pt1 | contig 14370 bp, 10 predicted proteins | sample FrelakmetHBP12HB_FD_187147 | JGI IMG/M metagenome (GOLD analysis project Ga0209777, IMG submission 187147) | Freshwater lake sediment microbial communities from the University of Notre Dame, USA, for methane emissions studies -HBP12 HB (SPAdes)... | ecosystem: Environmental > Aquatic >...
GGAAAGCCATCCTGGCCGATAATCCGGCGGCGTTCTATGGTTTCGACAAGTAACCGGCGAAGACGGCTTTCTCCGCTAGAGTCCAGTCCTCCTGCTTTTGAAAAGCGGGCCTGCGGCCAGATGGCTTTATCGAAGGGAATAAGGTAGCATCCTTAAGTAAGCGTATGATCCTCTTTTGCTGTTGGATGATAGGTGCTTGGCGCCTTGGCGAGAGCTACTATGTCACGCAAAGCCGCAAAGTGCGCGAAGGAAGATTCAAATTTTGGGGAGACTTGAGACCCAGGACTCGGGACTTTGTACTGGCAGTCCTTTGCGCCCTTGGCGGCTTGGCGTGAGGAAAGGTTTTGGGTGTGTTTTCTATCTTTAGACCTTACCCCCGAGGTCCCACAAGGAGGAGGAGAATGAAAGAAAGAAAAGAATTAAAAGGTGTTTCCCGAAGGACGTTCTGCAAATTGGTTTCCGGGAGGGGCAGTGGCTATTGGGGGTAGCGGTTTCCTGCCCTCTCCTTCCTGGAGAATTGGGGATGCCGGGCTTTTGGGAGTACAAGTGGCGGAGGCAATGACGGTAGTAAAGATAAAAGAAGCCCCCAAGGAGCCTTATGTAACCCCGCTGTTTACAGGGCCGGATGTGACGCGACAGTCTCTCATTTCCGACAGTAAGGAGTTGAGGGTAGGCATAGTGAATTTTGGTAAAGGGGTGAGGAACAAATTCCATACCCATGATCGGGATCAAGTCCTGATCGTAATTGCTGGAAAGGGCATTGTGGCTACGGAAAAGGAAGAGAAAGTTGTGAACGTTGGAGAGGTGGTCTTATTTCCGGCCGGCGAGAAACACTGGCACGGAGCCACCCAGGACTCCGAGTTTTCTCACCTCGTGATAACCAGAGCGGAATCCAAGACGACCCAGCTGGAGGATTAATCTGGCGACGGGTTTAGGTCATCTGTAAATGCAGCCCGATAGGAAAAATAAAATACCCCGCCGAAGGCAGCGGGGTATTCTGCGTCATGCCGGACTTGATCCGGCATCCAGTGCGGTTTCTGGCTCCCGGTGTGCGCCGGATTACGGCACACGCGGAAAGCCGCGGGGAATGCACCCGTAGTGATTCACGCCTTCACGTTCCACACAAGTTTCTTCAAGACAGACATTTACACGTTCAAATAAACTCGTAGACCGGAAAAAAGCCAGGGTGCTATGACTCTGGCTTTCCTTCTGGTCTATTCGAGACCCCTTTCAGAAGGTAATCGAGAGAGAAAGGAAGTTAGTTAAGATTTAAGGTTTTGACCTGATCGGGATTTTCTGCTATGATCCGGTAAATCTTAGGTTTCCCCTTACAACCTTTTCCCTGGATCTAAATCCAGGTTGCCTTGGTGTAAAAGGGTCACGCAAAGCCGCTAAGATCGCAAAGTATGACCTTTGAAGCTTTCTGAGTTGTGGTTTTGATTTTTTACCGAAGGAATCTTTGCGTTCTCTGCACCTTTGCGTGAGACGACTATGACCGAGAACGAGGTTGCCAAAAGCAGTGGGGCACATGGGGACCGCAGAGATGAGAAGTCCTTCAAAAGCCTGTTCCAAAAAATGGGACGGGCTTTTTTGCTTTGGGGATTGAGGCCAATAGATTTTTCGATATCTACTGCCTCATTTGCCCTTTGAGATCCTGGTATGAGAGTCGATTTGAATTTCGCTGAGTTTGCTTGGTCCGCCCGAGCATATTAATATGAACACCCGCCGTCAGCTCCTTGAAGCAACTCTCAGTGAGGCCATAGCGCCATCATGAACTGAATGTGGTGGGTTTGAGTTTTCCTGGTCGGCCATTTAGTCGAGCGAAATAAGTTCCCAAATTGGGAATTTTTTTGTTGACATCATATTTGGGAACTGATATAAAAGAATGAGAATAATTGCCAAGAAAACCCTGCGCGAGTTTTGGGAGAGATTTCCCGATGCCGAGGGTGCCCTGAAAGCCTGGTTTGCCGAGGCGGAGAGAGCCACCTGGTCGAATCCTGGGGAAATCAAGGCCCAGTATACCGTAGCGCCAGCATCCTCAAGGACAGCAGGGTTGTCTTTAATATTTGCGGCAACAAGTACCGACTGGTGGTGAAGATCAGTTACAAGAACGGCATTGTACTGATCCGGTTCGTTGGAACACATAGAGAATATGACGCGATCAATGCTGAGGAAGTTTAATGATCCCTAAGGTTATTAAAACGGAAAAAGACTATGAAAGTGCCCTGGCCCGGATTAACGATCTGATGGATGCCGACCCAGGCACGCCTGAGGGGGACGAGCTGGAGCTGCTGGTCACTCTGGTCGAGTTATACGAGAAGGCAAAGCACCCGATCGACTTGCCCGACCCGGTGGAAGCCATCAAGTTCCGGATGGAGCAGCTTGGGCTGAAACAGAAGGACTTGATCCCCCTTATCGGCAGCCGGAGTAAAGTTTCCGAGGTGCTCTCCCGTCAGAGGCCGCTGAGCATCACCATGATCCGCAAGCTTAATGCCGGGTTGGGCATTCCGGCAGAGATACTTGTGCGAGGGCCAGGAGTCAAGCTAGCGCATCCACAGGAAGGGTTAGACTGGGAACGCTTTCCACTGGCGGAAATGCTCAAGAGGAAATGGCTGAATTTTCAAGGGAGCCTTTCGGAGGCAAGGAAGCAGGCTGCTAATCTGATCGGCTCATGGGCTGCGCGGCTTGGAGGCGATGCTTTGCAACCCGCCTTCTTACGTCAGCATGTACGTGCGGGAAGTGAGGCGGATAGTTATGCCTTAGGGGCCTGGAGGATTCGAGTTTCATTGTTGGCCTTGGGACAGAATGTGCCAAAGTATCAAACTGGAACCGTGACCCACGACTTTGTTCGCGATTTGGTTCGACTAAGTTATCTGGACAACGGCCCCCTTTTGGCCCGGGAATATCTCCACAAGAGCGGCATCCACTTCGTTATGGAAGCCCATCTTTCTCACACCCACTTGGACGGAGCAGCTATTAAGTTATCGGATGGCTCCCCGCTCGTTGCCATGACGCTGCGTCACGATCGTTTGGACAACTTCTGGTTTACCCTCTGCCATGAACTGGCGCATGTAGCACTTCACTTTGAAGGTGAAGAATCAAAGGCATTTTTCGATGACCTAGACCAGGCTGAGATCGATACGTATGAAAAGGATGCCGACAGTTGGGCGACGGAAGGACTGATCCCTCGCAATCTTTGGCGTGCAGCGAAGATGGAGGGGACTCCGACAACCCGCAAAATTCTCTTTTTCGCCGCGAATATGCGGATCAGCCCGGCAATCCCAGCCGGTCGGATCAGAAAAGAAAAGGGGGATTACAAGGCCTTCAGCGGGTTGATTGGGAATAAAAAGGTTCGCAAATTGTTTTCCTAACAATGCCCGGTGTATCGGGGGGGGACCAAGCAAACGGTTTTACGGAATGATTGTCAAGGATAAAGATTTGACCCCTTTTTATCCGCCAATTGATGGCGTCCCCGGAAAAGCAGGCAAAGAAAATCGGCTTCCAGCTTCGGGAAAAGCGTGCAGCATATAGGAGACGATAGGAATTGCCAAAGCAGTCCTTGGCGTTCTTGGTGCCTTAGCGTGAGGAGAGGTCGTTATGCGGGGTAATCAGCTAGCCCGTCAGTGGCGAGAGAATCCAAGGATTGAAGCTAGCCCTAAAGGACTGACCATTGCCGAGATTGACCCGTCCGATGGGGCACAGGGAACCGCACAGATGAGAAGTCCTTCAAAAGCCTGTTCCATTAACTGGGATGGGCTTTTTTGCTTTGGGGATTGAGGCCAATAGATTTTTCGATATCTACTGCCCCAATTCCCCTTTGAGATCCTGGTATGAGAGTCGATTTGAATTTCACTGAGTTTGCTTGGTCCGCCTGAAAATATTAATATGAATAAGAAAGACCTAACCGAACGCGATATCTGCTTAAAGTACATCACGCCGGCCATTCACCAGGCAGGATGGGATCCCCTGTTGCAAGTGCGCGAGGAGGTCTCCTTCACGAAAGGCCGGATCATCGTCCGCGGCAGGTTGGTCACCCGCGGCAAGGCCAAACGCGCCGACTACATTCTTTACTACAAGCCGAATATCCCCATCGCCCTCATCGAGGCTAAGGACAACAATTGCGCCGTCGGCGACGGCATGCAGCAAGCGCTCGAATACGCCGTGACCCTCGACATCCCTTTCGTTTTCTCATCTAATGGCGACGCGTTTCTTTTCCATGACCGGACTGGCCAGAGCACCCAAACCGAAACTGAGCTTCCGCTAGATACCTTCCCGAAACCCGAAGCCCTCTGGTCGAAATACCGTGTCTGGAAAAAGCTGGCCCCACTGCAAGAAGAAATCTTCCTCCAGGACTACTTCGAGGACGCCGGCGGCAAGGAGCCGCGCTACTACCAGCGCATCGCCATCAACAAAGCCATCGAAGCCATCGCCAAGGGCCAGAATCGCATCCTGCTTGTCATGGCCACCGGCACCGGCAAGACCTACACCGCCTTCCAGATCATCTGGCGCCTTTGGAAAGCGGGCCGCAAGAAGCGCATCCTCTTCCTCGCCGACCGCAACGTCCTGGTCGACCAAACCATGGTGAACGACTTCCGGCCCTTCGGGGCCGCCATGGCGAAGCTTAGCACCGGCTCAAAGACCATCGAGCGCGAGGACGGCACTGAGGTGCAACTGCCTACCGCCCTCCAAAAGAAGTACCGGCGCATCGATACCGCCTACGAGATATACCTCGCGCTCTACCAGGCCATCACCGGCCCCGAGGAGCGCCAGAAGCTCTACCGCGAGCTATCCCCGGATTTTTTCGACCTCATCGTGATCGACGAGTGTCACCGCGGCAGCGCGGCGGAGGATTCAGCCTGGCGGGAGATTCTCGATTATTTCTCTGCCGCCACCCAGATCGGCCTCACCGCCACGCCGAAGGAGACGGAATACGTTTCCAATATCCACTACTTCGGTAAACCCGTGTACAGCTACTCGCTGATGGAAGGCATCCGCGACGGTTTCCTCGCACCCTACAAGGTGGTAAAGATCCACCTCGATGTGGATATCGAGGGCTACCGCCCGGCGCAGGGCGAGACCGACAAGTACGGCTATGAGATCGAGGACCGCATCTACAACCAGAAGGATTTCGACCGTAATCTCGTCATTGATGAGCGGACCAAGCGTGTCGCCCGGAAGGTATCCGAGTTCCTGAAAGAAAGCGGCGATCGCTTCCAGAAAACCATCGTCTTCTGTGTGGATACGGAACATGCTGCGCGGATGCGACAGGCCCTCATAAACGAAAACTCGGACCTGGTCCAGCAGAATGGGCGCTACGTCATGCGCATCACCGGCGATGATGCCGACGGCTGCGCCCAGATCGGAAACTTCATCGACCCGGAGGCCAGATACCCCACCATCGTCACGACCTCGCGCCTGCTCTCCACCGGTGTGGACGCCCAGACCTGCCGCCTCATCGTCCTCGACCGCGAAGTAGGATCGATGACCGAATTCAAGCAGATCGTGGGCCGGGGCACCCGCGTCCACGAGGACACGAAGAAGTATTACTTCACCCTGATTGACTTCCGGAAGGCCACGAACCATTTCGCCGACCCCGATTTCGATGGCGAGCCCGTGCAGATCTACGAACCGGGGGAGGATGAGCCGGTGACGCCCCCGGACGACGTGCCGCCGATAGATGACGGGGAAGAGCCCATTCCCCCGAAACCCGGTGATGACGAAGAGGTGATCGTCGACTCACAGCCGCCTGATATCAATATCCCGCCCGGTGTCGCGGAGCCGCGGGCGAAATACTACATTCATGGCAAACCAGTCAGCATCCTTGCTGAGCGTATTGAATATCTCGATGAAAACGGCAAGCTCGTTACCGAGAGCCTGCGCGACTATTCTAAGAAGGCGCTCCGGAAGCGTTTCGCCACCCTCGACGTGTTTCTGAAAAGCTGGGACGCCGCCATCCGCAAGCAGACCATCATCGAAGAACTGGAGCAAGAAGGTCTGCTGCTCGACCCCCTGGCCGAGGAGGTGGGGAAGGACCTCGACCCCTTCGATCTCATTTGCCACGTCGCCTTCGATCAGCCGCCGCTCACCCGGCGGGAACGGGCCGATAAGGTGCGCAAGCGGGACGTCTTTACCAAGTACGGCGAACAGGCGAGGGCTGTGCTCGAAGCCCTGCTGCAGAAATACCAGGATGAAGGGGTTACCAGCCTCGCCGATCCGCGCATCCTGAAAGTTGCCCCCTTTGACACCATGGGCACTCCGATCGAACTATTAAAACAATTTGGCGGACGCCCCGGCTTTGAAAAGGCCGTCTACGAACTCCAAAACGCAATCTACTCCCCCTTCCCCTCTCCACCGTAAACGGGGGAGAGGACGAGGATGAGGGGGAGATAAAAAAGGGAAATTCCCATACAATGAATGTACGAACCACCGTCAAATCCATTCAAGACATTTTACCTGTTTCCCGGCATGGAGATCTCCGTCAACGGCGGGGTTCATCTCCTCGCAATTTTTGATCCAGCGAAAACCACATCGGACCTGGACGCCCTGCGGGGTGCGGTGGAATACCAAGGCGACCCAGGACAAAGCAATGGCGTTACGCGTAAGTCATTTATCGAGGTAGTTGATGCCGTGTTTAGTACCGGAGGCATTGCGATCCCAGCGCATGTTGACGGTGATAATGGTCTTTTCAAAATCCAAGGCACGACGCTGGTCCAAGTCTTAAACTGCGATCGTATCTTCGCCATGGAATTGATAGACCTAGCCTTTTTAAAACCACAGCTCTACCAGAATAAAAAGACGCCGTGGACTGAGGTGCTTGGTTCGGACGCCCATCATCCTGTTAGTAATGCGAATCGGCATTGCCCGGGGAGTCATTACACCTGGATCAAGATGGGGAAGCCGAGCCTCGAAGGTCTGCAGTTGGCGCTTATGGACGGGCTGCTCTCAGTCAAGCGGTCAGACCAAACGACAGATGATCCGAACCGGCATGCCTCGCTTGTAATGGAATCCATTGAGGTGAGCCAGGCGCGGTATATGGGGCGCGCACAACCTTTTCGGCTTGAACTGAATCCCTGGCTCAACGCCGTCATCGGAGGTCGGGGAACGGGAAAGTCCACCATCGTGGAGTTCCTACGCCTTGCCCTTCGGCGGGATGAGGAATTGCCTGAGACACTGCAGGGCGACTTTTCAAAGTACTTCAGGATCTATGCATCGCGAGAGGATGACGGCCTTCTAACAGAAAATTCACAATTTGCGATCATCTATCGAAAGAACGGTGCACGTTATAAGGTACAGCGGAGTCTGCACGGCGATGCCGAGCCCATCCAAGTTGAAAATGATGGTGGATCATGGAAGCCGGAACAAGGTGATGTAGCGCAGCGCTTTCCCGCACGCATCTACAGCCAAAAGCAAATATTCGAACTGGCCAAAGCGCCGCTCGCTCTCCTTGGCATTGTGGACGATGCCCAGGAAGTAGACCGACGCTCCTGGGAAGATAAATGGAAAGGGGAGGAGACGAAGTTTCTTTCCATTCAGGCCAAGGCCAGGGAGATCGAATCGGGATTGGCCGATGAGCCGAGACTTCGCGGAGAGATGGAAGACGTCGGACGAAAGCTTGCCGTGTTCGAGCAGGCCGGTCACGCGGACGTGCTCAAGGAATACCAAAAGCGTCTGCGGCAACAACGGGCCGTGGAAGACTGGGAAAAGACATGGGCCGATGCCGGCGAGCGCGTGCGCGCCGTTGCTGATGAAATCATCCCCGATTCACTTGAGGCTTCCGCTTTTACTCCTGACGCTTTGGAAGATAAGGATTTGCTTGCAAAGGCGGCATCCTTCCGCGTGCGCGATGAACAGGTAGGCAGCGACCTGAAGCAGTTGGCGGAAAAGCTCGATGAGGCTGCTTCAAGCTGGAAATTGGAACGCGACCAATCCGATTGGAAGCGAGCGGTGGATTCGGCGATCAATCAGTACAAGGAACTCCTCGAAAGGCTCAAAAAGGAGGGAGCAGGCGATCCATCGGCCTACGGTGAATTGGTGCAGCGCAGACAGATGCTGGAAGCTCGGCTCAAAGAGATTACTTCAAAGAGAAGTCAGCTAGAATCGGGAAGGAAAGAATCTCAAGAGTGCCTGGGCCGCCTGCTTGAAATCCGGCGTGATTTGATAAAGCGAAGGAGAGAGTTTCTCCAGAAGGTGCTCCAGAACAATCCTTATGTCCGTATCGAAGTCTTCCCTTATGGGGCGCGGGATACGGTGGAGGCCGAATTCAGAAGCCTCATTCAGCGCGAGACCGGAGGTTTTGAAAAGGACATTGGTCCCGCTAACGGAGAAGGGTTGTTGGGAAGTCTCTATTCCGGTGAGTGCAGCCAACAGAAGATGGAAGAACGACTCATAGACCTGAAACAAAGAGTACGGACGATTGCATCCAGCAACCTGGATGGCATTGAATTGGGGGACCGCCGGTTCGGCACCCATCTTGCAAAGCTCCCCCCCGAGGCCTTTGATCGCCTTGATCTCTGGTTTCCCGAGGACTCCCTCAAAGTGGAATACAGCACAACAGCGGACGGGAACCAATTCCGCTCTATTCAAGAAGGCTCACCGGGCCAGAAGACGGCAGCGCTGCTTGCCTTCCTGCTTTCATACGGGGAAGAGCCTATCGTTCTTGACCAGCCGGAGGACGACCTGGACAACCATCTCGTCTACGAGCTGATCGTTACGCAACTGCGCAATATCAAGCAACGCAGGCAAGTGCTCGTGGTTACCCACAACGCCAATATCGTGGTCAACGGTGATGCCGAGCTGGTGGTGGGATTGGCTGCGCGGGGCGGCGAAACGCAGCGGGAATGCTCGGGTTGCCTGCAAGAACGCGCAGTGCGCGACACGATATGCGCCGTCATGGAAGGCGGACGTGAGGCTTTTGAGCAACGGTATAGGCGGATAGCGTTAGAGGGTCGCCGTGTTTGAGAGTTGGGGATCCGGGACGTTCTTGACCAGGTTAAATTGCTCTTTCACTAGGACAGTATCTTGTCCGGTGAGATGATCGAGGATACCGTTAAGATCGTGAACGAGGCTATAAAAGACAAGATCCAGGTGAATTTCATTATCAACAACCGCCTTGGCGGCAAAGCCCCCTTGGTCGCCCAGAAGATCGTTAACAGACCCCATTCGGAGAAGCAGCAAAGGCTTTTCTAAGTTTATTTTTGGTTATAAAAGCAAGGGCCTGAGTCAACAGAGCCCTTTAGTTCATGTGATAAATCTTTCCTGAAGTCTTGTTTTTAGATTTCTCTCTAAGAATGCAATATTTCCAACGCAAATCTTCCATTTCGACTTGAAAACCGGGGCTATTTCCAAAGGCAATTTTCCCCTTGACTGCTCATGAATATGAGAATATTTATGAATCAGTTATTCCCATCTTTTTCTAATTAACCAACAACCTGCCCTCTGTCCTTCTGGAGCAGAGTATGAAAAGGAATTTCCGGCAGGTGCCGATACGATGGCTCCAGGATTCCTATAAGAAATTCACGCTTACAGAAATGGGGTCAGGCAATTATAATAAAGTATTGCTAATAGATAGTTGCTGAGGTATTTAGCATCTATGGCTCGAAGACCAAGGGTTTATTTCCTAGTCTCACGCAAAGACGCAAAGAGCGCAAAGGGTGAATATTGACCTCAAAAAAATCCCTTCTAATCTAATTTTCCTGTGGTTTTGGGGGACGTTGCTCAAAAACATCAAAGTTATTTCCTTCGCTCCTTCCTTTCGAATCGCCATCGGATCCGAAACGTTGTTGACTGGGTTAAATTGCTCTTTCACTAGGCAGTGTAAATGGGGTCAGGCAATTATAATAAGGTATTGCTAATAGATAGTTGCTGGAGGGATGCGGGACTTTGTTGACTAGGTCTAATGGCTTCTTCACTTGCCAAGCATTTTGTCCGGAGATGATCGAGGATACCGTTAAAATCGTGAACGAGGCTATAAAAGACAAGATCCAGGTGAAGCTCATTATCAACAACCGCGCCGGAGGCAACGCGCCCCTGATCGCCCAAAAGATCGCCGACCGGTTACATAAGGAGAGGCAACGGAGGTTATTCTGAATTCATTTTTACCCATCGAGGCAAGTTTTTGACTAAATAGCGCCTCCCAATTGGTCTGATGAGTTACTTCCTGGAATCTTCGGTTGAAAGATTTTGTCAGAAGGTGTAGATTTCAATTGGCAATCGAGGTTTGGATATACTTTTCATTCCTGGAAGTTTGGCCAGGTGCGTAGAGTGGCACGATCTCTTGAAGCTGGATTACTTTCGGTATCAATTATTTTCTCATATTGTTAAAGCTTGTCACGAAGCAGAAGATTATTGAACACAACCCTGAAAGGAGGAACAATGATGAACCCGAAAATTAAGACTGTATTGCGATCCATGATGGTTGGATGTCTTTTTGTACTCTTCGTAGTTCCAGCAATAGCCGATGAATTTCCTTCAAGGCCCATAACCCTTATCTGCCCTGTTAGTCCCGGCTCGAATACGGATTTAAGCCTGAGGCTTCTGGCAGAAACAGTGAACAGACTAAAGGTTTTACCGCAAAATGTAGTCGTGGAAAACAAACCCGGTGGAAGTACCACCATAGGTCCTGCCATAATGGCTGCAACCGCCAAACCTGACGGATATACTATCGGGGCGATTCTTATGGGTGTATTCTACCAACCGTATATGATGAAAACAACCTGGGATGCATTGAAGTCTTTCGATTACATCATTCAACTTGGTGATATGAGCTTCGGGGTTGTGGTAAAGGCAGATGCACCTTGGAAGACGTGGCAGGAATTCATCGCTTATTCCAAGGCTAATCCGGGGAAAGTTTCTTTCACCTCTCCGGGGAAAAAAACTACCGCGGGGATGATGATGGACCTAATTGGTGTCAAAGAGGGGATTAAATGGCTTCACGTTCCCCACTCGGGTACTGCTGAGGATGTTGTGGCTGTCCTTGGAGGTCATGTCAGCGCCTCTGCTAACGCTACAGGTTGGGGGCCTCAGGTTGACTCTGGTCATCTCCGACTCCTAGTTACCTGGGGAGAGAAAAGATCCAAGAGATGGCCTAATGTTCCCAACTTGAAGGAATTAGGGCTTGACATCGTAGCCCGCTCGCCATGGGGGCTGGCGGGCCCAGCGGGTATGGACCCCAAAGTCAAAAAGATCCTTCATGATGCTTTTAAAAAGGGGATGGAACAACCTGAATTTGGCGCGCTGTTGGACAAGTTCGATAACCCTCTGGTCTATAAAAGTTCCGAAGCCTATACGGAATATGCTAAGGAACTAGATATGATGGCAAAGGACATGATAAAGACACTAGGTTTAGAGAAGAAGGATTAATACCTAAAATTGGCCATTGCGTTCATAACTTATTGATAATATGAGAAATGGTTATGCGTATGGGTCAATGGTAAATTTGGTAACATATTAATATTATAATGGTATTGCGTTTCATTCGCCACTTTTAGGTAATAAATTCGGAAAGGAAGGAAAACTAAGAGCGAGATAGATAGTGCAGCTGAGTCTTGGCTTTAGGCAGGAAAGGATTTGTTTCCGTGAATTTCTCTTGCTCTTCCAAGTTCCAGCTTATTCTGCAGCGATGAATATTTTGTAGCGGCGTTCCAACCCCTAAAATATAATTTCTTTGGAGGATCGGAGGATACGATAGATGAGAAATAAAGACATTTACAGTTCTTTATTTTGGATAGCAATTGGGGCAGGAGTTTTTTATGAGGGATATGACTTAGGGAAGGGCGACTTGCATAATCCGGGGCCCGGATTCATATTTTTTTGGGTGGGGTTGGTAATGATCGGACTCTCCCTATTCATCGTCCAAGATGTGTTGAGAAACCCTCCCCCTGAGGAAAAGACATCTGTATGGTTGGGGATACGCTGGAAAACGATCCTTTGCACACTGATCAGTTTGATGCTCTACGCCTCTTTCTTCGTTTTTTTGGGATTCCTGTTGAGTACCACCATTTTGCTCGTTTTTCTTTTCAAGATTGCTGGGCCTCAGCGCTGGTCGGTTGCAATAATTGGGGCGATTTCCAGTGCGTTAGTCGCCTATTTGGTTTTTTACGTTTGCCTCGGAAGTCAGTTGCCCAAAGGATTCCTGGGACGATAATCGATGAATATTTTGGATTATATTGGCATAGGCTTTTCGGTTGCCATGCAGCCAGTTAATCTTTTCTACTGCTTTGTGGGGGTTTTTATCGGAACGCTAGTTGGCGTATTACCCGGAATTGGCCCGATCGGAGCAATGTCCCTCCTCCTTCCAGTTACTTTCAAATCTTCCCCGGAAGCAGGGATCATAATGTTGGCAGGCATCTATTATGGAGCCATGTACGGTGGGTCGACGACTTCGATTCTTGTCAATATCCCCGGAGAAGCAGCATCGGTTGTTACTTGTTTGGACGGGCACCAGATGGCTCTGAAAGGACGGGCCGGACCGGCCCTGGGAATCTCTGCCTTCGGGTCTTTCATTGCTGGAACCCTGTCCATTGTTGGGCTCATGTTCTTGGCACCCCCTCTCTGCATGTTGGCTCTCAAATTTGGCCCGCCTGAATATTTTACCTTGATGATCTTAGGTCTTAGCGTCTTAATCTATCTGGCCCATGGGTCTATGGTCAAAGCTTTGGTGATGGCCACCTTCGGAATTGTCTTATCTGCAATCGGTATCGATGCAATTACCGGCACTCTGCGAATGACTTTCGGGAAAATAGAATTGATGGACGGAGTGGGACTCGTGCCTATCGTCATGGGGCTTTTTGGGATTGCCGAAGTTTTTTTGAATCTTGAGCAGGAGATTCGGTCGGAGAGGGGTATTATCAAGACCAATATTAGAGAACTTTTGCCGACGGCGAAGGATTGGCGAGATAGCAGAGGTGCCATCGCGCGAGGGTCCCTATTAGGTTTCTTCTTGGGAATTCTGCCGGGCGGAGGCGGGCTTATTGCGTCCTTTGCTTCATACGCAATAGAGAAGCGGATCTCGAAGCACCCAGAGCGATTTGGGTATGGTGCCATTGAGGGCGTGGCGGCCCCGGAATCCGCGAATAACGCAGCGACGGGAGGAGCTTTTGTTCCTTTATTGACCCTTGGGATTCCTCCTAATGTGGTTATGGCGCTGTTACTTGGTGCCTTCATGATCCACGGAATTCAACCCGGCCCCATGATGATGGAAAAATACCCCGGGGTTTTTTGGGGGATAATTTGCAGCATGTATATTGGCAATGTCATGCTTTTGGTCCTCAATTTGCCACTCATTGGGATTTGGGTTCAAGTTCTCAAGGTCCCATACAAGATCTTATTTCCATTGATCCTTCTTTTTTGCATAATTGGCGTTTACACTGTGAACAATGCGGTTTTTGACATTTACGTTATGATCGCATTCGGTGTCGTGGGGTATTTAATGAAGAAGTTTGAGTATGAAGGGGCGCCTCTGGTTCTGGCCTTTGTGCTGGGACCTCTTTTGGAGCTGAATATGCGGAAATCCCTGATTTTGTCTCAGGGGGATTTTTCAATTTTCATTACACGTCCCCTTGCTGCGGGTGCTTTGATATTGGCACTAATGCTCCTTCTCACACCCCTCATTCCTGCATTAAGGAAGAAAAGGAAAGCGATTGCCGTCAAAGAAGAAGAGTTTTGAAATCCTATTAATCGAACCGGGAGAGATGGGCTTTGCTCGCTCTGGGTAGGTGAGCACAGCAAGCAGGTTACCTGTATTCACATAAAAGAAATTTTCAAGAGTCCTCTGAAATATTTTTCTGCACCTCTTCAAAGGGAAACATAATTGCATTAGCTGGAAATTTCAGACACATTAAAGGAGGAATAATGAAGGCTGAGAATAAAGAGAGGGGACGTAGTGGAAAATATGCACTTTACAGTTGAGCGGCAAATGGGGTCAGGCAATTATAATGAAGTATTGCTAATAGATAGTTACTGGGGGGTTCCGGGACGTTGTTGACTAGGTTAAATTACTCTTTCACTTGGACAGTATCTTGTCCGGTGAGGTGATCGAGGATACCGTTAAGATCGTGAACGAGGCTATAAAAAACAATAGGAGTAATTAGGAATTCGACTCGAAAATGCGGAGGGGGTGTTTATGAGAAATTCAAGGTTGAATGCCGACTTGGTTTTATTAGCCCTGATGTCCGCTATGGCTTTTTTCCCATTAAATGTTTTGGGGCAAGACTACCCGAGCAAACCCATCACCATTTACTGCGGCTTTGCAGCTGGTGCCACGACGGACCTGACCGCCCGGGCCCTCGCCAGTGGCGCTGAGAAACTACTTGGCGTGCCGGTGGCCGTTGAAAGCAAAGCCGGAGGCGGCGCCACGGTAGCCGCCGGCCTCGT
>Ga0209777_10005615_pt1 | contig 14367 bp, 9 predicted proteins | sample FrelakmetHBP12HB_FD_187147 | JGI IMG/M metagenome (GOLD analysis project Ga0209777, IMG submission 187147) | Freshwater lake sediment microbial communities from the University of Notre Dame, USA, for methane emissions studies -HBP12 HB (SPAdes)... | ecosystem: Environmental > Aquatic >...
CTTGCGCGAGTGTTGCCGCCCATCTTCAGGAACTTGCGCGAGTCCAGCCAGTCCTTCTTGTCCCACTCATCCGAGTTCGTTCCATCAAACAGCACGATGGCGCCCGGCGGCGGCTGGGCGCCGAGGGTGGGGCTCTGACGCACCACCTTCTTCAGCTCGAACTTCTCGCCCTTGTCCGTTTCCCCGGCCAGAATGTCTCCGCTGCTGGCGCCTTTGTAGACTTGCTCGATCACTGTCTTGTCGCCTTCCGTCTTGGCATCCACCGGGATATTTCCCTGCTTGGCCGGCGCTTTCTCAATCTTCGTCCTGCCGTCCCAGCCTTCGCCGGGGAGGCCGCCGGGGAAGAATGCGCAATGGAACGTGCCGTTGCCGCAGGCAATGACCTGCGCCCCCAGCTTCTGCTTGGTGCCGTCCGCACGCGCCACTTCACCCACGTACTCGCCCTGGATCTTGAAGTCCGGTCCGGCGCTCTCCGGATCAATCGCCACGAGCTTCTTCTCACCGGCCTGAACCAACCCCGCCAGTGCCAGCAGGCACAGCAGCGCCAACCTGTTCGCGTGTCTTCGCATCACAATCGCCTCCCCATGACTGTCAGAAAACTCCGGTATTTCCTCCTACACCTCAAGGACGGCTTACGGCAGACAAAACCCATTTACTTCACTGCAGTGGGTAGTGAGCGGTGAGCGGTGAGCAGTCAGTCGTTCACCATGCACTATCCACTACCCACCATCCACGGTGAATGGTTTGGGCCAGGCGAATCCACGCCTGGCATTGCCTCTTGGCGGTGTTCAGTTATAGAATTCCTGTGGGCGTCCCGCGGGGAGGCACATGGGAGCGAAGCCAGCGAAAGTGGAACCTGACTATAAGCAGGAAGGCGGCGAGGTTGAAGTGAAACTGCTGCGCGCCATGGCGCTGGGCGGCATACGCTCGGTCGAGATGCAGTTGCTCCTGGACAGCCAGACGGATGAACATGCCAACTACCAGGCGCTGGCCTTGTTGTTGTCGGATCTCTCCGTTCCGGAGGCGCGGGCCCGGGCGACATTCGAGCGGCTGCGGGCACACCAGGCGCGCATGTGTGAGGCCGTGGGCCGTCCGGTGGGCATCAAGTCGGCGGCGATGGACTACCTGGAGAACGTAGAGTGGGCGCTGAACCTGAGAGATGATGAGCACGCTCTGACATACGCGCAGTTGGCGCAGATGGCCTTCCAGGACCAGCTCTCCGGCCTGGCCAACTACCGCTACTTCATGCGGCGCCTCAACGAGGAGATCAAGCGCGCCGACCGCTACCGCCGCCTCCTGTCACTCCTGATGCTGGACCTGGACCGTTTCAAGGAATTCAATGACCTGCATGGCCATCTTGCGGGCAACCGTGCGCTGGAACACCTCGCGGGCGTGCTGAAGTCCGAGGCGCGCGAGACGGACCTGCCGGCACGGTACGGCGGCGAGGAGTTCGCGGTGCTGATGCCCGAGACCGCGAAACATGACGCCGGGGCGCTGGCCGAACGTATCCGCGCCAAGGTGGAGAATAGCCCCGTCATGCTGCCAGAGGCGGGAGCGCAGCGCCTGACCGCGAGCCTCGGCCTGGCGACTTACCCGCGCGACGCCAAGGACGGCGAAGCCCTGCTCACCAGCGCGGACCAGGCTCTTTACCTCGCCAAGGCGGCGGGACGAAACCGCGTCAGCCTGTTCATCCCTGTGAGCGTGGCCAGGTTCGAGTACAGGCCCGACAATCCAAGCGCGGCGCAGAGCATCGCTGTCGTGGGCGACTTCAACGACTGGAATAATCACGTGGACCCCATGCGCCGCGCGATGGACGGCCGCTTCGCCGCAGTGTTGAACTTGGCGCCGGGACGTTATGAGTACAAGTTCGTGATCAACGACGAATGGTACATCACCGATCCGAGCTGCGCGGAGTTCGAGCACGACGGCTACGGCGGACGGAACTCAGTCCTGACAGTGAAGTGACGGCCGGAAAACCCCAGACTCGAAATCCGAAATCCGAAGGAAACCGATAAACTCAAGAGGCAGATGTTCGAAACCCAAGGCGCCATGCGATTCCAGGCATCAGCAGTTTGAAGGTTCTCTGTTTCCTGCGGATCTAGAATTTCGGTATTCGCGCTTTCATCGGTCACTTGCCTTGCGCTGCGCATGTACAAGCAAGTAATCCAACACGCTGGGCGCGAGCCATTGCAGCGCCATGCCGCCTTTTCCCGCCCACGTCAGATAACGGTTGCGGCAGGGGCGGCGCGCGGCCTGCAAGAGCACTTGGGCCACGGCCTCCGGTGACATTCCAAGCTCAGGCGAGATGTTCTGGGCTGGCCGCGCGCCCAAGGCTGCTTTGAAGAACCCAGTCTGCGTGACGCCCGGATTGACCACGGAAACAGCGATGCCTTCATCATGCAGTTCAACGCGCAACGATTCGCTCAAGCCCTCCAGAGCGAACTTGCTGGCGCAGTAGGCGCCCATCAGCGGCAATCCCCGCCGGCCCACGAACGAACTGACCATAACGATGCTGGCACCCCAGCGGCGCGCCCGTTTTGTGCCGCGGATGTGGACCCGCCGGCTGTCCGGCGCGGCCCCAGCCATGCGGTTTTCCGTCTCACGCGCGTTCTGTACCTCTCCCCCTCCCCTTGCGGGAGGACCTCCCCCGGGCCCCCTCCCCGCCGCGGGAGGTGGTTGGGGGAGGGGCAACTGGTTCTGGACGGCGCGACGCAGAAGCGGCAGAGCCGCCTGGGTGCAACGAAGCACCCCGAAGAAATTGGTCTCCATGTTGGCGCGGAATGAGTCCAGCGGCGTTTGGGCTACGGCGCCATACATTCCGAACCCCGCGTTGTTGATCAAAACGTCGAGCCGCCCGAATTGCCCTTCCACCGCGCGGAACGCCTCCTGCACTGACAGATCGGATGTGACATCGCAGACCACTGGCAGAGCCTGGGCCGCGGGACAGGCCGCACGCGTCTCAACCGCTACCTGCTCCAGGCGTTCCCGGCGCCGCGCGGCCAGGGCCACGTCATATCCAGCCGCGGCGAACACGGAGCTTGCCGCGGCGCCGATGCCGGAAGACGCGCCCGTGATGAAGGCCACGGGCCGGGAAAAGGAACTGTTGCTTTGCGCCATCCGCCACTGTTTGTACGAAGACGGGCCAACGGGTGCAAATCGGATTAGCGCGTTTTTCCTGTAACTTTGCGCCGCCTTGTGCAAATCTCTAGCAGGGAGGACGCCATGGACGCGCCGGAGTCGTTCGCGAATCTGCCCGATGCGGAACTGGCCGCTCGTATACGCGGGGGCGAGCAGGCGGCTTATGCGGAGTTCATCCGGCGTTATCAGGACAGGCTGCGCGCCGCGCTTTCTTTCTATTACAGCTCACAGGCTGAGGTCGAAGAGCACCTGCAGGAGGCCTTTGTGCAGGCCTATGTCCAATTGGCCTCCTATGACGCGGCCGCGCCCTTCTACCCGTGGCTAAAGGGCATCGCCTTGAACGGACTGAAAATGGAACTGCGCCGCCTGCAGACCACCCGCCGCTGCAGTGCGGATTATCTGCGCTACGTCCGCCTGGCCAAACTCGAAAAGGACCCGGAGGGCGCGGAAGCCGAGGAGCGCGCCGCGGCCCTGCACCGTTGTCTTGAGAAACTGCCACAGGAGGAAGCGGCGCTCATACAGGCCAAGTATGCCGAGTGCCTTACGCTGCAAGAGCTTTCCGAAAGGACGCAGACAACCGCGGGCGCGCTGAAGGTCCGGCTCTGGCGCCTGCGGCACGCGCTGCGCACCTGTATCTTGAGACAACTGGCCCAAACGGAGAGGGCCTAGCTATGGAGCGCTTTGACGCACTGCTGGCCGGCCATCTGGAGGGCACGCTCACCGCGGCGGGACAGTGGGAGCTTGTCGAACTGGTGCGCAATGACCCCGCGGCGCGGCGCCGCTTCGTGGCCTTGGTGGAGATGGACGGCCTTCTCTGGGGACACTTTGCCCCGCAGCGGGTGCGCGCCGAGCTTCTGCGCCGCACCGTGAGCTGCCTTCCGGACGCGCAGAGACAGGCGCAGACCGTGGAGCATGTGATGGCGCGCATCGCCGGCTGCACCCCTGCACTCCCACCGGCCGCCGCGCGGGTTGAGACAGTGGATGCGGCACGCAGTCCGGCAGCCGCAGCGCCGGCCGGGCTTCACGCCGGTGTGAGAGGCGCTTGGCGCATAATGGGCGACTCGCGGGTGTGGGTCGCGGCCGCGGCAGTGTTGTTCTTCATGGCCGCGGCGCTTTACCATAATTTCGGGCGCAGCCTGATCGAACCGCACAAAGGGGACCTGGCCGCGCTGGTCGGCGTGGCCACGCTGGAAAGGCAAGCGGGCCAGGTCGCCATTCTCACCGAGTACATGGACCTGAAACTCCCAGCCCGGACAGGCCAGCCCTTGGCGGGCCGGAACGGTGTGGAGATAACCGGTTCGGGACGTGTTGCCGTTGCCTACGCGGACAAAACCACTCTGGAACTCGTCTCCACAGACCGCCGCGCGCGCCTCTGGCTGTGCCATCCGGCGGGCTATCATCCCGCAGGCAAGACGTATTCGTTCGGCAAGCGCGTCACCCTGGAACTGGGCATCCTTGACGCAACTGTGTCCAAACAGGCAGACGCAGCACCGATGACTCTCACCACCGCACAGGCCAGCCTCCAGGTGCTGGGCACGCGCTTCCGGCTGGCCGCCTCGGACGGCTGCACGCGCCTGGACGTTTACGAGGGCCGGGTGAAGCTGACGCGCCTTGCGGATCAGCAGTCGGTCGTAGTCGGCGCGCAACAGTTTGCCATTGTGAGAGCGGGGGTTGAGCTGAAGACTTTTCCGGGCCCAGCCCAGCCGCCCGCGCTGTAGGACACATGGAACCGCGGGCGCACGCGGTTTCAAAAGCTCTTCGCGGTGAATGGGCCGTGAGAGCGGCGTAGATCCACACTGCAACCGTTGGCGTTGGGAGATCCCTGCGAAAGGAGGGAAGAGCCATGTTGTCTGCAAGCACGCTGGGCCGGCCCCAGGCCGTAGTTGGGAAGCACAGTCACTGGTCGGTGAATTTCAGGGCCAAGCAGAAGCACGTGACCAGCTTCACGCGCCAGTTCGCCACGCTCCTGGATGCCGGCTTGCCGGTGGTCCGCAGCCTGGACATCCTGCTGAACCAGCAGAAGCCGGGGATGCTGAAGCTGGCGCTGGCAGAAGTCAAGGAGGACGTGGAAGGCGGAGCCGCGCTTTCGGAAGCCATGTCGAAGCATGCCCTGGTCTTCGACCGGCTGTACGTCAACATGGTCCGCGCGGGCGAGGCGGGCGGAGTGCTCGACGAGATTCTCTCGCGCCTGGCGGATTACCGCGAGAAAGCCCTGCGCCTGCAACAGAGGATCGTGGGCGCCCTGGTCTATCCCGCGGCGGTCATCACCATCGCGGGCTGCATCCTGGGCGGCATCATGGTCTTCATCATCCCGCGGTTTCAACAGATGTTCCAGGAGATGGGCGTTGAGTTGCCCGCCATTACGCAGTTTCTGATGTGGACCGCCAATACGGTGGCTGACCTTTGGTTCGTGCTGCTCTTTGCGCCTCTGCTTCTCTGGGCCGGAGTTCGCTTCGCGGTAAAGACCCCGCCCGGCCGGCTGCTGGTGGACCGCGCCAAACTGAGCCTGCCCGTCTTCGGCACCATCCTCTCGAAATCGGCCATCAGCCGTTTCTGCCGCACGCTTGGCACGCTGGTGCAATCAGGCGTCCCGATCCTCGACGCGCTGGGCATCATCCAGAACGCCACCGGCAATCAAGTGGTGGCGAAAGCCGTCGGGACCGTCCGCGATTCGATTAAGGAGGGGGACACCATCGCCGAGCCGCTGCGGCATTGCGGCGTCTTCGATGACCTGGTGGTCAACATGATCCAGGTCGGCGAGGAGACCGGCGAGCTGGACCGCATGTTAATCAAGGTCGCGGACACCTATGACGGCGAAGTGGACGTCCTGGTGGCCGCCCTGATGAGTCTGCTGGAGCCGATACTGATCGTGGCCCTTGGCGCAATCGTTGGTTTCATAGTAATCGCCCTGTTCATGCCGCTGTTGGAGATCATGAGAAGCTTTCACTAAGGACAGCCGGCCCTGGTTGCCCTACTTCTCGTCGGGCAAGGCGATCCGCAGGTCGAAGGGGTCGAGCTTCAGGGCATCGAGCACTTCCAGTTCCGTGCAGCAGAAGAAGCGCGGGCTGCTGACCTTGTATTGCACAAAGCGCGTGGTGACGGGCTTCGGAGGAACCAGGCGGAACGTCGCGCCCGTGATGGTTTCCTCGTCCGGCCAGATATGATTGGCAGGCAGGTCCTTCCAGCGCCAATCGGTGTAGAGAAAACCGGCGGAGGTGTAGGTCTTGCCATCCTCGGAAACGAGCACCTCAACTTTGTCCCGCACTTCGCCTTTCATGGCGTCGTACCATTCGTAGCCATGGAAGTTCATGCCAAAGCTCGCACAGGCGGCCGGCGCGCCCAGGTCAAGCGTGATGACCGGATTGGTGTTGGCTTCCCAGATCGCTCCGTACTTGTAGGACCCCCCGCCGGCGTAGGGCGGCCCGGCGACGCCGTCTGTGAGCTTCTTGCCGTCGGGGTCGCCGGCACCCCAGTGGCCCAATGAGGGGTGCGACAAGGTGTAGCTCTTGCCCACGGCCATCTTCTTGCCCACGGTGAGCCACTTGCCGATGAACTTCTCGCCGCCGGCGTCCTTGCCGTCGGAGTAACCGTACTTGAGATCCCCGCGCGCGCCCTTGAGGTTTATGGCCAATGAGTCCATCACGGGGAAGTCTTCCCCGGCGACGTTGATGGCATACCTGCACGGCAGTTTGCCGACGAGTTGCGTGTGACTGCGCTTCAGCAGCGACCTGTCCTTCTGCCGCTCAGACCAGTTGAAGGTCACTTCCAGCGGTCTGGCAGTGGTGTCCGCGGGAGCGTAGTCGGCCTCTATGCGCAGCGCGTAGATGCTGCACGCATCCGCCCCAACCGCCGTGGTGTTCATCAGGTACTTGACCAGGATCGAGCGCGTGCCCAGGGGAATGGGCACGCTCTCGTAGTGGATCACGTCCCAAGGCGGTTTGGTCTCCGTCAACGTCCAGGTCTTGTGCCAGGTCTTGCCGCCGTCGCAGGAATGCAGCAGATCAGTGTGGCTATTGGGGGCGCGGTTGTAGAAGCGGCCGCCGTACGTCAGGTGCGTGATATCGGAGGGGGCGTCAATGCGGTAGACCAGCCAAGCGTCATCCTTGGCCTTGGCGGGATAGACGGCGCCAAGATATTCCATGTGCTTCTTAACGCTGGCGATGTTCTGCTCCTCCACGATGTCCCGCTTGTAGCTCAAGCCCTGCAGCTCAGGCCAGATGACGACGGACTCGGTCTGGTCGCCGGCGCCCACATAGACCGTGTTGGCGCCAAGGCTGAGGCGCGGCTGAGTCTTGCTGTTGAGCATCGTCGTAGTCTCAATCGAGAGGCTCTTGAGCTGCGCGTCGGCCGGCGCGGTCTTGGCGAACAGCCCCACCTTGATGAGCACTTCGTAGGCTCCGTTGACCTCTCCATAGAGGTCCAGCTTCACAGGAAGGTCGCCGAAAGTACCGGCCCGCCACACCTCTTGCCAGTGCACGCCATTATCGGTGCTGACCTGGATCAGGGCGTTATTGCCTGCGCTCTTGCAGAAGACGCCGGCCATTATCTTCTGGCTGGTGGTGACATTTGCCGATTGGACTTTGAAGGTTACTTCCGCGGGCTCACCAGCCTTCTCCGGCTGGAGGCCGCCCCCCGCGGCGGCGGCGATGTTGACGGCGCTGTGGATAGTCCTGCGGTACTCCTCTGCCGTTAGTGCGGGCCTGTACTGCCAGAGGCCATTCCCCCGGATGTGGTAGCGTGGGTTGGGCGCCTCGGGGTCCTTGCCGCCGTTCGGCACATAGAACTCTCTTTCCGGGCCAAGGCTCTTGTAATGCCGCGTGTAGACCTCGCCATCCTTCAGGTTCAGGATGTAGCGGTGGCCGAAGTCCCAGTCGAAAAAGTAGTAGCGGTATTGGAGCGCATTAGGGCTAAAGCAGTGGGCCTCCTCAGCCAGGCTGCGCGCGGTGTCGGAGCCGGAAAGAAAGCCGTTGGGGCTGGAGCAGTAAAGGCAATGATACTTGGCGATGTGGCCAAGCTCGGTCTTGCCGCCGGAAGCTTCACAGGCGCCTGCCGCGCCGATATCCTTCACGCCCGCGAGCGTCTTGCCGTCGCAGAGCGTGTAGAGCGCCGAGAGCGAGTTGTCATACATGTGGAAGCGGCCGTCGTATTCGACTTCGCAGACGGTATGGTTGGCGATGTCCCAGTACTTGGGTGTGAGCCCCATGTTGTGCCAGATGGCGCAGTTGACGCCCGAGATCGTGCTGCACATGGTATAGCCGTAATCGTTGAACTGGCGAATGGGGTCCGTGAGCTCCAGGCCATGCAATTGCATCGGCGCAGTCTGGCGGCGGGCGATGTGGTTCCAGTAGAACATGGCCCAGCACTTCTCCTGCGGCGTGGGCCATTTCGAGGTGATGCTGTGGATCATGCTCGGCATATCGGAGTAGTCCGGCGACGCATCCGTGACAACCTTGAGGTTGCAGACCTCGGCCTGAACCGGCACGGCAGCCAGCAGAAGAATGACTGGGAGCAGGTGTTTCATCGTGACCCCGAGAGTTAGCTTGCCTCCGCAACTCATATTACCATGCCGTGCTCACTGCGCCTAGCCAACTTCATACGATTGCACCACTGTTGCTTTGTGGATAGCGGCGTGGTTTACTGGAAACTGGAATGGGGCGGAGTAAAATATTATGAAAGCTTCAGTTCTTCGCAGTCCAAGCGTCTTTGGCTTGTTGCTTTTTTTTCTGGCGGCGCTGAACGGCTGCGCGGAGCAGGCCACAATGCCCGCCAAAGCCGGCCCCGCTGCCGGCCCGCAGGCCGGGGAAGTGCGCGTGCGCCTGCTGGACGAGAACGGGCGGCTGACAGGAGTAACCGTGATGAAAAAAGTCGTCAAGACCGACGAGGAATGGCGCCAGCAGTTGACTAAAGAGCAGTATGAGATCGCCCGCGGCAAGGGCACTGAGCCGGCGTTCTGTGGAGCTTTCTACGACCATAAGAAGCCTGGTGTCTACACCTGTGTGTGCTGCGGCCTGCCGCTCTTCTCGCCGCAAGCCAAGTTCGATTCGGGCACTGGGTGGCCGAGTTTCTTCGCTCCGCTCGCCGAGGAGAACGTGGTGACCAAGGCGGACCCCAGCCACGGCATGCGCCGCACTGAGATTCTCTGCGCCCGTTGCGACGCGCACCTGGGACACGTCTTCGACGACGGGCCGCGCCCGACGGGGTTGCGCTATTGCCTGAACTCCGCCTCCCTGGTCTTCACGCCGCAGGAGCAGCCGCCTAAGGCCGCGTCTGCCCACGGCAAGCAGAAGGCTGCTTTCGCCGCGGGCTGCTTTTGGGGGGTGGAAGCCACGTTCCAGCGCACCAAAGGCGTAACCGACACGGCGGTCGGATACATGGGCGGGACGCTCAAGAACCCGACGTACAAAGACGTTTGCACGGACAGAACCGGCCACGCCGAAACCGTCCAAGTGGAATACGACCCTGCCGTAGTCTCGTATCAGGACCTTCTGAAAGTATTCTGGGAGAACCATGACCCAACGACTCCGAACCGCCAAGGCCCGGACGTGGGCACGCAGTACCGCTCAGTGGTCTTCTACTATAGCCCTGAGCAGCAGGCGGCGGCGCTTGCCTGCAAGGAAATGCTGCAGAAGAGCGGCAAGTACAAGCGGCCTATTGTGACGGAGATTGTGCCCGCCCCGGAATTCTACCGGGCCGAAGAGCATCACCAACGCTATCTGGAGAAGCGCGGGCTGGAGTCGTGCAAGACACACTGAAAAACAAAAATCCAAAACTCAAAATCCGAAATCCGAAAGAAGCTCCAAACAGCAAAATGGTTAAGCCCTGCGTAGCGCGCGCGGTTTTGTCATTTGACCTTTTGAACTTTCTCTGTTTCCTTCGGATTTCAGATTTCGGATTTGGTTTTTGTGGTTTTCCGGAGGGAAACTGCCCATGAGCTCTCGCCTGGACTTGGGTGGCACTTGGAAACGCTTGATCGGCGGCCAAGCCGTGGACTTCGTCCCCGTGCCGGGTTCGTACGCGCCTGTGGGCGAGTGCGTGCTGGAAACGGCGTTCGAGTGCGGATGGCCCGCGCAAGGCGGACGCTGTTTCCTCTGCACCGAAGGGGTGCTGGCCAGCGCTGAGTTCACCCTCAACGGCCGGAAGATCGGCCGCGCCGGGCCGTTCGTGCCCTACGCCTTTGAACTGCCGCAGGGCTTGCTGCAGAGGCACAACACGCTCCAGGCTTGCGTGCGCGACATCGTCGAGCTTTTCGGCGGCACGCCCGGGCGGCGCTTCGACGGCGGCCTGATCCGCGAGCTCTGCCTCGAGCGCCGCGCGAAGTGCTTCATTGAACACGCAGCGTTCCGGTATGAGCTTGCCAAGGACTTTTCAGCAGCGCACTGCACGGTCATGGTGGAACTGAATGGCCCGCCTGAGGGCGCGGTTGAGTGCACGCTTGCCGAGCGCGAAACGGGGCGCGTGGTGGCCAGGGCTTCAGCCACGGCCCCCTCGCCCTGCCCTCTCCCCAAGGGGGAGGAGAGAACGGCGCTGAGGTTCACCGTGGAGTGGCCGCGCCTCTGGTCACCGCAACGCCCAAGCCTCTACGTGCTGAAGGTGCGCCTGGGAGGCAGCGAAGTGGAGGAGAGCGAGGAGTTGGTGGGCTTCAAGCGTCTCGAGGTGGGCGAGCGCGACATCTATCTCAACGGCCAGCGGCTGATTCTCAAAGGCGTCTGCCGCCATGACTTCAGCGAAGCGCAGGGCTACAGCATGCCGCCGGCCGAGGTGCGGCGGGAACTGGCGCGGATCAGGCATGCGGGCTTCAACTACGTCCGCCTGGTCCATTCGCCGCATGCGCGCTGCGTGCCTCGACTGGCGGCCGAACTGGGGCTGTTGGTGAGCGAAGAACCCGGGGCCTGCTTCCATGACTTGGGCGATGAGGCGGTCGCGGGCCCGGTGCTGGAAATTCTGCGGCGCATGGTCTTGCGCGACCGCAACTGCCCCTCGATCCTGGCATGGTTCCTCTACAACGAGTGCAATCCCAACAGCAACTACGCGGAACGCGGGGCCAGGATTTGCCGCGGCCTCGATCCGGGCTGCCTAGTGTCATTCGCCGACTGCTCAGGCCAGAAGGACAACATCAAAGCAATGGTCCGGACGGCACAACTTTCGTTCTACGGGATAAACATCTACAGCATGAACGGAGATACGTATGTCGAGCGCATGAAGCACTTCACCGACAAGCCCATGCTGCTCACAGAGTGGGGCGGCGGTTGGGCGCAGAACAACCCGCACGCGCTGCAAATGCTGTGCGAGACGTTTACCCGCCAGACGCGGGCGGGCGCGGAGCCACGCGTTTGCGGCTGCACTTTCTGGGTCTGGAGCGACTATGAGGAACGGAGCCGCGGCGACATGTGCTCCCCGGAAGGCTACACCATCGAAGGCCTGGTGGATGTGAACGGCAAGCCCAAACCGGACCTGCAGTTCCTCTCCGAAATGTGTTTCGAGATGGACAACCCCAGGCCGCCGGCTCTGCCGAGGGTTGAGGTGCTTACTTTGGGCCGGGCGCGCGCGGAATCCTGGCGGCCAGTGCCGCTGGGGAGCATTGCTGGCGAGCAGACCGCTCTGGAGCAGCAGATTGCCAAAGAACGCGACAGGCATGGCTGGGGTTTCCACACCGATTTCCGCGACAATATGCCGCGCTTCGGGCGGCTGATGATCGCCGGCATCGAATTCGAATGCCGTGACCTGCGCGAACCGCGCCACCCGTTGCTGCTGGGTCCGGGGCGGGATGAGATCATCATTCCCGTGGACAGGGATGTGCGGCGCGTAGCGGTCCTGGGACACGTAGCCTTCACAGGCGGTTATCCTACCAACACGGTGTCGTCCGTGCATCATGGGAAGGGCGCAGGCTGCAAGGGCTACGGTGTGCCGGCGTCGGAATACGAGTTTCTCTTCGATGGCGAAACGGTGGCCCAGCCGCTTTTGCACGGTGTCCACATCCTGCGCGCGAACACCATTTGCCGTTGGTGGAAGCCCGCGCCGCGTTCGCCCGAGACAGTCCCGGCGGTCCAGGCGGTTCTCCACCCGGCGTTCGAGATTCTGCGGTTCGATCTGTGGGAGCATGAGTTCGCACGGGCTGGGCGCTTGAAGTCCATCCGTTGGCGGCTTAAGGATGCGGATGCAATCCAGGGCATGATGGCGCTGAGTGTGGGAGTTGGCTCTTAGGTGCGGCGCAGCAGGACAAGGCCAAGAGCTGATTCAGATGAACACTTTTGCCGGCTGAGACGTATCTAGTGGGGTACTCGCAGATTCGCCGCGTGCAGATCGGAGAATCCTGGGCTACAATACCTGAAGGAGAGCGGTGTTGAATCTGAGGAAATGACGCGATGAGCACTCTCCAGAATACAAGGACGCGACGGCCAAAAGGCCACCTCTTGATTGCCGCCGCGCTTCTGCTCTTGGGCGGCATCACGACTCAGTGGATCATCGAGGATTTCCCCGACCCGCGGCGTCGTCCGCGCTCGAACCTCACGCAGGGCGAACTCCTTAGCTCCGCCGCCTCCTCGCCGGCGGCCGGGTCCATCCGTGGGGACCAAGGCCTCGTCCTGGAAGGCGCCTCCGATTACGCCTCGATCACATTCGACCTGCTCGGCAGCTTCTACTATGAGACGCCTGAACTGGATGCGCCTAAGGGCCCGGACGGCGTGCCGGTCGTCAAGAACCAGATCCCCACTCCTATCAGGTCCCTCAATAAGAAGAGAATCGCGGTGCAAGGCTTCATGTTCCCGATCACAAGGGAACGGGACAGAGTGAGGACCTTCTTGCTCGTCAAGGACCGTTCGCTCTGCTGTTTTGGCCGCACGCCGCGCATGAACGACAAGATTTACGTGCGCATGCGGAAGGGCCGCTCGGCGCCGTACATCATGGACCAGATTATCACCGTCTTCGGCGTGCTGGAAGTCGGAGAAGCGTACGACAAGAACGGCCAACTCAGGAGCATTTACAACCTAGAGGCCGACAACGCCGCGCCCGCGCCTGGCCTCTAAACCATTTCAGGATTAGAGCCTGTTTTTTCAGCCTGAACGTGGTTTAATCGGCAGGGCTGTATACGAACGTCTGAGAGGAGGGGGCAATCAATGAACAACGGGGACCATGCGAAGAGACGGTGGTTGCGCCGGTTGGCCTGGCTCGCCGCCGGAATCGTGCTTGTTCTCGCCGCTGCCGCGGCGGGCCTCATGCTGTACTTCAATGACGCCTACTTCCAGGCACGGCTGAAGGAAGTCGTCAGGACAGAGTTGGGACGCACCTTGGAACTGCGCGCTCTGCACATCAGTTTATGGAACGGCACTGCCACTCTGGAGGGTATGCGGCTCTTGAACGCCGAGGACTCCTTTAAGGACAAGGACTCCCTGCGTATTGAGCGCGCTTCGGTCCGCGTGGCGCCGTGGCGGCTCGTGTCAAGCGGCCTCAAGAAGGTTGAGGATCTGAACGTGCAACTGGACAAGCCTGAGATCATTGTTGAGCGCCGCGGCGTCTGGCCCAATGAGACAAGCAACATTGACGATCTGCTCCAGAAACTCTTCGCTGGTCCTCCAGGCGTGTGGCCCAAGCAGACTGGTCTTCAGGGCCTCAGCGCCACGTTGGCAGTGCACGGCGGCAGCGTGCTTTACCGGGACAGCGAGGAGCGCGTCGGCGTTAGCAGCATCAAGGACCTGGAGATTGACGCGGCGCAGCCCGCTCTGGGCGAGCCCGCGCACGCGAAGACGAACTTCACGCTCGTTACGCCGCATGTGGCGCAGGGGGGCACGGTCTCTCTGGAGGGCCAAGTGCGCTGGATCGAGGCCGACGGCAGCATCAACCCTGCCGCGTTCGCGGGCATTGCCGTCTCAGGGCAGCTCAAAGAAGTGGACGTGGCACAGGTCGCGCGCCATTTGCGAAAACGGGTGAGCGTGCTGGACGGCAAGTACCGCCTTACTCTGGGCAAGCCGGTCAGCGGTGGCTTGAAGCTGGAAGCGCCCACACTTGCGCAGGCGCACATCACCACCGAGCTCGAGTCGGACGGGACCGTTGGCGTCTGGCAAGAACACAAGCGCGTGGCCGGCAACGTGCCTGGGCGAGCAGATGCCAACATCCAGTGCGGCCTGAGCGGAGGAGCGTTGCAACTTGGCGAGACTCACCTCGCCCTGGTCTTGGCTGGCAGCCGCGCAGCATTGAGCGGCCCACAGGCCGCCAGGCTACTGGACCTTAAGATTG
>Ga0209777_10005616_pt1 | contig 14366 bp, 8 predicted proteins | sample FrelakmetHBP12HB_FD_187147 | JGI IMG/M metagenome (GOLD analysis project Ga0209777, IMG submission 187147) | Freshwater lake sediment microbial communities from the University of Notre Dame, USA, for methane emissions studies -HBP12 HB (SPAdes)... | ecosystem: Environmental > Aquatic >...
GCAATCTTTTCTAGGACACCAATATTTGGACAACTCGATCTCGGAATCCATTGCTACCCCTGAATTGGATAGTTAGGGCATATGTTATATACTTTCAGTCGATCTAGGGCACGACCCAAAATTTGGTCGTGCACCTAATTAACTGAAAGCTCGATTCAGAACCATATTTGGTATACGAAATCTCATAGTTCTAACGCCAGAGCAACGAATCACGGTTTTCAGTGGAACGTATGCACGACCTGAATTTCTAGCTGATCCATGACTAATACTTAGAATTACTATATTCAGGGATACGTCTGGGGCCCTCACTCAGAGCCCGCGCGAAACCTCCTTCTGACTTTTGTCAATTCGTGAGCATCTTCTGCCATTAAACCTCAATTCACTCGCTAAGACTCATCTACGAATAGATCTAGAGATATATGATACTTAGGATAAACTTTGAACCAAACGGGGATCTCCCTTTAGCTGGATAATAGATATATTAACTTTATTCTAGATAAGAAATAAAATCTATTATTCTTCCTCTTCTCGGTCATGAATCCATATTTGTAGGGAGCAAAAAAGATTTTAGTGCACCGGAAAAGCACATATTCTTAAACTAGTTTACGCCCCTTGTCTTGAGTAATCTGAAAATCAAAGAAACACTATCATTAAAGGGCTAAAAATGCGGGGGACGGGATTCGAACCCGCGAACACCTGCGTGACAGGGCCCTCAACTCCACGGTTGACTTCGTCAACCTAACGAGCCTTTACAGGCTCGCTGCTCCTATCGATTTTGCCGTATTCGGTAGGATGTGATCGTCAAAGCCATGCTACATACTCCTGTTTTGGGAGACAAGAATATGCCCCAGAAGAGGATGAAGCAAAATTGGTTCATAAAGGCAGATATCGAGGATTTTAAGCCATTCTTGAGCAAATTCGAAGGCTTCCTAAAGAGCAATGGCCTCAGGGAATCCACAGTCGAGGACTACACTGGGCGTGTGAGTAGATTTCTACGATATGCCAAGGACTATCAGCCATCAATCGATGTTGCTAAGTCGTTTAGGGAACAGCTCGTCGCCAGAAATCTCGCCAGGAGCACCATTAATAACTATAGCTTCGCAATCAAGTCATATTATAAAATGATTGGAATTGAAATTGATTTTCCTTTCATGGACAGGAATGATAATCTCCCTTACTACTTCGATGAAGATGATGTCCTTAAGATCTTCAGCTGTTGCAGGAATCTCAAGCATTTGGCAATGCTCAAAACCCTTTTTTATGGCTGCCTGAGGGCTTCAGAGCTGTGCAACCTTGATTTGCCTGACTTGGACCTAAAGAGCCAAACAATTCGCATTAGAGAGGGCAAAGGGGGCAAAGATGGAGTCGTCTTCCTAAAGGATGAATGCATCAAGATACTGAAGCAATATCTCGCTATGCGACCCCAGCTAGAGGTTGAAGGCAGTCAGCCCCTATTCTATACAATCTGTGGGAACAGGTGGGATAGAAGGGATATCCATCGCGTCTTTGTTCATTATAAGGATAAGGCAGGTATCTCAAAGCCTGGTGGAGTCCATTGCTTTGCACGTCATACCCCTGCTACGATCATGATCGCTAAAGGCGCAGATATTAGAATTGTCCAGAAAATATTAAGGCATAACGATATTAAAACGACTTTGCGATATGCCCATGTGTCAGATAAAACGCAACGAGTGGCTTATGAGAAATTCTTGACTTTATAGAAGGCATCTTGGGGGCCCAATCAGTTTGCTATATCCCTCTGCCTTTAAACTCTTCGACCTAGCGACCTAGCTAGCCTCCCCACAGCCTGCGAGCGATCCAGCCTAATTGGGAGACAAGGCGTTTGGAATCTTTGCCCGGCTTAGCCTGTCATTTCGCAGGATTCTGGCTTTCTATGGCTTGGCCATAGGGATTTAGCTGTCTGAGAAAGACAAAGCCTTAAATGAGTTTTAACGACATCGCTTATACTAAACTGAACAAAAAATATCTTCCGATTTTTGGTAATTGATCTCCAAATCTAATTGCAATAGTGGGATTAATATAGGAATAAGTCTACAATCAGTTCGTATTAAGGATGGATGTAATCGTGCCAACATTCCTTTTTGATCCTATCCAGCGCGCGCGGGATGTCGAAAAGATAGTCATGCGCGGTGATGAACGCATGTATTACCGCTTTCGATATGCTAAGTTCTATGGCGGCGTTGTGACGGCTGACGCTGTAGGATGTTGCCTACTATGCGCGTATTGTTGGAACTATGCGAAAAACGATAAGCCAGAAGGCAAGGGCGAGTTTTACGCGCCTTATGAAGTCGCGGAGCAGCTTATCGAAATCGCTAAAAAGAGCAAATGCAGCAGCTTCAGGATATCAGGCTGCGAGCCCTTCTTAGGGATGGCGTCGAAGGATCACCTATTCGAAGTGATCAAGATAGTCCAGCAACAGACAGACGGCCAATTTGTCATAGAGACGAACGGCGTTATACTTGGAGCCAACCCTACCTTTTTAGATGAGGTGCCAACAGGCTGCAAGTTTAGAATAGCCTTAAAGGCTGATAACCCTGAAACTTTCGAAAAGGTCACGGGGGCGAACATGGTAGGCCTAGATCTTCAGCTTAAAGGGATTCAAGCCGTTAGAGACCATAAACTAGGCTGTCGTGTCGCGACCATGACGCCGTTCGCAGACGTCTCCAAAGTGAAATTACATCCTGCGATATCGACAGAGAAAGAGCCTTTGAAAAATTATGCTGGGACCGCAGCCAGAATCAAGGCTCGCGGCCTCTAATCTCTTAATTTTTTTGCGCGGGCTACGTCCGTGCTAGTTCTCTCGTTTGGCGCTAATCCTCTAAACCCGGGGGGCGGAAAGATATTGAAGCTTAACGATATTTAAGACTACATTATGATATGCTCATGTTTCGGACAGGGCTCAGTGAAGGCATATGAAAAATTTTAACAATTTGGCCTGTGCTGCAAACATTCGCGCAAAGGTTGGTTGGCGAGTAAAGATATTCTATAAATTTATATATATATTATATAAATTTAATTAATCATAATAGATATACGAGTGATAGCTAATTTATCGAAAGATTTATGTACTTCTATTACTTTTCAGCTATCAAGAACCACATTTTTACATAAGAAAGCTTAAATATCGGCCACAATGAGTTGTGCGTGAGGAAGAAGTAAATCTTTCTCAATAGATGGCCAATCTTACAGGCCACACATGGAATTGAATAAAACGATCATAGTCTAGCGAAAGCTATGCATGATATTGAATAGGAAATCGGCCGGGCTAACGGCCGATCAGTGAGGTAACACATATGCAACCAAATGTGTCACTAGATACAAAATGCGACGCTTCAAATATAAGCGTTGCGGCGGATAGCCCGCTGGCATCGGTTATGACTACTCTGGCAGCAAACTTCGATCAGATTCCACAAGTCATGAGGGATTGCCCTCATTGGGTGCTGTTTAGAATTGAAGAGCGAGTTGGCAAGACAACCAAGGTGCCATATCAGCCCAATGGTCGAAAAGCATCAACGAAGGACCCAAAGACATGGAGCGACTTCGAGACGGTCAAGAAGGCCTATGAAATGCACGTGGGCGAAGGCATTGGGTTTGTTTTCAGCCGTGATACATTCTCAGGTGTGGACCTGGACAATTGCCGGAACGAGTACCTGATCTTTGATTGGGCTAAAAAGATCATCAGGGAACTCGATTCTTATGCCGAAGTGTCACCGTCAGGCGATGGAGTTCACGTTATTGTAAAAGGGTCCATACCGGAAGGCTGCACGGGCCGAAAGGAGACACTTAAATGTCCCGCAGATACTCCCGAGATGGTCGGTCAGTACCAATATGCAGCTGTTGAGATCTACAGCGAGGGACGATTTTTTACAGTGACAGGAAATCATCTGCAAGGTTCCCCCATGACTGTGGAAGAGCGCGAGACAGAGCTTCGAGCACTCTATCGAAGAATGAACGGCAAATCCACGACTCATACGAACGCTACATCCAAAGACAACGAAGAAGCGCAACACGCGGGTTCCGGCCTGAGCGACGAGGACGTTGCGAAGCGAATCATGGATAGCATCAACGCCCAAAAGATTGACGCCCTGTTTAAAGGCGAATGGAAGTCTTCAGGTATTTACAACAGCCAAAGCGATGCTGATCAGGGTTTATGCAATCATTTGGCCTACTTCGCAGACAAAGACCCCGTGGTAATGGACCGTCTCTTCAGGCAGTCCGGGCTTATGCGTCCCAAATGGGATGAAATGCGTGGTTCGCAAACCTATGGGCAACTGACCATTGATAAAGCGATAGCCGACACGAAAGAAGTTTACAGAGATGCGATAGGCAGAAAGACTGCCGAAGGTAAGTCCACCCGGCCAATTGATGCCGACTTGACCATCGAGGACCTGACGATAGTTACAAAAGTCGATCAGAAAACAGGAGAAGAGGATCGAAAGTTCAGCCCATCTCTTGCCTCTGATTCGATCCAGTTGAAGATACCCTTCGGGTCCGCGTCGTGGGAAGTGGAAAGCTATGAAAAGGAGCCTGATATCTGGACTTGCTCGGAAAATGGGGTATGGACCCGGGACGGCGATAACCTCATTACCGAACTATGTGATGGCATTGCCGATGATCTTTCGACTCATCGCAATCTGGCTGAAACAAAAAGACGCATTAGAAGCGCTTTGCGTAAGAATCCAATCGAGTTCGACACCTGCAACCCACATCTCGTAGGGACGGCCAATGGTTGGGCATGTGATCTCATAACAGGGCAAGTGCGGAGGGTCAAGCCAGAGGACCATATCAGCATAGATCTAATTCTGCCGGTTGAATATGACCCGCAGGCAACATGTTCCCAGATCTTCAGATTCTATGATTCGATATGCTCGGACAACTGCTCGAAAATGGCTATGATAGACGACGATGTTGCGACTCTTGATCTGGTCCAATGGCAGTATATCCAGCTCCGTCTGGGGCTAGGTGGAAACGGCAAAGGACAGAGGCAGAAATTCAGGAGAAGATTCTTCGGGCGGTATTCAATTGCCAGCATCCCACTCAAAGATCTGAATAATGACGGCTTTGCCATATCTGAACTATTCCGAAAGAGAGCTGTAGACTGCGGCGAGACTACTAGGGACGCAGGAAGAGGCGAGAAATATAGTACAGCACTGCTGAAGAGGCTCACAGGCGACGATGACTTGGCAGCTCCTAGGAAATATAAGAACAGGCTACCGTTCGTGCCCTTCTGCAAGGTGACCATAGATGCTAATTCAGCACCGAAGTTCGACGATGACAGCCGGGGGTTCACCAGAAGGTTCCGCAGGATAAATTTGCCTTATTTCTTCACCGACCTTGTGGATCAAAGAGACCCAACTCAAAAGTCTATCGACCCTCTAATACACAAAAGGATAACCAGCTCGCATGAGTTGAGCGGTTATCTTAACGTGCTTTTAGAGCGGGCCAAAGAAATAGTCAAGGATCGGCGGTATCCGAGTTGTGACCATCTCACGAAAGGCTATCAAGAGCAGGTTTACTCGATAGATGAGTTTGTAGATAAGTTCTGTGAAGTGGATTCAAGAAAATGCATTCAAGATGGCTGGTACGTTAAAGTCGCTGATCTATTCAAAGCATTCGAACAGTGGGCATCCCTCGCAAACGCCAGCCCATCTAATCCACAGGCTTTCGGGCGGGCTGTCGGGAACCTGACAGGCATTAAGTCTTGTTCAAGACGTTTGCCGAATGAAGAAAAGCCCGTAAAAGCATATGTTGGAATCCAGTTCGATGTCGATCGTTATTGTGAAGAGATAGCTAAACTGAAGAATCGACTAATTGTAACCGATATGTTACCGAATTGTAACGATATTAACAGCAACGAGTTACCATGTGACCAATGTAACCAATTATCGAAAAGATACTTAGAGCTTAAGGAGAAGTTTGGGCAGGGCAATCCTGTCCAAATCTCTAAAGAGGATTCGAGCGAGAAAATAGGTTACATCGGTAACATTGGTAACACAAAGGCAGGGAATACCGATTCCGAAAAAGGAATTGGTCACAAAAAGGGTAACATATCGGTTACAGCCGGGGAGGAGGAAGCCTGCAAGCCAGCCCCTGTGGACTTAAAAGACGGGCTCTTGGGGAACGTCGGCCTTGACCATTCAGAAAGCGTCCTAGCCTATATTCAGAACGGAACTGGAATGCTCAACAACAATGATGCCGAGTTGAACGAGTTGCAGCCTTCAGCTGATTTTGAGACCACTGCCATGACGAACAAGAAGACCGCAAAGACAACTGAAAATTTGGCTAACGGGAAGGATGAGACTCGCGATGTGTTGCCGTCGCCGCAAGATGACGGCCCCATAAGTAATGAAAGGGATATAGAAACCGTTGAGATATCACCCTGGACACGGCGATTCATCGACCAGAAGTTAGCGAAATACGGCAGATTCGATCCTGCTAGGGGTAGGCGTGGGATTCCTGCTGAGATGCTGAAGGGGGATGAGCTTAAACTGATAAAGAACGATGGATGGACTTTTGAAAAGGACGACGAAGGGACCGATGTCTGGTGGACTCCGGGGGAAACCCAAAATGAAGTTGGAACGGTGATGGGATCTTAAACTCCCCATCACCCTTTCATGGGGTTATGTGGAGTCATAGCCTCTTTTTTTGCTTATCGTCAGGCTGTCTAGGAATCTCATTGCATCGCTGATCTAACGGAACAAAACTGCGTCCCAACTCCCAATCCCCATTAAGAAAGCAAATTGAATGCGAACTAATCTAGTCCTGTAACCAATATGTTACTATATTGTAACCATATTACCGATAAGCTGTTACCATGTAACGATGTTACCGATATTCTGATCTTGGTTTAAGGAAGAGATGGATTCTGTATTTTTGATTTTCCAACTCGTACAGACTTTCTTTCCCTTGAATCGGTAACATCGGTTAAATTGGTTACATAAGGGCAATAGATGGCGTTTTTCTCGATCAAATCGGTTACAAATACCACCACATATGGTCACATCAACTGAAGCGAGCCCCCCCGCCCGCCACTGTGGATCTAGTGGGACAATCGGGACGACATGGAGAGAATGTGTAGGGTTTTCGATAACATCAGCGCGATTTGAAGAATGGGTTGAGACTCGAAAAATCCCAAAATCGGCATACTGAGACCAGATTTTGGCTGTAAATAAAACGATGCAAAAACACTTATTTCAACGTCCAGCTCATATCGCACGCTTCATCTTTCGGAAGCAGACCCTTGATCGGCCCAAATCCTGTGGAAATCTCCGCGTTGAGGAATAGGCTAACCTTGGCCATTCCACACCACAGGGCTGCTGGACGGCAGCGTAAACGAGGCTGCCACAATAAGGGGGGATCGGAGCCTTGGACACTCACATATTCTCCGACAGTTATATTACTTCTTGATTCTCTTGGTGTTGTCATGGCGACGGGCGACACCTTGCTTCTGGAAGTCAAGGATTTCAAAGATCCACAGCACTGGCGCTGGGTGCTCAAGGACAGCCAGGGCAATTTCCTTCAAGATCAGGAGGTCAGCCTCGACCCCGCCAATCCCAACTATCATGCCTTCCTGAACCTTCAGGGCTACCTCGATTCTAATTCCTCTCCTGATAAACGGCAGAGCGACCAGGAGCGACTCTTGGTTAAGGTGAGTGACTGGATAGGCTCTAACGTCCTAGGAAAGGTGGCTGATCGGCTGGCTCAATGCCGCACTTCCACCATAGTACGTGTCCTAGTTCCTCCTGAGGCTTCGGGCTTGGCTTATCTTCCCCTGGAGCTGGCAAGAGTGGGCGACCAAGTATTGGCTCGCGGAGACCTTAGCCTGGTCTTCGAGTCGACGGGCTCAGAGCCCACGAAACCCGAGCCGATTGGAGAGAAGCTGCGCATGCTGGCTGTGTTCAGTCTACCAACCGACGAAGAACCTCTGGCAATGCGCCGCGAACGTTATGAGCTGACAAGACTGATCAATCGTATAGCTCAGACCCGTAGCTTGGCTATAGAGCTGAGGGTTTTACAGTACGGAGTAACCCGCGATAACCTTCAAGATGCTCTGGAGGAGGGGGAAGGCTGGGACATAATTCACATATCAGGTCATGGCGAAAGGGGCTCTGTCTACCTCGAAAACCTAGACGGGACTAGTGACGAGATCAGTTCCAAGGAACTGGCAGATCTACTCAGCCTGGCCCGGGGCAGATTGAAGTTCATCACTCTTTCATCTTGCCACTCGGCAGCCGCCACAGTAGAGGAGACCTTGAGGTGGCTAGGACTCTGGAAGCCAGAAATGGACAAAGACAAATCCATCAGCGAGACATCCGATGGCAGTCCCATGCCCGCCTTGGCTCAGCAGCTTGTGACAAGCCTGGACTGCGCTGCTCTGGCCATGCGTTATACAGTGGGAGACGAGTTTGCCACAGAGCTAATGATTGAGCTTTATGAACTTCTTCTGGACAAGGGCCAGACATTGCCCAGATCCCTACAGCTGTCTCTCAGGAATACCCTAACAAGCGGGCATAATGCTGTCTACAACCCTCTGAGCTTGGCCACGCCAGCTCTATTTGGTCGGCAAGCGGCAAATCTCGTCATAAAGCCTCCCACTATTCCAAGATCGAGGTTCCAGCTTCCTTTGCCTGGCCTGGCCTATTTTCCCGATGAACCCAATAAGTTCGTCGATCGGATTGGTCCCTTGATCAGTGCCAGCGCTGCTTTGGCCCCAGAGAGTGGCAAGAAAGGGGTATTGTTCTATGGCATGGCTGGTGCGGGCAAGACTGCTTGCGCTTTGGAGCTGACCTATCACCACAGCCGAAGCCAACGATTCCAGTATTTTGTTTGGTACAAGGCCCCAGATGAGGGCAAGGATATTGATCGGTCGCTACTTGATCTGGCGATGGAGATGGAGAGACGACTATCGGGGCTTAAGATTGTTCAGGCCGTGGACGACTTGGAGTCCTTCCGGGACATTCTTCCCATTCTGAGCCGAGCTTTGGAGGAAAACAGCATCCTCATCGTTCTGGACAACCTGGAGTCTCTGTTGACCAACCAGGATAAGTGGCGTGACGAACGCTGGGGGTTATTGATCGATGCTCTGCTCGAACACAACGGGTACTCGCGCATCATCCTTACATCCCGTAGACTTCCCCAGGATCTCAATACTGAGCGACTGGTTATAAGGCCCATACATGCTCTATCATTGAAGGAGGCGATGAAACTGGCTCGCGAAATGCCCAACCTGGGAAGATTATTTGTTGGCAGTAGGACCCTTAGCCCTGAAAAAGGTCAAGAGGTGGTCACCAGGACGCTGGAGCTGGCGCAGGGTCATCCCAAATTGATCGCGCTGGCTGATGCCCAGGCGGCGGACGCGGTCGCGCTGGAGAAGTACTTGGATAAAGCCGCGGAATCCTGGGGAGATGGAAGCCGTCTAGCTAGCTTTTTTGAGACGGGAGTATCATCTCAAGATGCTGAAGACTTCCTGAAGGCCCTCAAAGGCTGGACAAAGAGCTTATCAGAAACTCTGCCCGAGGCAGCCAGAACGTTGTTCCATTTCCTCTGCTCACTTGAAGAACCCGATCGGCAGAGCTGGATCGCTGAACGGGTCTGGCCAGAGCTGTGGAAGCATTTGGGCTTAACCGGCCAGGCTCCGGGCATTGATGAGGCTCTACAAGACCTAAAGGCCCTGGTCGAGAAAGAGACCCTCAAGAGGGGCTCCAAGTACATTATCCATCCGGTAGTTGCCGAGGCTGGACTAGAAGAATTGGAGGATGGCTTTAGAACGGTGCTGGATGAGGAAATGGCCAGGTTCTTTGGGGGTATGCTTGAGTATGCTAAGGGCAAGGAGAAAGAGGGAACTGGGAGACTGATTGTCCGAGCGGGGTTGAGTGCAGCATCGTACCTCATAAGATTGAATCGATGGCTTGAGGCTGCCAAGGTCCTGGAAGAAGCAGCCAAGCGAGATCCATCACCTGGCACTATTGCTTCTGTTCTTATCATGTTGCGCCGTATCATCGATGCAACAAGAGGAACAGATGCTGAGCGAAAGAATTCTCGATTTTTGGCCAGACTGTTGATCGAAGCTAACAGAAGGGAGGATGCTGAGCGTATTCTCAGACCGCTTATCGCCGACTGTGTAACGAGGGGGGAGTCATTGCTGGCCAGGGCTGCTGCGACCGATCTTTTCATAATACTCCGGGATAGATGGCCGGAAGAGGCTCTAGTGCTCGCCGAGAAGATAAGAGATTGCACCATCAAACTCGGCCTTGGACCTTGGACACGGATTCATGATGAGGGCTTGCGGTATCAAGCGCTGAACAAGATGGGAAGATATTCCGATACACTTAAAGCAGTCATGGATTTGAAAGCACAAATGAAGGTCTTGCCTGAGCATGGTCAGTGGGATGAGGTAGTTGAGACGTGGAATGTGAAAGAGATTATTCTCAGCACAGGCCAAGAAGCAGCGATTAATTCTGGGAGTCCGGATCAAATATTCGAGCTAACTACTGAGCTTTTCGAAATTAGAAAGTCCAGAGGCGCGACAGAGTTGGAGTTAGCCAGAGGAGTATTCGGCAATTACAGCGGGCTAATTGGGCTGAAAAAGTATGAAGCAGCTGAGAAGCTGCTCCATTTATGTCGAAATATCTTTGAGAAGGAAAATGATATCCCGGATTTAGCAAAAGTCCTTGGGGCCTTGAGCATTCTGAAGGATAATGATAATCAGCCTGAACGTGCAATAAGTTTCGGTGAAACGGCACTACGATATGCTTATCTCGCCGACAATGTGGAAGATATCTCAATAATGCATAATAATCTAGGCAATTATCTTGCAAAAAGTAGATTAGAAAAGGGTTTAGCTCATCATCTAGCTGATGGAATAATATCGTATCTCGTTTATCGGGGGACAATGATCTCGACTCTTAAACATTTGTCCTTAGATCTGAAATTATTCGGTCCCAAGGCTATTCCAGCCAGCTTCGATCAGCTTTGTCAGATAGTGGAAGAACTGGATGGCGTGAGGTTTAGGGATCTATTCCACAAGCTGGCCGAACCCGCGGCGGATGGTGATCGAATTATGCAGAAGGTCATCGAGATGGCCAAGATGGCGGGCCATGAAAGCGGACCTAACCTTGCGTAATTATGAACGTTAATTCATGTGACGGACCTCCAAATCCCCCCAAATATCGGTGACTGATCAAAATAGCTTTTTCCCGCAAAATAGCATTATTTCCTAAAATGAATTTCTCTTTCGCAGATTATAAATAGGATCAATCCATATTTGGATCAATAATTGTGAAGGAATGATTGTTAATGATTTTACCTTTCGATTCTATCCAGCGATCTCGTGAAGTTGAACAGGATGTCATGCAAGGCGATAAGAGACGTTACTATCGTTTTCGATATGCCAAATTCTATGGTGGCATCGTCACAGCTGATGCAATTGGCTGCAGCCTCCTGTGTGCCTATTGCTGGGCGTATTCACGAAACCTTAATCCTGCTAAGGCTGGGACGTTTTATAGCCCTTCTGAGGTCGCTGGCAAGCTCCTGGGCCTCGCTGAAAGAAACGATTGCGACCAGTTCAGGGTTTCAGGTTCAGAGCCTATTCTAGGTAGAGTATCAGCACTGCACTTGGCTGAGGTCATCAAGCTCACTGGAGGACATTTCATCATCGAAACCAATGGGATCATGCTGGGGTACGATCCAAGCCTGATTGACCTGCTAAAGCCCCTGGATTGCCACGTCAGACTGTGCATCAAAGCCCACAATGGCCTCGATTTCGAGCGAATAACTGGAGCGAAGGCAGATGGGTTCGCTTACCAGATACTGGCAGCTGAAGCTCTCCACAAGGCTGGCATACGCCATTCAATCGCTGTGATGGCACCTTACGTCGATCCATCGAAAGTGCCTGTCTACGTCCATGAAGTCGAAGATCTGATCATATACAAGTCAACTGAGAAGATCTTGAAGCAGCGAGGTCTCTGATCTCCATCAAAATCGGAGGCATAGGAATTGTTTCAATCTTAAATCCATGATGACTGCTCTATACCTGGAAGGATCTGGATCCCCCATTTTCCCCTCAATCTTCTGGAATCGCCTATGTCTGACTGAGATAATCGTCGACTGGTTGGATATTCTATAAAAATTTTAGGTGCTGTGGTTCTGTTGAAACCTATGGTGGTGCAGGCATGGTGTTCGAATATGGTGGTATCACATGATAACTTTTTAAAAACGTGTTACTAGGACCATGACTGAAGATAAAATATTTTATCGAGTTTTGAGAGATTCTCTTATTGATCTAATACCAAAAGAAATAAGTCTCATTACTTGCTTTAGTCTGCGATGTGGTAGGGTATATGACTATAAAACCCCAGAGATATCGGATATCTTTCGTAGTTAATAGGCTCTATTATCCATTTACATATCCTGAAATATTAGAGTCTCTAGAGAAGAGGGGGTACCAGAGAAGAGCGACTCCACCTCAACCAGCGATGAGCGGAGCGAGAGTTTACATAGCGGGATATGTTGCAGCAAAAAAGGGAAGCCACGTCGAACTAAATGAAGGTAAGAATCTCATAGCATGCGAGGGAGAATCGATAAATAGAGTCGTGGCGGGCTTTAAAGAAATAATCGAATTATCAGAGAAAGATTTCCACTTGGAAATGTCAAAAGATATCGATTATAGCGAATTTATCAGTTCAGTTATTGTCTCAAATAGTGGAAATCCGCTTGAGTTAATAAGAAAATTCAATGAAGATGCTTATAACGTGTTTGATGAGGCATTGGGCACAGAAACGGCTGGTTATACAATTAGAATCGTATCGAAGGACAGAGAACCAGGCGACAAGAATTGGTTTGATATTGTCATAACACCACGAGTTTCTACCGCCGACAAAGAGTATTTCGTAGAGACTGTATTCAGAGATGAAGATATTAAAAACGTAATAGAATTTGCTTCACAGTCAAATTCCAAAATAGAAGCAATAATAAACAAGATCGGAGGGGTAGTAGGCATTGGCGAGTAACATGAAAATCATTCAAAGCAGTGCGGGCTATGAACCCCAATCGGGGACTAAACCTCGGTGGTATTCTGAAACTGACAGTCGCGAAAAAGATAAATACGAAGGCAACATTACATATATGCCATATAGCCGTGACGTTGCCACAGCCAGGTCATATGATCCGAATGAGATGGAGTCGAAGGTCGACATGGAAGACGAATTAGTGGATTTCATCAATTTTATCGATGAAGAAGATATATCATGTTGGCGAGATCACATCGTGATAGATCCATCTATACTAGTAGGAAAACCCACGATTAAAGGGACAAGACTATCAGTAGAACTAATACTCGATTTGTTAGCTTGGGGATGGTCTGAATCCGATATTTTAGAAAATTATCCGAGATTAGCGCACGAGGATATCCTTGCGTGTTTAAGTTATGCTAGCGCTGTTTTGCGCCTGCCTAGAAGAGGGATCTGTACTCAGAACTTCTAGAGATGGGTTAAATGCGCTTACTAGTATAACGATTCCAAAATAACATAGCAATTAGATGCTTTTGTTGCATCTTGTTCTATTGCCAATTCATTTTGGAAGCTAAACACTAGCGGATGAGAACCTTCCGCAAATTGTTTTTAAAGATCTCGTGGCATCTGGCCACGATGTACTCAGAATATCTGGCGTTGCAACAGGAACAAAAGACGAAAACGTTCTCGAAATGGCACAATTCGAGAAACGAACTCTAATTACATTGGATAAAGATTTCGGAAAATTATCAATCCTCGAGGAACTTCCTGCTTTGTGCGGAATTGTATTATTTAGACTTCATAAAAGTTCTCCTGCAGAATTATCTAGGATCATAGTAGACACTTTAAACTCCGATCTTAATTTTGTAGGACATTTTACGGTAGTAAAAATGGGGGAAAATATTCGACAACACCCTCTAGCGGGATCTTCTGCTATCTTCTAGAGTGTTTCGCTCCCAAATTTAATAATTGACCCCATTTATTTTCTCCGTTAACTCCAATTCCGGCCATTTCCGCTGGCGTTCTCCCCTTCAATGCCTGATGTAGACGTACGAAGTTGTAATGGATCCGGTTCATGGGTATAATGGGCGTATCATCTACATTTGTTCCCCTCATTACCTTCTCTCGCCCCCTAATTGATCCATGCATCCTTTCAAGGACGTTGTTTTGACTCTCTCGTTAGATGCCCACCGATCGGTCCCTTTAAACGTGGATTCCTAATCACTTGTTACTATTATGTGGCAGTGTAACGAATTTTCTGTAATTTGATAATAAGAATGATTATAGGCCCTGTATCCTACCTTGTCTTGGGAAACCGGAGGAAACAGGACCATGATA